>Ga0114956_1004423_pt1 | contig 10698 bp, 11 predicted proteins | sample MaitaG_FD_87304 | JGI IMG/M metagenome (GOLD analysis project Ga0114956, IMG submission 87304) | Marine algal microbial communities from Maine, USA - Maine_Asex2 metaG | ecosystem: Host-associated > Algae > Red algae > Unclassified | place: Maine, USA | collected 2015-01-05 | reverse complement strand
ATCGCTTTAGGTGAGCGCTCCCCAGCGGGCTTGATGATGCCGAACCAGTCGTTGCTGTTTACCGGCCGAGTTCACGCATTAAAGAACCTACCAGAAATGATGCACACTGCTCGTGAATTATGTGGTGGCCAGATTTGTGTCACACCAAATGCAGCGACCTTCGATTCTCCAGATACCAAGCCGTGGATGGACAAGTACTACACCATCAACGACAACTGGGCTGCTGAAGATCGTCGCAAATTGTTAGCCTATGCCCGCGATTTATTGAATTCTGATTATGCGGGTCATCGTTTAACCTTTCAGTTATTCGCGCAAGCACCACCGTTTGCGCATTTGGGTGCTGTTTACCGTAACTTTGACTTTGATGGTTCGCTAAACTTCGTTAAAGATGGCGCTGGTTTGTCTGACAACGTCATGAATGGAATTAGCGATCGCAAAGGTGATAGAGCTGTCGCACAGTACTTCAGTGATTTAGGCAAGGACGACTAGGTCTCTCATCATGACAACTGAAACAACGCCAAATCTGCGTACGCAATTTATAAGCGGCATGAGTCATGCCGCTGCTACGGTGAACGTCATCACGACTGACGGCACGGGTGGTAAATTTGGTGTGACGGTCTCAGCGATGTCTGGGAAATCTCAGCTATGACGGTCACGAGCTCATTATTCGGCCCTTACAAACAGAAATCAAAGCATCAGCCATAGTGATGGCAACACGCAGTGGCGTCGCTTTATCTAAAGCGGCCAGTGAATTGAAACAACAATGTCAGGAGTATTTTATTCAATGACAACACACACACGAATCAGAAAATTTAATACCGCAGACATGTACCCAGGCAAAGCCATGAGTAATGATCTTTGCATGGCGGTACGGGCTGGTAACAGGGTTTTCCTACGGGGCCAAACGGGTTTTGATTTAGACGGCAACTTCCATGGTACGGGAGATCCGAGACTGCAAGCGGATGTCGCTATGCAAGGTGTCAAAACACTGCTGGAAGAGGCCGGTGCTAAGCTGGAGCACATCGTGAAAACAACGATTTACATTACTGATCGCGCCTACCGTGAAGAGGTTTATACCGAGATTGGTAAACACTTGAAAGGTGTTCACCCCTGCTCTACTGGCTTAATCATTAACGGTTTAGCCTTACCAGAAATGGTCATGGAAATTGATGTCGAAGCCATTATTCCAGACGACGAAACATAACATTTCAACCGCGGGTTTAAGCGCTTATGACCTACGTAGCAAAGCCACTTTCAACACTCAAATATTTGGCCGCATTAGCCGCTTTACCGCAAAACGAAGCGACGGCAATGCCTCCCGATATGTATCACTCCCCTAAGATAGCTAAGCGGGAGAGGAAACACATATTCAATCAGGAATGGCTGTGTGCTGGTCTTAGCAATACGATCCCTAAAGCGGGTGACTACCTGAGTTATGAAATAGGTGATCAGTCCATCATCGTTATTCGCCAAAAAGACGAGAGTGTGGCGGCCTTTGCCAACGTCTGCCGCCATCGCATGATGACGCTTTTAGAAGGTTCGGGTAGCTGCAAAAACAAACGTATAATGTGCCCTTATCACGCTTGGTCGTATGATATTAATGGCAGCTTAAAATCAGCACCACAGATGCAATACCGACCTAATTTCGACAAAAAGGACTATGGTCTGCTTCCGATACGCTGCGAGGTTTGGGAAGGCTGGGTTTACGTGACGCTCAATAATGATGCTCCAGCGGTGACAGAGCAGTTAGCCGAACTTCAGGAGGTTGTTGCTGATTACCAGATGGCAAACTACGTCCCTATCGTTCAGCAGGAGCATATCTGGAATACCAACTGGAAAATGCTCACCGAGAACTTTATGGAAGGTTATCATTTACCTGTGACGCATCGCGGAACGGTTGGTAGCCACTTTCCTGTCGATGAAACTGAGTTTTCAGCGCTGCCAGCCAACCCAGCATTTACCTATCAGCTCTACACCAAAAAAGAATCTGCACCGGTTGGCAATGCACACCCCGACAATAGAGTACTCAAAGGCAAACAGCGTCGTACGTCTGTTTTACCGACTATCTTTCCATCGCATATGATCTCCCTTGCACCTGATCACCTCTGGTATTTGTCATTGCAACCGCTAGGTCATGACAAGGTGAGGATACGCTATGGCGCGGCATTGGCACCTGAAGTTTTAGCCGCCAGTGACGACCCCGACACCTTAACTAAGGATGTGATTAAATTTCTAGATCAAGTTAATGAAGAAGATCGTGGTGTGGTTGAAGGGATTTTTAAAGGCTCTATAGGCTCACTCTCTAGCGCAGGGCCACTGTGTTGGCTAGAACGTGAGAATCACGAGTTTACGCAATACATCGCTAGACGACTCTGCGAATAGGCCCACTAGGCACTAAAACACATAAGGAATCAGCCGCCATGTACTGGCGCAATAAGCCTCGTAAGCAGTGAATTGCTGTTTCAAATAACGCTCTTCCATCAGCAAAGCTTTTGTAACAAAAACCAAGCCAACTAATGCGGTAATAACTACAATAATCAACCCGCTAGATAAAGCTAATCCAAAGCTCACAAACAAATTAAACAGATAAATAGGATGACGGATCTTCGCGTAAACCCCAGACTTTGTTAGTTCAAACGGCTTATAGGCATCAAACAAAGGCGAGTAATTTCCCCCTAACGTCGCAAAAGCACACGTTAAACCGATATAGCCGCCTAACACCCAAAGTGCCCCGGCCAAACGCAAGGTAACCGAATCATGAAACTGCAAAATAGCGGGGAAATCCCACCAATAACTCGCTACCGTCAGCAGCATCGCTAAAACGAATAGCACCTTACTCAGATGCGTAAAGCTGGGAATCGACGGGGCTTTGACTTTGTTTTCAGCATAGCGCTTATTCGCTCTTTTTTGCGTATAGCCAAAGCTCATTTTAAGAAACACAAAACACACGATCACCGTTGCGATGACCGCAACATAAGCCTCTATCGAACTAGAAAATAAGTCGCTAACGCGCATGCTACACCACCCACTAAAAACGCCATTGCACTGTACTTCAAAATCATTTTCTTAACCCGCGACATCATCATTGGATTGGCAAATGGATCGAGGCTGTTGTGTGCTCGTAGGGCTTTCCAAACGCCATCGCTCCGTTTGAATACTACAGTCCAATTAGAATTATATTCAAAGTACTGACCGTCTTTATCCACCATTTGACTGCTGGCGTTACCCATGCAAACGGCAATGTCATCAAAAAACAAGCTGGTTTCAGGATTTAGCTCGCTGCTGAAACTCCCGTTGCCGATCATCTCAGCACGCGAAATTTTCCATTGCTTCTCAAATGCATCAAAACTCTCAAATGACTTATCAGTAAATGAGACGTAGGAAAAATCTTCGTGTGCATGCTCACGCACATCACCAATGGTGTTATTTTCTACTGCCTTTTGAAACACCTGCTGTATGGCGCGCAGTGCTTCTCTATCTTCTGCATGTAAATCCATTTTTTATCCTTTTATTCGACGATGAATCAGTTAGCGGGTTTGGCGCTTTGTACCTGCATTGTGCTGTGCATCCTCATTTTTTAATGCGCATTAGCGAGATGCTTTCTTGCGCAAGATACTGTGAATATACCCTGCTCATCACTGGCAGTATTGAGTTTAACAAAGCCCACAGACGTCACTAATTGATCCATCTCTGCCTGTATTCTACGGCGCATAATCCATCGGTCACCTTGGCGATTATTCAGCAAGCGGCCAATCATTTCGATCTGTGGATGCCATGGTTGACCGGTGTAGACCAGATAACCGCCTTCTTGAATTAGCGAAAATAGATGGCTAATCACCCGATGCACCTGCGTATTATTTTCGTAAAGCTCAAACAAACCGGAGATGATAATAATATTAGGATGCGAATGAGTATCACGCTCTACCGCCAACGAAAACACATCGTGATTGGTGAAATCGACTGAACTTGAGCCAAACTCTGTCGCCAGCTTTTTAGCTTGGTCAATCGAGTTTTCATCAATATCGTTTAAGTGCAATTCAATGGGATAGTCTGCTTCTGCTTGCAGCTCAAACAAATACCTACTCGCGCCTGATGCAACGTCCAAAATAACGGGGGCAATCGACTCCTCGTTTAAGCGATGAGTTAATTGCTGTAGCGTTTCTTTCAAGTGCTTTTTGCGGGTGCGTATGCCACGCCAACCCACAGAGTTAAGAAACGTGCGGTCAATCGCTCGCCCCAAAATATTATCACCTGACGGTTGATTTTGATAAACATAGTCCAGCATAACGCCCGAGTCGAAGCCTTTATCTAAACCCAGTTTGACCCCATCGCTATACTTCCCTACCTTGCTTAGCAAATAGCGAAAGGCAATGTAGTAAAGCTGCTTGGGTTTAGAGCCTTTTTCGACGAGTTTTTTATACTCAACTTGGGTATGTTCACGCGCCTTGGGAATGACGGCAGGAAGTTGTTTGGGCCGGTGTTCAAAGGCTCTAGCAATAAACATTTTACAAGGCTCAATAAATTTATGCTGCTCTTTTTCAAACAAGATCGCATGACGAAAATCATCCAGCACAATGTGTTGCTTATCTTGACTGGAAATACGCCGAATGAATTCATCGTGGTATTTGTTATGCACGATGTGATCATTCCCTGCGGTGAGTAACAGCACTGGCGTTTCAAAATCTTCCAGACGTTTAAAGCAGTTTTTAGACGCTTCAAACAGCGTCACCAGCACATTCACGCCAATTTTTTTGGTGATCAGTTCATCTTCATCATAGGCTTTCGCCGCTTGTTCATCGCGAGTTAGCAAGCTGGAACGAACATAGCTAGTCACAAATTGATTGGTTGTGAACCGACTTAACAACCGCAATGCAGGTAATGCCAACGGAATATACAGCTTAATAGAAAATGCCGGTGCAGCTAAAATACAGCCTTTGATATTCGCGCCATAATTCAACACCCAACTCAGCGCCATCGTAGAACTCACACTATTGGCCACCAGCAGCATGTCGCTGATATCAATGCCAAACTGCTGCTGTATGTGCCCGACAAAGCTATTTAAATCTTTAACCCATGAGTCGAAATTGGGCGCCCATGCGCGCGTACCGCCTGAATGCCCGTGACCACGTAAATCAAAAGCGAAACACCAATAGTCGCCATCAGCCAGCGTGTCACCCATCGGCATCATTCGACTCGAGTGCTCATGCCCTCGGTGCAACAGCAGCAAACTATCGTTGGTGTCGCGCTGCGGTTTGCGGTAGCGATAAAATAGGGTTAAACCATCGTGACTGTAAAATGTACTTTCTTGCCAATCGTTCATGAGCAATAAGACCTCAGTATTCTTTGACTAATCATCACAGATGACCTCCTAGAAGCACTAGCACTCCGAACACAGGAATAATCAGCAATAGGCTATCGATCCTGTCAAATAGGCCACCGTGTCCCATGATCGAGTTTCCAGAGTCTTTAATATTAAGCGCTCGTTTTATTTTAGATAGATTTAAATCACCCAAGAAGCCAGCAAGCCCAAGCAAACCACCAATCGAGGCGGCTTTTGCATAATCAATAGTCAGTACTGTCGGCAACAAGTAGGCACATAGCACTGCGCTAATAAGCATGCCACCCAGTACACCTTCCAAGGTTTTACTTGGGCTTAGCTTGCCTGCAATCGCCGTTTTCCCTAACAAGTGACCCGCGATGTATTGCGCAATGTCATTCACTGCGGTGACAAAAAACAGAACCAACAATAAATAACCTTCATTTATCCCTGCTTGGCTTGCTAGTACTGCAACCAAGATGATTGAGGTTAAAGCCATCACACAAAAAGTATAAAATAAGGGCCGAAATACCACAGAATTGATAGGCAATAAGTAGGCTAATCCTGCTGTTAATAAGCAAATATAGAACAGTGACCGACTGGTTTCAGGCCACAGAAAGACGCCAGCAAGCAAGGCAGTCACTGCGACACCCGCGATCAGTGAAAACATAGCAGTCAGCTTCAAACCAAGCATTTGAGATAGCTCAATACCGGCCCATGTTATCAACCCTAAGCTCAACATTGTTATGCCCACTAAACCAAAGGAAAAACACAGCAAGCACACAGCAAAAATCATGCACCAGGCAATAAGGCGCTTCCTGTTTTTTAAACGCTCAGTAGATGGATTGCGGCGTATTTGGAGATGAATAAATAGCATTCCTATAGCAAGCAAAATGGCAATAATTAGCGCGAGATTAATCATCTATTCTAGTCACATGAATCTTCAAAAAACAGTTTTAAAACGAGGGTTTAAGGCAATGGTTTTATGGCAATAGCCTGAAAGCGATTCCAAATCGTTAAGGCAGAGAGTGCGACACCGACCCCAATGTAGGCAATTAACCAAATCGGCGAAGTGCTTATTGCAGCAGGAAAGGCAACTAATAAAATGGCCAATAACCCCAAATACACCGCACGATCACTCTTACCCAATGGTCCACTGTGCGGCCTAACGCCACAGGCCTGATAGACCGCCAAACTTACAAACTCCGTTAATAAACAGAACACTGTTAGCAGCCACCACCCTGCTTGAACACCCGTCAGTAATACTAAGAAAGCACTAAGCAAAGCAGCATCTGCCACCACATCGCAGACCTCGTTTAGTACGGCACCCTCTGGTGTTTTATTATCGGTTGCTTCTGCGACCATGCCATCCAAAGCATTCAGCGCCATCCTTACTAACATTAATACTGGCAGTAGAAGCAATAAAGCGATGGTATAAGTTGACCACGCTAGCCAAACTGAATAGAGCAAACACAACGCGCAGGTGGCCATCGTAATGTGATTTGGCTTAATATTGGAGCGCACGAGCTTATACTTTATTGGCTGAAGTAAGGCTTGGAAACGAGACTTTAATGAGTACACACTGATTTTTAGAATAATGGCCTCCTCATATACAATTTTCAGTCGATACTACCTGTTGTTTGGTAGCTCAACAACCACCAGAAAACTGTGTGAGGCCAGATCTTTATATGAATTTTAGGCCTTTGAAAATTCACCCCTAAATTATTATTCTGAGCTATCATTACGGCATGAGTATTAGTTGCTTGTGCGATTAAATACCAATTACAATCCAAAAATCTATTAGCTTCGGGGGTTATCCATGACATTTTCAATTGTGGGCCATTGCACGCGCACCAATATGGTCGGTGTTGCCATCACTACTTCAAGTATTTGCGTTGCGAGCCGCTGCCCTTGGGTACGGGCGGGTGTTGGCGCGGTTGCCACACAAAATGTGACTGATCCAAGCCTAGGCCCGCTAATTTTGGATTATATTGAACAGGGTTTTGATGCTCAGGATGCCTTAGATAAGGTCATAGCGGAGCGTCAACATATTGAATATCGACAGCTTACCGTGGTTGATACCCATGGCGACCTTGCGCACCACACTGGCACGGAAATTCTTGGCATAAACAAAGTCGTTGAGGGCGCTAGCTGTGTTGCAGCGGGGAATTTACTGTCATCAACCGAAGTTCCGCGAGCAATGGCTGAGCAGTTTGAAGCAGGTGCTGACTTACATCTCGCAGAGCGTTTATTACTCGCGCTGAAGGCGGGTGTTGACGCAGGTGGTGAGCAAGGGCCAACGCATTCTTCTGGGCTAAAAATTGCTGATAAGAATAGCTGGCCACTGGTTGATTTGCGTATTGATTGGAGCGATGGCGAGCCGGTTAGTGAGTTGATTGACCTGTGGAAAGCCTATGAGCCGGAGATGGATGCTTATACGACTCGGGCAATTGACCCCAGTAAAGCCCCTAGCTATGGCGTGCCAGGCGACCTCTAAAGGACTGAGTTGAAAGACCTACTTAGCGCATCACTTCAGCCAATACACTCTTCCATCCCTGAATCGGTCATAGAAGAGTTAGGCAAACTATTCTACTTGAAAGCCTATCAGCGCGGCGAACCCGTTCTGATTCAGGGAGAATACTGGAGCAAAGCACTCGTCATAGAATCCGGCTTGGTGAGGATGCACTTTCTTCGCAAGGACGGCAGAGAATTCAATAAGAACTTCTTTACTGAAAACAGCCTAATGTGCCCCCTCACCCCAACCATGCAAACAGCCCCTTCGCTGTTTGGCATCACCTGTATTGAAGCTTCAACAATCTGGCAGTGTAATATTGACAGTTTCAAGGAAAGATTTGATCCTAATGATTGGGAGCAGATACAACGCACTTTGCTAATGCGGCTGCTCGACAGCAAACTAAAACGTGAACATGACTTGCTAGCTTTGGACGCACGCCAACGCTATCAAAACCTGTGTGTTACTCAGCCTCATTTTGCAGAACGAGTGCCTTTAGCACATCTCGCGACCTACCTTGGCGTTACAGATGTATCCCTATCACGATTACGGCGGCAACTTAAAGATAGTGAGTAACATTAGAATAAAAACAACCTACGTATCCCATACGAGAAGTCACTGATAAACGGGCATTAAAAACGACTCTAATCATTTGTTAAGGCACTTAAAATATCAGAAGCAGATAATTTGATAACTCACCAACGGATTATCAATATGAATACCGCTCACTATAGTTACACACAAAATGCCAGCATTGCCTTATCAGTACTCATGCTGGGCATCATGACTGGCTTTTTCTGGACTTACTCTTTCAACATTAACCAAGCAACTTCCAACCTATCGGGCGAACACTACACCGTCGTTCAATCCTTGTTAAATGTAAACGTCAGGCATGCGATGTTCTTTACATTTTTCTTTGGCACAGGATTGCTTGGAGTAGTTGCGGTTTTAGTTAACATCAGCCATCGAGGGTCACTCACTTTTTGGTTGCTGTTTGCCAGCACTGCGAGCTACATTGTAGGCATCATCGTCTTGACCAAGTTCGTCAATTTGCCACTGAATGCCTATACCGAATCATGGGATCCACAAAATTTGCCCAATGATTGGGAGCTAACAAGAGACAGCTGGAACCAGGCAAATATGATGAGGGTGGTGTTTTCGTTTCTGGCATTCGCGCTAAGCTTGTTTACTCTAATGCTTCGCGCTGTCAGTCAAGAAAAGCAAGCCAATTGAATAGACTTTAGCCAGATCTACACTTTTAAGCAGCCTCTAGTACAGTAAACTTTACATTCCCCTTCATTATTATTGTATTATTGATGTATCTGTACGTAGCGAGCACAACATCATGAAACCAATAATAAAATTATATTCAATCCTAACACTCTCGTTGTTTTTAGTGGCTTGTGGCAATTCGGAAACGACAGAGGTCGACATTCCAGATAACAGCAGTGGCTCAAATGATGAGGCATTAGGACTTAAGACAGCAGCTTCTGACGCTGAGCTTGAGGCACAAATAAAAACATCTCTACTGAACAGCTATGGCTCAACCAACAACGGATACTCTGGCTATGTAACAGAGGCTATCACTAGTAGTGATGCCTCACCAAGTGGCGGCGCGAGCGCGGCAGCGGATATCAATGCTAGTGCAGCAGCAACCTCGGCAACCAATACCCAAGAATCTTCTGTCGATGAAGCAGATCGCCTGAAGACAGATGGCAACTATCTTTACGTGAGCTCTATAGATCAACCCAGCGTCAGTATATTCAAAGCAGAAACAGGTGCTGCACCACTAGTAAAAAAGTACAGCATCGCAACGCAGAATAACGCACTACTCTCTGGATTTTACCTACGTGATTCTGAAGATCAACTACTGGCAATTTCAGGTGATGGCGCACAATCTTATCCAATAGCGGATATGTGGTTCTCACCTTATTATTGGCAAAACCGCCAAACTGAACTGTTTTCGCTAGACGTAAGTAACCCTGACATCCCGTCACAGCAGTCCAAAGTAACAATTGATGGACATTTAATTAACAGTCGTCGAATCGGTTCCTATCTATATCTGGCAACCCGCCACACACCCACTCCTAAAGGGATCGTAATCAACCCAACATCACAGGCCGATGCAGTGTTGAACCGATCTCTAATCAATAACGCTGGCCTCAATGACTTGCTGCCCAATTACCGCATTAATGATGGCGAAGCGATCAGTTTGTTTGACAGCGGTGATTGCTTTGTCACTGGCTACAACAATGCCAACAACCAGCAAAGCAGTATTATTAGTGTTGTAGCGATTGATCTTGATGCCGCCAGTCCTCAGCCTGAAGCAAAGTGCTTCGTGGGTGATGCCGAAACGCTCTACGTCTCTGAAAAAGCGCTATACCTTGCAACAACAGGTTATCAATACGAAACGACAAATGGCACCTCCGTTTACAGCGGCGCACCGACGACAGAAGTTCATAAATTCGCATTAGCTGGAACCGATGTAGCCTACAAGGGCTCTACTAGTGTTGCCGGACATTTAGGCTGGCAGCAAGACCTAAAGCCATTTCGCATGAGTGAATACAATGATGTATTGCGTATCATTACTTATACCGGGTCTCAGCAAAGCAGCGTAAGTTCCCCTGCGCGCCTGTATACGGTGGTTGAAGACAATACTAACGACACCTTGAAAGTCATTGGTGAGCTGCCAAATGCTAGCCGACCTGATCCGCTAGGTAAACCAGGCGAACAAATTTATGCCTCGCGCTTTATTGGCGAAAAGGGCTATCTTGTTACTTTCCGTATGACTGATCCGCTTTATATTCTCGATCTATCGAACCCTGCCGATCCATTCATTGCTAGCGAACTACAAATTGATGGCTACTCT
>Ga0114956_1004419_pt1 | contig 10700 bp, 10 predicted proteins | sample MaitaG_FD_87304 | JGI IMG/M metagenome (GOLD analysis project Ga0114956, IMG submission 87304) | Marine algal microbial communities from Maine, USA - Maine_Asex2 metaG | ecosystem: Host-associated > Algae > Red algae > Unclassified | place: Maine, USA | collected 2015-01-05 | reverse complement strand
ACAGGCCAGTGCCCAACGCGGATGCGGACCCCGTCCACGGTTATAAGCCAATGGCATACCCCATCAGGATTGCCTGCAATATCAGCGTGATAGGGGGCCGTTTCCATCATGTCAGCTTAACACGCCGGCGAGTTTCATGGCCAAGCCCATGTCGCCATCTACAGACAGTTTTCCGGTCATGAACGCCGAGGTTGGATTTTGTTCGCCTTCAAGAATGGCTTGAAATGTTTCCGCGCTGGCGGACAGTGTTACGTCGGCTTCATCGTCAGATGCGCGTGCGCCTGCGCCGTCAATGACAATCGCGCCTTCGCCTTGAATGTCGAACTTTGCAATTCCGTCAAAGCCGCCGTCGCCCATTTTGGCGTTCAGGGCTGCTACGGCTTGAGTGATAACGTCGCTCATAATGTGGTTTCGTCCTTTGTTGGTGCCTGCCAAGTTGTGATGCAGGGCCTCTGGTAGATCGCGCGTGATGCGCTACACTCTCCACTATGGGCATTATGAAACATCTTCACAAATCTATCGTAGCGGCACTTGTTGTTGGAGTGGGGTTTTCCACACCTATCAGTGCGCAGACAAGCGATGAAATGGACCGTTTAGATCAATTGTTTGAACGATTGCTTGAGGCGGAACCGGATGAGGTGGACCGGATTGAGGGGCAGATCGTAACTGAGTGGGGCAAATCAGGCTCAGCGGCTATGGATTTGCTGTATCGACGTGGCGAAGACGCGATTGAGGCCGGCACGCCAGAGGTTGCGGTCGAACATTTTACAGCATTGGTCGATCATGCGCCAAATTTTGCCGAAGGCTATAACGGACGCGCCACAGCCTATTACCAATTGGGTCTGTATGGCCCTGCAATTGATGATTTGCGCCAGACTTTGGTGCTTGAGCCGCGCCATTTCGGGGCGATGACTGGCGTTGCCTTTGTGCTTGAGGAAATTGGCCGACCGCGTGACGCACTTGAAGTCTGGCGGCAGGTTGAAGCGATTGCCCCAGCTGATCCAGAAGTCGCGGGTATGATTGAACGTCTACAGGTCCAACTTACGGGCGAAGCGCTGTAACCGCTTTTTAGGGAATTTGAACATGACGACCCTTCAAGGTGGACAGGGGCGGGTAACTGCCGTTCTGGGCCCGACAAATACGGGCAAAACGCACTACGCGATTGAGCGCATGCTCGGGCACCGCACGGGTGTAATCGGTTTGCCGCTGCGCCTGTTGGCGCGTGAGGTGTATGACCGTGTTGTTGCCGCGCGCGGGCCCTCGGTTGTGGCGCTTATTACTGGTGAAGAACGCATCGTGCCGCCGCGTGCGAAATACTGGGTTTGTACCGTCGAGGCGATGCCGCAAGACATCGGCGCGGATTTTGTCGCCATTGATGAAATCCAGCTGTGCGCCGATCTGGACCGTGGGCATGTGTTTACCGACCGTTTGTTGCGGATGCGCGGGTTGCACGAAACGCTTTTTATGGGCGCTGAGACCATGTGGGGCGCGATCGCGTCCATGGTGCCCGAGGCGGAGTTTATCAAACGTGAACGGTTTAGCACGCTCACGTATTCAGGTTCCAAAAAGATAAGTCGGATGCCCGCACGCAGTGCAATTGTCGGGTTTTCGGTTGAGAATGTGTATGCCATCGCAGAGCTTTTGCGTCGTCAAAAGGGCGGTGCAGCGGTGGTTATGGGCGCTTTGTCCCCGCGAACGCGCAATGCGCAGGTCGAAATGTATCAAAACGGTGATGTGGATTATCTGGTGGCGACGGATGCCATTGGGATGGGATTGAATCTGGATATCGACCACGTCGCGTTTTCAAGCATCACCAAATACGATGGTCGGCGGATGCGCCATTTGATGCCCAATGAACTGGCCCAGATCGCGGGCCGCGCAGGGCGTTATATGAACAAGGGCACGTTTGGTGTGACGGGCGATGCGCCGACGCTGGATGACGGCGTGATTGAGGCAATCCAGAACAACCAGTTTATGCCCGTGAAGAAACTGCAATGGCGCAATGCGCGTCTGCAATTCGGGTCTGTTGGGCGGTTAATTCAGACATTGGAAGAACGCACCGATGATCCGTGGCTAAGCCGGGTGCGTGAAAGTGATGATTTAGGCGCACTTAAGGCGGTTAGTGCGGACGCCGAAGTTGCGGCGCGGGCCAGTGATGGGCCATCCGTAAGATTGCTGTGGGATGTGTGCTGTATTCCTGATTTTCGCGGCATCAGTAATGTGGAACATGCACAGTTATTAACGGATATTTACAATTTTCTGCACGAATCTGGTCGTGTGCCAAATGAATGGCTGGCGGGACGGATGAACCGGATTGACCGCACAGATGGCGACATTGATGCGCTGTCAAAACGCTTGGCGTATATCCGCACATGGACCTACGTTGCGCAGCGCAAAGGGTGGGTTGATGACGAAAGCCATTGGCGTGACGCGACGCGGGCTGTAGAAGACCGATTGTCAGACGCTTTGCATGAGCGTTTGACGCAACGATTTGTGGACCGGCGGACGAGCGTGCTCCTTCGGCGGCTCAACCAAAAGGAGGGCCTTGTGGCCGACGTAAACGAAAACGGTGAAGTGACTGTCGAAGGACAGTTTGTTGGTAAAATCGAAGGCTTCCGCTTTCGACAGGACCAAAACGCGACGGCCGAGGAAGCGAAGACCATTCGCGCCGCGTCCATTCAGGCGCTGGCGCCGCAGTTCCATCTGCGCGCGGATCGATTTTACAATGCCCCCGACACAGAGATTGATTTCACCGAACAGGGTGGATTGATGTGGGGCAGCGATGCCGTTGGCAAGCTTGTCAAAGGTGACACTGCGCTGAAGCCAAAGGTTGTTGCGTTTGTGGACGACGAGGCCGGCACGGATGTCGCCGAAAAGGTACAACGCCGTTTGCAGCACTTTATTGATCGCAAGGTGGCTACCGCGTTCGAACCGATGTTGAAAATGCAGAACGACGACACGATGACGGGGCTGGCGAAGGGATTCGCGTTCCGTCTGGCCGAAGGCTTTGGTATTATTCCACGCGGTGAGATCGCCGACGAAGTGAAGGCGCTGGAACAAGACGCCCGTGGCGCATTGCGCAAACATGGTGTTCGGTTTGGTCAGTTCACCATCTTTATGCCGCTGCTGTTAAAGCCCGCACCGACGCGCCTGCGTCTAGTATTGTGGTCGCTTTCCAAAGGCTTACAGGATTTTCCAGAAGCGCCGCCCCCTGGTTTGGTGACAGTTCCCACAGTGAAAGATTTGCCCGATGGTACCTATGCGATGTCGGGCTATCGTGCCGCAGGCGAACGCGCGATCCGTATCGATATGGTGGAACGTCTTGCCGATATGCTGCGCGATCAAAACACCCGCGCCGGATTTGAAGCGACGCCTGACATGTTGTCGATTACCGGTATGACGCTGGAACAGTTCGCGAACCTGATGGAAGGTCTTGGGTACAAGGCTGAAAAAGGTGAACGCGAAAAGGTAAAGGCGGTTCCTGCTGAGGCATCTGTTGAAGCTGGACCTGTTGAGACAGCAGCGGACGCGCCGAACCCGATTCCAGAAGGCGAAACAACAGCGGTTGAAACGCCTGCGGAACCAGAAGCCCCTGAGATGGAGTTGTTTTACACCTTTGCATGGGCGCCAAAGCGCGCACCGCGTCCGCAAGGTGATAAGCCGCAGCGCAAAGGCCCGCCAAAAGGCAAACGCGGAGCGAAACCTGTACGCGACAACAAGGCGCAAAATTTCTCTGCTCGACCGCCAAAGCGGGAAAAAGCGATTGATCCTGACAATCCGTTCGCTGCTGCTTTGGCGGGGCTTAAAAAGGATTGAGTGAGGCTGGCGACTCACTCCGCCTTGACAAATGGCTCTGGCATGCGCGGTTCTTTAAATCGCGCGGGCTGGCCGCAGCCCTTGTTAAATCAGGGCGCATCAGGGTGGACGGCACGCCCGTATCCAAACCCAGCCGCGCGATTTCTGCGGGTGCAGTTCTGACATTCCCGAAAGAAGACGAGGTGCGTATCGTAAAGGTGCTGGGCCTTGGCGTGCGGCGTGGTCCGGCACCAGAAGCCCAAGCCCTATACGAAGATTTGACCCCCGCACGTGAACCACGCATTGACCCGTTAGAACATAGGGTTGGTGGACGTCCGACCAAAAAAGACCGCCGCGATATGGATATTCTTAAGGGGTCGCGGTGACGCAAAGCCTTGTCAGGTCTTGAACGCAGGGCGGGTGGCCGCTAGAGACGCGATGTAAACCAAACGGACGGACCTATGACCTACATCGTCAACGATAACTGCATTGCCTGTAAATACACCGACTGCGTCGAAGTATGCCCCGTGGATTGTTTCTACGAAGGCGAAAATATGCTGGTCATCCATCCCGAAGAATGCATCGATTGTGGCGTTTGCGAACCCGAATGCCCTGCGGACGCGATCCGTCCGGATACCGAGCCTGACATGGAAAAATGGGTCGAATTCAACCGCAAGTATTCCGAAAAGTGGCCTGTCATCATCACCAAGAAAGATCAATTGCCAACCGCCGAAGAGATGGACGGCAAAGAAGGCAAGATGGACCTGTTTTCCGAAGCCCCCGGTGAGGGCGGCTGATCACGCTACGTTGCGAATTTGAATTGAGCGTGTGGAATGGTAGTGGGAATCAGGTGATTTTTGTGTTATAGTATCATCAATGCCGCGTAATTGCTGAACCAGATATGATGATGTGACCTGACGGAGATCGTTTGATCCCCGCCAGAATTTTGTCGTCTGGTGATGCTGCTTTGAGAAAAGGACACCACTCATGGCCAAGAAGAAATATGATTTTAGCCCGAACGATTTCGTTGTTTATCCCGCACACGGGGTTGGCAAGGTCGTTTCGATCGAAACGCAAGAAGTTGCAGGGTTCGAGTTGGAAATGTTTGTCATCGCATTCGAAAAGGACAAGATGACATTGAAAGTTCCGACGAATAAAGCCGAAGAAGTCGGAATGCGTTCGCTTGCATCTGCCGATGTCGTCGCCGATGCGATGAAAACGTTGAAGGGCAAAGCCAAGGTTAAAAAGGCCATGTGGTCGCGCCGTGCGCAGGAATACGAACAGAAGATTAACTCTGGAGATCTGATCGCGATTGCCGAAGTGGTACGCGATTTGCACCGTGCAGATGACCAGCGCGAGCAGAGCTATTCAGAGCGCCAGTTGTATGAAGCAGCACTTGAGCGTTTGACCCGTGAAATTGCCGCCGTCGGCAATGGCAACGAGATTGATGCCGGCACGGAAATTACGGATACATTGCAGAGCCGTATTACACCTGCTGCGTAAGCGGACTGTTACAAAGTTGAAAAAGCCGCGCTTAAGGGCGCGGCTTTTGTTGTTTTTGTAGGTACTTGGGTCAAATTTTGGGGAATCGACGGTACATGGGATTCTGCATATATGTCGGAGCCTCCGGCGGGGATATTTAGGAAACAAAGGCAAAATTAAAGCGTACGATGTCCGATGTCTGTGCGATAAAAGCCATCTGGCCAATCGATGTCTTTGATCATAGCTTAGGCTTTGGTGTGGGCATCTTGCAGAGTGGTTCCGCGCGCGGTGATGTTAAGAACGCGCCCTCCTGTGGCTACAGTTTGGCCGTCTTTTGTCGCGGTTCCAGCATGAAATATCATTTCCGTTGATGTGGCGGGGAGATCAGTCAGCCCGTTTATCACACTGCCTTTTTTGTAAGTGTTTGGATATCCGTTTGCGGCCATCACGATGGTCATCGCGTGATCGTTCGCCCAGTTCGGCGTGACATCCGAAAGGCGATTTTCAGCGCAGGCGTGCAGGAGATCGAGGGTCTGACCACCGAGACGCATCATAAGCACCTGACATTCAGGATCGCCAAAACGGACGTTGTATTCTACCAAACGGGGTTGGCCATCTTTGATCATCAGGCCTGCATATAAGATGCCTTCAAACGGGGTGCCGCGTTTCGCCATTTCCGCAATTGTGGGTTCCACAATGTCGCGCAGGGCTATCTTGGCGATATCATCGGTTAATACAGGGGCAGGGGAATAGGCACCCATGCCACCTGTGTTTGGGCCTTTGTCGCCATCAAAAGCGCGTTTGTGATCTTGGGCGGTGCCGATGGGCAGGACGTTTTTACCGTCGCTGAGGATAAAGAAAGATGCTTCTTCGCCGTCCATGAAGTCTTCGATGACAACCTCAGTGCCTGCCGTGCCAAATTGCCCGCCCAACATATCGTCAACGGCGGTGTGGGCGGTTTCGATATCCATTGCGACAACGACGCCTTTGCCCGCAGCCAACCCGTCGGCCTTAATGACGATGGGCGCGCCTTTGGATGTGACGTAGGCATGGGCCTTTTCAGCATCAGTGAAATGAGCATAGGCGGCAGTGGGTGCATCGCATGCGTCGCAGATTGCCTTTGTGAAAGATTTTGAGGATTCCAGCTGCGCCGCGGCCTGAGAGCATCCAAAAACCACAAGCCCGTTCGCGCGTAAAACATCAGCGACACCAGCTGCGAGGGGGGCTTCGGGTCCGATAATTATAAATTCAATCGCATTCTCGACGCAAAAACTGGCCACTGCATCGCCGTCTTCGATATCAAGCATGGCGCATTCGGCAATTTGGGCGATGCCCGCATTACCGGGGGCCACGATCAGGCGGTCGCATTTGGGGTTCTGTTTGACCGCCCATGCAAGAGAATGTTCGCGTCCGCCGCCGCCTAAGATAAGGATGTTCATGTGCTGTTTCCCTTCCGCTTTAACGCCGTTTAAGGTGCGCAGGTAATCAGCACAAGAGCACCCCATGGACCTGATCGACGAACCCGAAGACGCCGGTAACACGCCCGAATTTACAGTGAGCGAGCTTTCAGGCGCAGTGAAACGCGCGATTGAAGGCGAGTTTGGCCATGTCCGTGTGAAAGCCGAAGTCGGGCGGGTCGTGCATGCGCGTTCGGGGCATTTGTATTTTGACCTGAAGGATGATCGAAATGTGTTGGCTTGCACGACGTGGAAGGGGCAGGTGTCCGCGCTATCCGTAATCCCGGAAGAAGGGATGGAGGTTGTTGTGCAAGGGCGGATGACCACCTTCGGTAGCCAGTCCAAGTATCAATTGAATGCAACAGAGGTTGCGGTTGCGGGTGTCGGTGCGCTGATGGCGATGCTTGATAAACGCAAGAAAGCGCTGGAGGCAGAGGGGTTGTTTGCCACCGAGCGCAAGCAGGCATTGCCATTTCTACCTGAGGTGATTGGGGTCATTACGTCCCCGACTGGTGCGGTTATTCGTGATATTTTACATCGTCTTAGGGACAGGTTTCCGCGCAAAGTCATCGTGTGGCCGGTTGCCGTTCAGGGCAAAGAATGCGCACCACAAGTCGCCCGCGCGATTGCAGGGTTCAATGCAATGACATCGGGGGGCGCACTGCCACGCCCCGATTTGATCATTGTGGCACGTGGTGGTGGATCAATTGAAGACCTCTGGGGGTTCAACGAAGAAATGGTGGCGCGTGCGGCAGCGGCGTCGAATATTCCGCTGATTTCAGCCGTCGGGCATGAGACAGACACGACATTGATTGATTTTGTTTCAGACCAACGTGCACCCACGCCAACGGCGGCGGCGGAAATGGCTGTGCCTGTGCGATTGGATTTGCTGGCAACTGTCGATCAGATGGGGGGCCGGGCCACGCGTGCAGCCAGTGATGGTGTGACGCGGCGAAAACAGCGGGTTGAGGATTTATGGCGTGTTTTGCCAAAACCCGCGCAATTGACGGATGATGCAAAGCAACGGTTTGATTATTGGGCAGAACGGCTTGACGGGGCGCTGATCGGGCGGGTCGGTGCGGGGCGCTTGGAGCTTGGCAAAATCGCAGGTCTGTTGCGGCCCTCGATACTGGAAAACCGGATGACGCAAGGACGGGACCGACTGGCGGACCGTGGTGCGCAACTCGGGGCCGCGCTGAATCGCAAAAGCGCACAGGCGCGCCGCGATTTGGATACGCAGACCCGCAGATTGCGCCCTGATGCCGTGATATATGCCCACACCAGGGCAAAGAAAGATCTTGCCGCACTCATGCGCCGGATGATGACGTCGGCCAACATACAAACCGAACGCCATCGTAACCGTCTTGATGCGCTTGACCGCATGCGCGAAACACTTGGTTACCGCGAAACTTTGAAACGGGGTTACGCGGTCGTGCGTGGTGGTGGCGATGTCATAACATCGGCTAAGGCTGCCAAAGCTGCGGCGGATATTGAGATTGAATTTTCTGATGGAAAAATGAAACCCGCGGCTAGGCCTACAAAGCCCAAAGGTAGAACGCCACCCGCCGATCAGGGCAACCTCTTCTAGTTTCTGTGACGCCTAAATACTCATCTTGCGCACCAACGGTGCGCCCCCGCCCGCCGTCCGCATGTCAGGCTCCGACGCCACTGCATATCAACGGCTCTGATTCCACCGCTTCGTACAAAACGGTGGTACCGGGCGTGTTCATGAATTCCGCACGAATTTGTCCGTCAACATCAAAGACCTGCCAGCATTGTGGTTCGGTGCTGGTTTCGTAGACAAAACAAATGTTTGTCCCGCTTTCAACCATCTCTTCGTACCATTCGCCGTTGACGCATTCACCGCCGCGAAAGGACCAGACGACCCGTTGGTTGGGGGCATAATATTCCACGCCGTAAGGGGATGTTCCGTTTGAAAATGTTAGGGTTTTGCCTTCAACCATGGCCTGAAACTCCGCGCCTGTCATAGGCGGTTCGGCGAAGGCGGGGCTGGCTGTTATAATCAGAAATCCGAGAATGCGCATAAGGTAAGTTTGGCAGACTAACGGACCAGCGAAAAGGGGTAAGGCGTTACACAGCAGGGTCTTGCCACTGTGCCGCGCGATGGTCCATGACGCGCCGCCACAAGCGGGGATATAGCGCAACGCAGGCCATGACGGGGAGAGAGCGCGGCAGCATCGGCATGTCATCAGACAGCCGCAAAGCAGGAAACGCGCGGGATGGATGGGCGTGGTGGTCCGAATGGCGCGGCGCGTTCAGCATTAACGCTGACGACATCAGATGGGGGGCATTCCAAGAGTGGCGTGATCCGACGGGTTCAGTTTTGCCATTTGCCAAGGTGTTCCGCGACAATCCGTAGTGCTGAACGTAATCGGACAGCATCAATTGCGTTTGTGCAAACCCCGACAAGCATAGCGCTATGATGATGCCCGTGACGCCGCCAATTAAAGCCGCCGTAATTAGGGCAAGGACTGCCCCGACAACATATGCATAGTACGGATGACGCCACCATGGGCGGCCCGATTGCGGAAAACGGCGATTTTCAGCACGTAGCCCATCGCGAAACCCGCCTTTCCAAGCTCTTGCGAAGAAACGATAAAAGCTTTCCCCACGACGGGCGGTACTGGGGTCTTTTCGGGTGCCGACATGCACATGATGCACCAAGGTATGGGCGGACAAATGATGTCCGAACAGCACCGAGATATAAATCCACCGCCCCGCGCGGCGCATCCATCGGCCTGGGCGGTGGATCAGTTCATGGGCGTTAGAATTGCTCACCTGACCCATAAAAAGGCCAGTGGCGGCGAAGGTTACAAATTTTTCCCATGTGGCAAGGCCTGTCCAACCGCTGAGCGCGGCAACGACCAAAAGCCAGAGCGTGAAATGCGCTAAGGCCAGTGACATCGAAAGCCGGTCAGCGGAAGGGAATTCATCGCCTTCAACGGTGTTCAAAGTTCGAGCGATGAGTTGGTCCAGACTGGCGGTCAGCGCAGTCATCCAGAACAATCCCGCAATTGCCCATACCCCACCCCAAACTGCACCCGCCGCGATCAAAGCGGGGGCCATCAGGGTGACAGTCGTAAAGATGGGCATCGGGTTTCGCACGTTCATGAGCCTAACTTAGTTTAATTATCATTAAATCTAGCGCGATATGGGGTCTCAAGCGAGGCCGAGATGTGGAATTTTCATGGTCGCGGGTTTCTTCCGCGCATTAGGCCCATTAGGTATTACCAAATTCTTATCCGGAGCCCGTAATGGCGTTTTTTAAAAAGCTAAAAGACCGTTTGTTCAAATCGTCCTCGAAAATCGAGGAAGGATTGGATGCTATAGTTGAGGATGGCGGCGTTGAGGAAGACGTTGATGGCGTTCAGGTGTCGGATGAATCGGCGCAGGCGGCAGATTTAGAGGCGCAGGCGCAGGCCGCGTTGGACGCGGAAAACGCAGCAGCGGCTGCAGAAACGGAACGTGTTGAGGCCGCGCGTGCGGCGCAACAACATCAGGAAGAAGAGGCCGCGCGACTGGCTGAAGCGGAGCAGGTACGCGCGGCGGCGGAGCAAGCAGAAATCGCAGAGCAAGCACAGCGCGAGGCGGAGGCGGCCCGCGAACTAGAAGCCCGCCAGCAAGCCGAAACCGCAAAGCGGGAAGCGGCCGCACGTCTGGCTGCTGAAGCGGCACAAAAAGAAAAACGGGAGGCCGAGGAAACTGCAAGACTGGCCGCGCGCGCAGCAGAGCAAGCGGCGGATGCAAAGGCAATTGAAGACGCGCAGGTGGCAGCGGACGCGGCGGAAGTTGCCCGTTTACAAGCGCAAAAAGCTGAACGCGAGGAGGCGGCGCGCGTGGCCGAAGCCGCACGTAAGGCCGAGGATTTTGCGCAAGCAGAAGCGGAGCGTAAAGCCGAAGCCGAAAGATTAGAAGAGTCGGCGCGCCAAGCGGAGGCCGAGCGTT
>Ga0114956_1004418_pt1 | contig 10703 bp, 5 predicted proteins | sample MaitaG_FD_87304 | JGI IMG/M metagenome (GOLD analysis project Ga0114956, IMG submission 87304) | Marine algal microbial communities from Maine, USA - Maine_Asex2 metaG | ecosystem: Host-associated > Algae > Red algae > Unclassified | place: Maine, USA | collected 2015-01-05 | reverse complement strand
CCGTCGTCGCAAACTTCTAAAGGGGTTGGTGGGATTATTGTAGGATTTGTATTAATTATAATATCAAAATTAATTGAGGTTATAAAACAACTTGTAATGTTGTCTTCAATTCTAACAAATAATGTTTGTGGATTACTTGTGTTATTATAAGGAGAGATTAATGCATTTGTATTATTGTCTGCATCATTTTGTGTTTCATAGTAATTAATTGTAAAATCTGCTGCGTTTTGGGTGCCTAATACTTCAGCATTAAATTGAGATAAATCTATAGTAGCCATATCTGGTACGTCGCTACAAACAGAAAAATTGTTTACTGTATTATTATCAGGTATAGGGTTTACAGTTAAATCCATATTTGCAATACCAAAACAATCGTTTGAATTTTCTACACGAATAAAAATAGTTTGTAAAAAAGGAGATGTATTAGTGTAAAGGTTTGGTAATTGATTCATTTCTAACTGCGCATCGTTTGCAGTTGCATAATATGTTACTGTTAAACCTGGAGGTAAGGTTGCTAAAACTGTAGCATCAGCATCAGAAAGTGTAAATTCAGTAAAACCATCATAATCATTATCACATTCATCTAGTCCTGCGTTTCCAATATCTGTTGCTGTAACTTCTAATACATATTCTGCAGTATTAAAACAATTTGTGGAACTATTTTCTACTCTAACATATATGGTTTGAGGATTTGATGTGTTGGTAAAAGGAGAAGGCATTAATGCATTTGTTCCATTTTGAGCATCTAATAAATTTAAATGATGCGTATAAATAAAACCACTTGTATTTCCACTAACCATTACGTTAGGATTTGCTTCATCTAAATTATATTCTGTAAAACCGTCTGGAATCCCATCTTCGTCACATTGTACTAATGTTGCATTTTGTAAAATTGGTAATTCATCTACAACAATATTAAATTGTGTTACAGAAAAACAACCAGTTGCAGTATTATTTATGCGAACATGTATAATTTGCATGTTAGCAGTTGAATTTGTAAAAGTTGAAGGATCTACGATAGCGTTTGTATTATTTTGTGCTTCTGTAGGGTCTTCAAAATAAGTAGCAATTGTATTGGCTTGTCCATTAGTTACAGCGAGATCTTGGGTGGTTAAATCAAATTCGGTAAAGCCGTTAGTAGCATCACCATCTAGAGCATTATCGCAAACTTGATAATCTGGAATAGCAGTAATTAAGGGTTGGTCTTGAGCAACAATATTAAACGAAGTAGTAGTAAAACAAGTAGTCGTAACGTTTTGTAAACGTACAAAAATTTCCTGCATATCTATTGTAGTATTTGTATACGTTGTAGGATTTGGAATAGCATTAGTATTCGCTATAGCATTTGCCATATTTTCAAAATAAGAGGCAGTAATATTTGCTTGTCCATTAATTAATGCGGCGTCTTGAGAAGGTAAATTAAATTCTGCAAAACCATTATCATCTATATCGCAAACACCGTAATCTGGAATAGTAGTTATTATTGGCTGCGAATTTACTATTAAGTTAAAGGCTGTTGTTGAAGCGTTAGTACACGAAGTATTTCCTACGTTTGGTGTAACACGAATAAATATTTGATCTGGATTCGATGCATTAGGAAACGGACTCACTAAAGCATTATTACCACTAGAAGCATCTGCAGCAGTTTCATGATATGTTACTGTAAAATTGGCAGGGTTTTGAGTGCCTAAAACAGCATTTGTTTGAGCGTCTAAATTAAAAAGTTCTATTTGGTCGTTTAAGCCATCATCACACAATTCAAGATCTGGTGGAATATTAATTACAGGAGTTGGGTCTACAATTAAATCGAATTGCGAAGTAGAAAAACACACAGTATTTGTACTACTTTCTAAACGTACAAAAATAGTTTGCGGATTACTAATATTAGAATACGGACTCACCAAAGCGTTATTGTTAGCTTCAGCATCAACAAGATTTAAATGGTATGTTATATTAAAATCTGCCGGATTTTGAGCGCCTAAAACAACTGGATTTTGTGTTTCTAAATTAAATTGGGATATTTCATCGTTAGAAATATCATCACAAACCATAATATTTGGTGGCATTGTAATAGTCGTGCTATTGCTTACTATAAGATTAAATTCTTGAATTGTAAAACAACCTGTTGTTGTGTTTGTAATAGTTGCATAAATAGTTTGTCCATTATTAGTGCTTGTATAAGGGCTTGACAAAGGATTTATATTCGTGTTAGCATTACTTTCAGATTCGTAATACGCAACTGCAATATCTGATTGCGAGCCAATAATAAGTGGCGTATTAGTTTCTAAATTAAAAGGTGTTTGTCCATCGTTAAAAGGAGCTACAGCATCACATTCTGTTATATTTAATGCGTCTCCAGAAGGATCTGTTTCACTTGTTGGTGCATCGCTAAACTGTGCGGTTCCTGTCCAAGTTAAACTAAAAGGACTGTTACCAACTGGTCTATCTATTACTATGTAATAAGAATCTCCTGCAGTTGCATTTATATCATTTACAAAACTATTTCCAGCTGCTCCAGGACCTTCAAAATTGTCTGTTTCGGTGGCATTTAAACCAGTTAAATTATTACCTTGCCCAGAGGCTTGAGGATTTGTTGTAGAACATCTAATGGTTGGTCCTAAACTCCCACAGGTTGTATTAGGTCCAAATATAAAAAAATCGTAATCTTCACTTATTGCTGTGCTATTAGGAGTAATTGTAAATGCTAAAGTTCCAGTTGTAGTTACTGTAACTTGAAGCCATAAACTATTATTTTCATTACTTCCGCATGAATCTGGAAACTCACTACTGTTACTACCTGTTCCACTTACATCTAAAACAACATCTGCATCTCCACAAACAGTAACTGCATTAACACAGTCGTTAGGTTGTTGTGCGATTATTGCGGTAGCATTAAATAATAATAATAAAGTAAAAAGTGATTTTAAGGTATTTTTTAACATTGATTATAAGTATTATATTTTATTTTGAATGCAGATTAAAGTAGTCAAAATAATATTTTTTTAGTGTGAAAATTTACTATTATTATAACAACTAAAACCTTTAAATTCCTAACTTACAAAAGAAATTTAATTGGTTTTTAAGTTATCTTTTTAAGGTGAAGTGATTTTTATATATACGTCCATCTTGTAGTTTTACAGAAAACCAATAATCACTTTGTGGTAAAGGTTTCCCGTTGTAAGTGCCATCCCATCCAAAACCTGAAGGACTTATTTGAGTTATAAGTTTTCCAAAACGGTCGAAAATTAATATTTCAGAATTTGGTTGAAATAGGTTTGAAACACCATAAACTTGCCAAGTATCATTAAAAGTATCTCCATTAGGTGTAAAAAATAAAGGGAAACCTATTACCGAAATATCTTGATTAGTAGCACCACAATTATTCTTTATATCTCTAACAGTTACGCTATAAATACCAGGCGATAAATTATTAAACACGTTACTTGCTTGAAATGAAGACATGTTACCTTCTTGGTCTGTTAGCGCATATTGGTAATCGCCTTCACCACTTACTAAAACAGTAACAAGATTGTTACTTAAGCTACCATCGATAATTTCTATATTTTCTATTGTAGCTATGTTAGACGGTTCTATAATAATTGTTTTGGTTTTACTACAAAAAGTGTTACTGTTTGTAACTGTAACAGTATATGTGCCAATGTCGTTTACTTCTATTGTTTGGGTGGTTTCTAAAGTAGACCAACTAAAAGTATAATTACTCGCTATATCGTTTAAACCAGCATTAAGTGTAACAAGTGTTGGGAATTCATTTAAACAATAAATAATAGTCTCATCATCTTCTAGAGATGGTAGTGGGTTTATAGTTAAGTTTACTTCATTAATACCATAACAAGCATTATCATTTTCTACACGAACAAAAATTGTTTGGTTGTAAGGCGTTGTGTTTTGATAAGAAGTGGCTAATACATTGTTTTCTAAAAGTGCATCATTATAAGTTTCATAATAAAAAATGTTTAAACCTGCAGGAAGTCCACTTAGTATTTGTGTAGAGAAATCGTTTAGGTTAAAAGTGTTTTTCCCGTCTTCACTACCAAGCTCATCACAAACAGGATCTGCATTATAATTACTTATTTGTGTGTCGCTGGTTTCAAGAATAAGTTCGCTGTAACTAAAACATCCAGTAATTGTATCAATAACTTTTACAGTAATAGTTTGAGGATTTATAGTGTTACTAAAAGCGCTTGCGTTAACTTCATTTGTATCGTTTTGTGCGTCGTTTAGCGTTAAATAAAATTGTGTAGTTCGGTCTGGTGCTCCATTTGTTATTACTGGATTGGCTTGGGTTAAATTAAAAATAGTGAAACCATCAACCATATTTTGCTCATCGCATTGGTAAATTTCAGTATTAAAAGCTTCTGGTAAAGGTTTGATTGTAAGGTTAATACTTGTAGTAGAGAAACAATTTTCGTTTGCATTATTATCAATCCTTACAATAATGGTTTCGTTAAAAGGTGATTGGTTAGTGTAATTGTTAGGCAGACTATTAACATCGTTATTTGCATCTTCTTGATTTGTATGATAACTTATTGTGAAAGCTGATGCATTTTGTGTTCCAAGGATATTACTATTAAAGCTTGAAAGCACTATCATGGTTTGTCCATCTGTAGGATTAGTGTCGTTATCGCAATTAATAAAATCGGCAACACTTGTAATAACTGGTGTATCGAAAACTCTAATATTAAAAGAAGTAGTATCAAAACAATTAGGGTTTCCAGTATTTTGTATTCGTGCAACTATTTGTTGCGGATTAGCTGTATTTTGATAATTTCCTTCAATTGCATTAGTATTTGCCATGGCATCTGCCATAGACTCAAAATAGTTAACGCTAAATTGTGTAGCGTCTTGACCATTTAAAATAGTATTGGTTTGAGACTGTAAATTAAACGAAAATATATTGTTATTATCATCATCGCATGCTTCAATATCTTCTGCTGGATTTGCAACAGGAATATCAAAATAAGTTACGTTTGCCTCACCTTCAAGAAAACCACAGGTATCACTACTTAGAGAAATGGTTACTCTATATACGCCTGGAGAATTAACTACCAAGTCGAAATTTGTATCTGTTAATTCTACACCGTCTCTGGTCCAAATATAAGTTGCTCCAGTTATATTTTCTGCAGTAAGTGTGTAATTTTCTCCTATGCATAACGGTAAATCTGTAGTACTATTTCCGTTTTGTATAATGTCTATGTCTTCACTAAAAAAAGAAGTTATAAAAGGAGGTAAACCTTGTCTAGAGTTTGCAGTTAATGCAATTACACCATGTTGATAGTTACAGGCTAAGCCAACCTCGTTAGGGTTGTTTATAACAGATAAAAAATTATTACCATTATTATAAGTATCACTCATTGCACGATATATTTTTCGATCTGGACCCAATTGCAAACCACCTCTATAGGTTTGTCTATCGTCTAATAAAACTTGGGAGGCATTAATGGTGTTTATATCATTAGATGAGATGTCATATTGAAATAAAGCGCCATATTGAGCGTCTGCATTGTTAATACTTCCATTCGAGAAAAAAGTAGAAACATAAAGTAGGTTGTTATTTGGAGAAAACTCGATACCATAAGGACGTTGCCCATTTCCATTAGGTGTTGTAAAATTTATATTTATATTTTGTGGAGCAGAAGTAACACTACCTGTAGTTTTATCGAAATCGTATAGAAACAGGCCATCTCCAACATTTGCACTTGCTAATTTATCTCCGCTTGGCGAGAACTTTAAATAGCCTCTTATTTCATTAAAAAAAGTTCCAGAAGGCGATATAATTGGTGTTGTAATCACTCCAGAACTTGTAACCTCGTAGGCGTAAAATTGATTTTCGGTATTAAAACCATTCCCTAATACAAGGGTAATAACCCAAACATTTTCAGATTGGCAATCTTTTAAAACTGCGCTTAATTTTTCGGTTGTGTCACCTAGTAGTTGCGTTTCAGAGTTTCCTACAACATCTCCCAACCCTCCATTAAGTGTCATATTAACTTCATAAAAATGTAAACCTAAATCGATATTATCTAAAGAAGGTGTGTCTACAGTAAATATGTAATAGATGTCTGGATCGTTAGGTTTAGGAATAATAATAGCAGATTGCGTGCTTGAAGAGTCTCCTTTTAATCCTGTACCATTTGGCATGATATTATTATTTGCATCGTAAACAGTCCTTCCATCTGTGTAAAACTGTAAGTTTCCATCTCCATCAGAAATACTTGCGCAACCCTCATCTGTAGAAAGTTGTCCACCACTTAAAGCATTTAATGTATTTGCATCTAAATTAAAACTTAGACCTGCAAAATCACCAAAGAACCAATTAGAGGCTTCTTTTTGAGCGTTCGAAACTGAACATGCAAAAAACAAGATTATAATTATTATATTTTTTTTCATTTTTAACAAAGCAATAGCTACCAAATATATAGTAAATACAACTACATATCATGAGATAAAGTGTTAAAATAGAACAGGTTTTTTGGTAAATTATTATAAATCTCGTTTTAAAAGTAATCTATACGATAAGAATATAAATAAGGCAGACCAACATAAAACAATAGCAATTTCGTACCAGTGCACTGCATAATCGTAGCTTAAATCTTCGCCAACCATATTTGCTACTTCTTTTGCTGCACCAAGTCTTGAGCCTGGTTCGTCTATTAAATTCCATAGCGATTTAAAAGGTAAAAAATTGTAAATATTTTCTACAATATTTGTGCCTCTGTAAGCGCCTTTTAATATCCAGTAACTAATAAATTCTATGAAAAAATATACTAAAACCGCACCTAAAGCAAATGCAGAACGCTTAATTAAAATACCAGCAAAAAGCCCTAAACAAAAGAATCCAAAAAGTTTTACAAAAAATGCTAATAGATATTCTAAGTCTGAAAATACTATACTTGCCTCATTAAAACTCGAATATATAAGACCCAAAATTAACGAAACAACAAAGATAAATACAGTAGACACTAAAGAAAAAGCAGCAACTGTATAGACTTTAGAAAGTATAAATTCTTTTTTACTTAAACCATCTATTAAATTTTGTTTAATAGTTTTGTTGCTATATTCATTAGCAACCATAGAAACGATTACAATTAGTAGGAAAAATTTTAATAATCCAGCAACAAACGTGTTAAAATGCCAGATGTATGGAAAGTTAAAAATGCCTTGTTCTGCTAAGTGAAATTTTATGGGTCCAATATTAATTTTAACAATAGAGACTAAAGCAATTAACGATAGCAGTATAAAATACGCAAGTATTAATATTTTACTTGCCTTGTTATTCCACAATTTTATAAATTCTATATTTAAAAGTCTTAACATAATTTAATTGGTTTTAAGCTAAAAAAATCTATTTTGTGCGATTAGTTTACGCATTGTCGTCTGTAAGCTGAAGAAATTGTTCCTCTAAGCTTTCTTTTCGCATTACTAAATGAGAAATATATATACCTTTTTCTACAAGTTGCTTATTAAATACAGATGCAGATAATGGAGCGTTTAAAAAAGCAGTAATTAATCCTTCTATATTAGTCGTTTTTTCTATAGAAGGATGGCTTTCTAAAAACTGAAGTAACTTTGTTTCGTCGTCGCATTTTAGCTCGAAGAAACCATTACTCGAAATCATTTCGTCTACACGACCAGAATATAATTTTTCTCCTTTTCTTAAAACTACAACGTGAGAGCAAACTTTTTCTACTTCATCCAACAAATGCGATGCTAAAAGTATGGTTGTGCCTTGGCTTGCAATTTTTTTAATAATAGCCCTAATTTGGTGTATTCCTTGAGGATCTAAACCATTAGTTGGCTCGTCTAAAATTAATATTTCTGGGTCGTTAAGCAGGGCAGAGGCGATGGCTAAACGTTGTTTCATACCCAGAGAATAGGTGCTAAATTTACTATTCATTCTATCTAAAAGACCAACTAATTCAAGTTTTTCTTCAATTTTAGAATAATCGATATCTTTAATTTTACAAACCAGTTTAAGGTTTTTGTAAGCAGACATGTATGGATAGAAATTTGGACGTTCTATAATAGCACCAACTTTTTTTAATGCATTGTGTGTAGAAACTGTACCATCAAACCATTTAAAATCACCACTGGTTTTATTAACAACATTTAAAGTAATACCTAAAGTGGTAGATTTTCCGCTTCCGTTTGGACCTAAAATGCCATAAACATTACCTTTTTTTATAGTGAAAGACAAATCTTTAACAGCAGTTAATAAACCGTATTTTTTTGTAAGATTGCTAATTTGAAGGATGGTTTCCAAGATGATTGATTTTTAGTATTGAAAAATTATAGATTATAAAATTCAAATGGTTTTGGTTTAAAAGTATGACGAAGCTATCAAACTTTTGTTACAATTTTAGTGTTAATTGTTATAAATTTGAGTATTCTTAAACTTATGAAAGATCTAAAAATTTCGAAAAAAAAGCCATCTTATCCAATTTATAGTAGATTGAATAGTTATTTAGAAGAGTATAAAAGAAATACAAGCACTTCTATTAACTACGACGATTTATTAAGGTTTCAAGGTTCTGTAACCGTTTACGATAAGAATGATAAAGACACACTCTGGATTCGTGTTTATTACAGCGAATTTGATAGAGTAGAAATAGATTTAAGTTTAAAAAAAGTATACACAAAACTACATAGTGATGGAAACGAAAAAACAATTCCGTTTTTAAATGTCGATGCTGTGGATTATTGTACGTTTGGTAATTCTAAACCTTTTAGAATAAAAATTAGAAATATTTTAAACGATAATTTCACCTATTTCTATGTAAAAAAAGCAGATGCCTCTCGTGTTTACGGTTTAGAATTAGAGCACATGTTATCGCCTTACAACCTTAACTTTATGGTGTATAAAGATACACTTATAGAAGAGCATATAGCAGGAATTCCAGGTGATGAGTTTATAGAGAATATGCTTCCAAAGTGCACAGCATCAGAGCGCTCTCAAATAGCAAAAGAGTTTGTAAAGTTTAACGAACGTTGTATGATTAGGCTACTTGGAGACATGCGATCTTATAACTATGTAATTGTGCCTACTCATGATTTCGACCATGTTGTATTTAAAATTCGAGCTATAGATTTCGACCAACAGTCTTACGAAGGAAAGTTTAATGTGTACAGACCACAGTTTTTTAAAGAGAATTTAAAAATGGTGGAATTGGTTTCAGAAAAATTTACAAAAGAATCTATAGACCAATACAAAATTGAGGAACGCTCTATTGTTGCTAAACGAATGATTAGTTTTAACGATAGAGTAGAAGAACTTTTAAGTTGTATGGTTAGCGATGAAATTTCTAAACCTGAAAATATACAAATGCTTAAATCTAAAATTTACGATTATACTTTAGATTTAAAATTTAAGAAAAGTAAAAACATGGGCAGTATTTTAAAAAATGCATTAGAGTATGTAAAACGTAATTATGAAGATGTACATACTAAAAATTTTTAATTTTTTCAATCAATTCTCACTTCTCACCAATCTAATTCCAATTCTCTTCAAAATCTAAATTGTCGTAATCATCTATATTAAAATCATCGTCTTCGTCGAAGTCCTCATCTTTTTCGGCTTCAAAAACTTTATCTGGAGCATCGTCTGGTACTTGACCTTGTACAAACATTAAATTTGGATAATCGACACCTTCAGTTTCTTCAGCTATTTCAGCCAATTCTACATAAAATGTCCACATGTTTAAAAAATCGTAAACGTAAATAAGTTTAGTTTGCGCTTCATGAACAGTATCAGAAAGTGATGTTTCATTCATTAATTTTACAATATTAGAACCTTCACTCATATCAAAAAGTGAAATTTCTTCACCTTGATCCCATTCATCATTACTTAAATAAAAAGATGCCACTTCTGTACCATCAAAACCAAAAGACTGCGTAATAATATTATGCAAATCTTCCATTGTGTCTGTTTCTTTAATTTCTAAATCGCGAAACACATCTTCTTTTGTATCGTTGTCTAAAATGACTCTAAATCTGTAAATCATAAATTAATTTTGGTTTGCAAAGGTACGATTGTTTCTAAATATCTTACGCATTAAAAATACTTTTACGTCTGTTTTCTAAATATACATAAAATTGAATGCCAAATAAAATAGTTGCAATTACTAAATGAAGTGGTTGCGATAAAAATGGAAAGTCGAAATAGTACATTGCAATACCAGAAACAATTTCGAAAACAATGCAAATTAATACTAAATTCATTTTATTGTAACCCAGTTTCATCCCTCTATTTCTTATATATAGCCATGCGTTTGTAAAAAATACTAAAAATGAAAAACTTCTGTGTATATAAAATTGTAGCGTTGGGTTTTGCATCCATAACTCTTTAACATAGCCTATACTTTTTACCTGTTCATCTACATGGTGTCTAACTTGAGTGCCTAAAACAATTTGAATAAGCGTTAAAACAATAGCAAAAAGTAATATATTTTTAAATTTTGAATCTACAATTTGATTTTTAAAAGTTGTTTTTGAAGCAAATATAATATACAATATAAAAGCAACAATTACTAAAGCCATAACCATGTGAATGGTTATTTTATGTGGCGCTAAATTAGAATCTACAACCGTTTTACCAAGCCACGCTTGAAAAGCCATGCCAAAAACGGTGAGTATAGAAAGAATAGTAATCCATTTGTTTTTGCGCCAAAACCAAAAAGAAAGTAGTG
>Ga0114956_1004416_pt1 | contig 10709 bp, 10 predicted proteins | sample MaitaG_FD_87304 | JGI IMG/M metagenome (GOLD analysis project Ga0114956, IMG submission 87304) | Marine algal microbial communities from Maine, USA - Maine_Asex2 metaG | ecosystem: Host-associated > Algae > Red algae > Unclassified | place: Maine, USA | collected 2015-01-05 | reverse complement strand
TATGCAGATTTGTTTGCTAATCCCTATTCTGCAGCGCAACGTGGATTTATAGATGAAGTGATCCAACCTAGAGAAACTCGCCGTAAGCTCATCAAAGCTTTTGCAATGCTAGAAAACAAAGTAGATCATTTGCCCAAAAAGAAACACGGCAATATACCGTTATAAAAAGGGGGCTTTTCCATCTTTGCTTGAGATCAAAGAATTAGTATTTTTAATGCACACACCATTTGAGATGAAGACAAAATTGATCCTTCTTTTTCTTTTTACTTTAAACGTTTCGTTTGCTCAAAATGAACGTCTTGAATCCATACTTTCTGAAATTGATTACCAACAAGACACGATCAAAGCTGTGTTCGATTGGGTTACCGATAACATCCGTTATGATGTATATAAATTAAATCAACTCAAACAATATGGTGGTAAGAAAAAGGATAGTAGAAAAAAAGCTGTAAAAAAGAAAACTCAACAAGAACGTGATGCAGATCGAATTGAAAAAGCAATTAAAAATAAAAAAGGAGTCTGTCAAGATTACTCACTTCTCATAGATGCTCTAGTCAAAAAGCTCGGTTATGAATCTTACATTATCGAGGGGTGTACAAAAAATAAACAGGGAAAAATAAACGCTGGACTAGGTCATGCCTGGAATGCCATCAAAGTGAACGGTACATGGAAACTGTTTGACAGCACTTGGGGAGCTGGTTATGTGAAAAACGAAAAGAAATTTATAAAGAAATACAACGCTCGATGGTATGATGTCGATCCGAAAGAAATGCTTAAAGATCATATGCCTTACGATCCAGTTTGGCAATTGAGCACTGAACCTATCTCATACGATGGGTTTAAAAATAACTCCAATACGCTCGCAGAGTTTGATGGGTTTGATTTTAATCAAATATTAAATGACTTTACAAAGCTCAATCAAACAGAAAGACTTCGTGCTCAATTAGACCGTTCAGAAAAATGTGGAAATGGAAACTCTTTAGTTCGGAAGTGGCGTAAAAGTCGTAATAGAAAATTAGAATTTCAAGATCTAACCAATGAGGGTGGAGGCTTACAACTTGCTCAACAAAATTATAAAGAAGCTGTTGACTTACTTAACCAATGCTTAAAAGCCAAAAACAAAAAATTTAAAGGTTCTAAATATAGTTCAGAAATTGCTGAGCAAAATATAATATTGGCACATGAAAAAACTACCAGTGCAATAACTCAAATGCAGAATGTTTCTACCAAAGAAAAGAGTCTAAAAACTTCATTGAGAAAGAACATTCAATCATCGAAGAAAATGTTGAAGAAAATCAATTCGGAACTAAATTTCATTAGTACATACAACTCAAATTAATTCTTTATTCTTTGACAATTTTTTGATTACCCAAAATGGTTTTAAGTTTAATAAAAAATAAAATCCTTTATTCCTGCCATATTGTGAAGCACCTTACACCATGAACCTTCAACCCTAAACCCTGACAAATGAATTATCAAGATATACTTGTAAACAATGTAAATGGAATAGTCACTTTGACTTTAAACCGCCCTGATCAACTCAATGCGGTGAATTCTTCGATCATGCATTCACTCTTTACTTTTTTTACTGAAGACTATAAGAATGTTGAAGATTTCAAAGGTGTACTCATCACAGGAAGTGGTGATAAGGCTTTTGCTGCGGGTGCTGACATAAAAGAGTTCCTAGCTGTTGCTGGAGATGCTACTGACTTTGTACGGAAAGGACATGACACCTATCATGCGATCGAAAATTTTCACAAACCCGTTATAGCTGTTATCAAGGGATACGCACTAGGTGGAGGTTTAGAACTTGCCCTTGCGTGCCATATGAGATTGGTTAATCCAAAAGCTAAGATTTCTTTTCCAGAGGTAAACCTTGGATTGATCCCGGGATATGGCGGAACGCAACGAATGTCTAGGCTTATTGGAAAAGCACGCGCAATGGAACTCATGATGACCACTGAAATGATTGATGCGGAGCAGGCGGTACAATATGGAGTATGTAATCGCATCGTAGAAAATGAAGAAATCTTGGCCACTGCCGAAAAGATGATTTCAAAAATTGCAAGTAAAGGACCTATTGCTGTGAAGCATATCATCAAGTCGATCAACGCTTGTTTTGATGAATCTCAAAATGGCTTTGAAGTAGAATTGCAAGCTTTCGCAGAATTGATGCAAACCAAAGATTTCCAAGAAGGCGTACAAGCTTTTCTGGAAAAAAGAAAGGCAAATTTTTCAGGAGAATAGAAGTTTAAATACGTTTGGTATTTTATTTTTCAATATCTTTTCAAAAAATTAAATCATGTCTAGATTTACAGAATCCAACAATCCACTCGTTCGTGATAAAACGTTTGACACGTTAGACAAAGATCTTATTCTTGACTATGCAGAACGCTCAACTATTGCTGGTTCTATAAATAAGACCTTGATCTTGTTTGGTATTCTGTTAGGCACCACATTACTCTCTTATCAAATGCCTAGTCAGGCGTATTTGCTCATTGGTGCGCTTGGAGGACTTGTTGTATTTTTTATAGTAATGTTTAAACCTAATACTGCTCCAGTTTTGGCCCCAGTTTATGCAGCGTTAGAAGGATTTTTTGTAGGTACAATATCCTTTATGTATGCATCCGCTTTTGAGGGCATTGTTTTCCAAGCGTTAATGCTAACCTTTGGAACATTACTTTCGATGCTTGTACTCTATAAGTCAGGCTTAATAACTATAACTGAAAAATTTAGATCCATTGTTATGATGGCAACGGGGGCTATATTTCTGGTTTATATTGCCTCTTTTCTAGGCAGTTTTGTGGGTTTTACCGTTCCTTACCTTCATGACTCAAGTCCTTTGGGAATAGGAATTAGTGTAGTGATTATTGGTGTCGCAGCATTAAACTTGTTATTAGATTTTGACTTATTTGAACGAGTAGAAAAAGAAGGTGCACCTAAATACATGGAATGGTTTTGTGGAATGGTTTTGCTCGTTACCTTAATATGGCTATATATTGAGTTTTTGAGGTTGCTTGCTAAACTCAAAGAGTAGGCACCAACTGGACTAGAGGATTCAACTTTAACTGAAGAGCTTTTCTTTCTAATTTGAAGAGCTTCGTATCTTGATAGAATGTCTCGATCTATTTTCGAACGAATATTATTGTTTTGTGCTTTAATTCTAGCTGTGCATCAAATGTATTTGCTATATCATCAACTGTTTATAGAAACAAGGATGATAAAAATTTTAGTCGATACCGGACGAAGAAATCCTCTTCAAGCGATCTTCTTTATGAATCCTCTTTCTTTACTGCTAAAAGCTATTACTAGCTGTACTCTTGTGGTGTATGTTGTTTTTAATGTTAACAGTAAGTGGAATCTTCGAAACCGTTTTCTTCAATTTAGTCTCTTATACCTTGCAGTTCATTCCATTTTGTTTTTACCTGCAAACATGATCACCATGTATGGTGTTTTGAAGCAAGAAACTCCTTATGCATTTATACTGTCCGTTATAATAAAGCTTGGCTGCGCTATTGGGATACTGATCAGTTATCAGCGCTTACTCAAACAGGAGATATTTTATGTGGGAGAAGCTCAAGAATCTAATATCCTACAAAGATTATTTCACTTTTTTATCGACGGATTCTTTAGCCTGCATTTATTCTTTTTCCCGTTGTTATCCCTTACCGGAGCATTAAGCTACGGATGGAAATCCTATGTGCCAGGAACCTCGCAATTTATTTGGTTTGCCTTTCTCGCTTTTTTCTTTTATCAACTTTGTTTTGAAGGTTTTTTCGGTCAAACCATTGGAAAAATATTTAGTAAATCTACAGTTAAGGTTGAGGGAAAATATTGGAATGGTATTTTTATAAGGACAATTGCTCGTTTTATTCCATTTGAAGGGGCTACCATTTTCTTTAAAGACCGTCCATTGCATGATATATTAAGTAATACTTCAGTTGTTCACATTTCAAAAAAAAATCATGAACATTAAACGAATACTTTATTGGGTCGCTACAGCTGCAATGTGTGGCTTATTTTTATTCTCGGCACAGATGTACTTTTTCAAAACTGAAATGGTAAAAGGTTTTTTTGAATCTATGCACTTTCCCACTTGGGTGGTTATTCCGTTAGCCATTGCTAAAATACTTGGAATAGTTGCCATTTTGACTGACCTTAATTCCACCTTACGTGAATGGGCGTATGCAGGATTTTTTTTCGACGTTGTGTTAGCGACTACAGCTCATCATTATGCTGGACATGGCTGGTTTGGGCTTTCTTTTGCTGGTATTTTATTGGTCTTAGGTTCTAGGGCTTTGTACCAATTTAGAAAACAATAATCCGATCCACAAAACGACAAGAAAATGACTACATTATTTAAATCCGAAGAAGGGAAAGCCGCAATCTTAAAGTTATATGATCAAAAACTCCAAGAATTAAATATAGAATATCGGGCTAAAACGATTGAATCGATTTATGGTAAAACCAATATCCTCATTACGGGTTCTTCTTCAAATCCTCCTATATTTATTATTCACGGAGCCAACGGCTGTGCACCGATCGGACTTGACACGTATCCCAACTTGTGCAATAAATTTGAAGTGTATGCTATTGATGTTTTGGCACAACCCAATAAAAGTGCAGCTACCAAACTAAGCATGAAAGATGATTCATATGGAAAATGGATCAATGACCTTATCGAAAAATTAAACCTGAAAGAAGTAACTCTTGTGGGCTTTTCATTTGGTGGTCTAGTTATATTAAAGACATTAATCAACAATGCAACAAACATTAAAGAAGTGTTTTTAGCATCGCCAGCATATATTGTAAATGGCAATCCGTTAAAATTGCTTTTCAAAGTCTTTATACCAATGAAGCGCTTTATGAAAAGTAAAAAATCAAAATTTATTGAAAAATTTCTTTTCGAACTATTTACGGAAAGAGACAATTTTGCAATTGAGTATCTATCAAAAGTCTTCCTTTATTTCGACATGGACTTTACCCCTGTTCCTGTTATTAGTAAATCAGAGGCTCAAAAAATAGTCACACCCATTACATTGTTCGCTGCCAAAAAAGATATTATGTTTCCTGGAAAAAAAATGATTAAAAGAGCCAAGAATATATTTCAGAGCTTAAAAGAAACACATTTATTGGAGCAGTCGAAACATGTACAAAATAAGGCTGACAATGATAAAATAGAAGGGCTAATAATGCAAACTGAAAACATCTAGATTTTAATCGAATTCATTCTTATCTTAGTTTACGTACGGTTGGCCCTTAGAATAAGGATCAATCGATTATCACACCTAACTTAACCGCCATGAGAATACTGTTAATTTTTACCTTTAGCTTATTTAGCTTATCGACTTTTACACAATCTCTTGCCAGTACAGACCCCGACTATAAAACCTTTGTAGAAGCAGGTGAATTGGCATTGAAAGAAATGAAATACGACTCTTGCATGTATTATTATAAGCAAGCGTTTAATATCAAGCAAACAAGTTATTTGAGCACCATGCGAAATTGTGCTTGTGCATACAGTGCAAAAAATAAAAAATATTTGGACGAACAATTGAAGATCACGTTTGATTTAAACTGGGCAGGATCAAAACAAATATTTGACAATTATCCAGAATTTGAATACCTCAAATCCACTCCGTTCGAAGAACTAATAACTGACCATTATATAACGTATGCTAAAGCATCTGGTGTTGATCTTGACTTAATGAAAGAATTTGAAACCATTCTATACGAAGATCAACGATATAGAAAAGACATGGGGCCTATCGAAGAAAAATATGGATGGAAATCTCCACAAATGGATTCTATGTGGGCATTGCAAAACAAAGCAGACTCTTTAAATACCGAACGCATAACCTCATATATAGATGAGCATGGTTATCCTGGCAAATCGATTGTTGGACCAGGACAAGCATCTACAGCTTTTTTAGTGATTCAACATGCAGATTTAGAAATTCAAGAAAAGTATTTATCTATTATTACCAAGGCAGCAGATGATGGTGAAGTGCGATGGAGCTCAGTAGCACTACTTGTTGATAGAATAAATATGAGAAATGGCTTACCACAAAAATATGGAAGTCAGCTTACGAAACATCCAGAAAAAGAAGTCTATTATTTTAGTCGTATTGAAAGCCCTTACCAAATCGATAGTATAAGAGCAACAGTTGGATTAGGGCCAATACAACAATATGCCGACAAGTGGGACATGATTTGGGACCCTGAACAACATATCAAAATAAATGTAGAGGTAGAAGCTATTAAGAAAAAAGAGGAACTGGATAAAGAAAAGAAATAGGAAATAAAAAAAGCTGCAATTAATACTTGCAGCTTTTTTTTATTTCTGATGCAGCTTTTTTCAAATTGATTTCATTTTACTATTAACAAACTAGTTTACTTAATAGAAATCAATTTTGAATCACCACTAATTAAACATAAAATGAAAAAATTCTCAATATTCTTTTTATTTACTCTTTTGCTTTTCGCATGTCGTGACGAACAAGATGTCACAACAACTCCCCCAATGGGGCCGGACCCACAAATTATAGTAAATGCCTCTGTTCACGGCTTAGTAATTGATGGAAATTCTGATCCTTTGGAAAACGCAATGGTAGTTTTTAATGCTAAGGAATACTTTACTGATGAAAACGGAATATTTGCAATCCTTGATGAGCAACTGTATCAAGATGGTTCATATTTACAAGTTATTAAAGATGGATATTTCCACGGCTCAAGAACCTTCTACCCTGTTGTTAATGAATTAAGTCATGTAGTAATACGGTTAATGGAAAAGAACAATGTTGGATCAGTTTCTTCTTCAATGGGAGGCAATATAAACTTTGATGTTGTTGAAATTGATTTTCCTTCAAATGGTTTTGAAACTGCTGAAGGAGTTGAGTATACTGGAAATGTAAACGTCTTTGCAACTTATATGGATCCTACTTTGAGTACAACTCTGGAAGAAATGCCTGGTGATCTTGTAGGTGTAAACCTCGAAAATGATGTAGAAGCTCTAGTTTCTTATGGCATGATAGGTGTAGAGTTAGAAGACAATTCAGGTAATCCTTTACAAATTAAAGAAGGGGAAAAAGCAGAAATCAGAATGCGAGTTCCTGTAAACTTATTATCATCTGCTCCATCAGAAATACCATTATGGCATTTTGATGAAGCATCCGGATATTGGATCGAAGAAGGAACAGCTCAATTGATAGATGGAGCTTATGTTGGAGAAGTTAGACACTTTTCATATTGGAATTGTGATGCATCTTTTCCATTGGTTCATTTAGATGGTAATGTATTGATAAACGGAATAGGCTTAGAAAACATTAAAGTTGAATTGGTAATTAATTCTTCTGGATCAGCTCGATGTGGCCTAACAAGCAACAGAGGATATTTTGCAGGAAAAATCCCAAAAGATGAATCCCTTACATTAAACGTTTATGATGACTGTGGAAATGTAATTCATTCAGAACAAGTTGGACCATTTAGTGTCGATACAACTTTACCCATAATTTCTATTGCTTCAGGTACAAATAGTGCTACAGTAAGTGGAACCATAGAAAACTGTAATGGCGATAGTTTCCAACAAAGTTATGTCATCGTAAACTTTGACAATGGAACTTCAAAAACATATGATGCTGAGGATGGCAACTTTCAGTTTACTATTGTTAATTGCTCTTCAGCTTCGGCAACTGTTTTCGGCGTTGATTTATCAAACCATTTGATTTCTCAAGGAGTAGTTGTCCAGCTAAGTGGTAATGTTAATGTAGGTACTTTAAGCGCGTGTGACGAATACATTACTAGCAATCTATTTATAGACTATGTAGGATCACCTTGGAATACACCTTCTCCTCAGGATACAGTAGGAATGACCTATACTTCTCAAGTGTTCCCTAATCTTAAAACCATTTACACCGTAACTGTTATTGATTGGAATACAGGTGATCTAGGAGAAATAACACTAATCTTAAATGATGGCGCAACAGAAGCTAACTATTCTGCATCATTTCCGGGAGATGGATTTGATTGTAGTGGCACCAATGCTGCGAGCGGAATTATTGTTTCACAATCAGGTGAAGAATTCTTGATCCTCAACGATTCTACAACAGATATAACGGTGACCGATTCGAATGTATACGATCCCGCTATTACAGCAGTCGATATAAATATTGCGATAAAACTATAATTAACTCCTTGAGTGCTACAATACATAACGAGTTAATTAAACAATTGAAAGAAAGAGATCGAGCTGCTTTTAAGCAGTTCGTTCTCTCTTATTCAAGTTTGTTTTTTACTAAAGCAAAGATGTATTGTCGCAACACTCAAGATGCTGAAGACGCCCTTCAGGATTCCTTCGTAACCATCTACCAAAAGCTTGTTGATTTTAAAGGAAACAACCTTTCTGCATTTATTGCTTGGTGTAGTAAAATCGTAGTGCATACCTCCATCGCAAAATATAGAAGAAATTACTACACCATGGAGCGTAATGAATTGACGGAGCAATCTGATGTACAAATCGATCCTACCATTTATCAAAAATTAAATAAAGATGAACTAATGAATTTGATTGAAAAGCTTCCAAGTGGATATCGTCAAATCTTTCTGTTGTTTGCCATAGAAGGATATAGCCACAAAGAAATAGCAGAACAATTAAACATTGGAGCAAGTTCATCTAGATCGCAATACATCAGAGCAAAACAAAAATTGAAAGACATCATTCTTTCCCATTCCCCCACTTTAAATATGGTATCATGAGTTTTGAAAAACACTTGAAAGAAACACTTAATGAGCAACGTACGTCTGTTGATGCTCAAAAAATCTGGGAGAATGTTGAACCTCGTCTCGATGAAAAAAAGAAAAGAAGAGGAATCGTTTATTGGTTTCTTGGATCAGGAGCTCTTCTTACTGTCGCTTTTTTATCCTGGACCTTTTTATTTTCATCAAACAACCATAACCTAAAAGATTCATCCTTAATACCTAAATCAGAAACTAAGCATTCGACAAAAACAATTTCATCAACATCAAATACAAATGATTCTAATTTTGAATTAGACACATACGAATCAACTAAAATTGTAACTACAAAAATAAATCAAGAAAAAACAGAGGTAATAGCTGCTGCCCCTATTAAAACAAAATCGAGTGTATTTAAAAAGATTAAAAACACTGAACAAAACACAAGTTCAACAATTACAATAAAAGCAGCCCCAAACAATAGCCTTAGCACTGCAGCACCAGGATTGGTTGCAGTCAACACCCAAAACACTACAAACAACTTAGAATCTAATTCTAGATCAAACGCTAATTCCACTTTTGAATCTCAAAATTTGAGTCGAAAATTAAGCGAGTTACTTCCTCTAGCATGGGCAAAGCTTAACAGGCTTTCATTCGAAAGAAAAAAGAAAAATCTTCAACTTAAACGTTCAAGATTTTTAGCGAAAGCAAAGATCAAATCTAAAGAGTTAAGAAAATGGAATATGATTCTAATGGCAGGAATGGGAAAAACAACTAAAACAAGCCATAGCCATAATTTCAGATATGAATTCTATCGAAACACATATGAAGAAGCCTTAGAGAATCTATCTATTGATCTATTGTTTCAGCGAAAGCTAAAAGGCTCCTTAAGTTTATTGAGTGGACTTTCTTATCATCTACAAACAGAACGATTTGAATGGCAAGGAAACTATCGCGAAAAACAAAATGGAGATTATATAGAAGCAATTTACTGGCCTTCTCCAATTGAATCGATTACGATATCTTCATTTGGAGAATATGAGACTAAATCCTATCGACAAATGCTGAAATACAATCATTATCACTTTGTCTCAGTTCCTTTTTATTTAGGATATTCATTAGGGGGTAATAATTGGAAGATCTCTTTACATCCTGGATTTAAACTTGACCTTCTACTTTTCGAAGAAAGTGATCAATTAACTTCATCAGGAAATCCAGTACGAAAAAGCGGGATCAAATCAGCTTTAAATTTTATTCCCTCTGCTTTCATTAGTTCGGAACATAGATTGAACGATAGACTGCATATTCTAGGTTCTGTATATTATGATGTACGCTCTTTCAGCGAAAGCGATGGCTTGCAAAAAATTGATCATAAATATCAAAACGTTCAATTTAAACTTGGACTAAAGCTCAATATCTAGTTTGACTAAATAAAAACGCCTTAGGTTCATCTTAACTGTAGTTGGAGTTGTTATTTTTAAAGCATGACTTTACAACTTAAGAGCTTAGAAGAATATCAAGAGGTATACAAACAGAGCATTGATAATCCAGAGGTTTTTTGGGCGTCTCAAGCAAAGACATTTAAATGGCGGCAGACTTGGTCAAAAGTAATGGAAGCAGATCTAAGCAAACCAGACATCAAATGGTTTGTAGATGGCAAATTAAACATTACAGAAAACTGCTTGGATCGTCACATTGCATTTAAGGGAAATCAAACTGCACTATTGTGGGAACCCAATGACCCAGAAAATGAGGTAATCAAATTAAGTTATTCTCAACTTTTAGCAGAAGTTTGTAAAGTTGCCAATGCGCTCAAATCACAAGGCATTGAGAAAGGAGACCGCGTGGTCTTTTATATGCCCATGGTACCTGAATTAGCAATAGGCGTATTGGCATGTGCCAGAATTGGAGCAGTCCATTCTGTTGTATTTGCAGGATTTAGTGCGCAGGCTTTAGCGGATCGAGTGGATGATGCC
>Ga0114956_1004409_pt1 | contig 10718 bp, 20 predicted proteins | sample MaitaG_FD_87304 | JGI IMG/M metagenome (GOLD analysis project Ga0114956, IMG submission 87304) | Marine algal microbial communities from Maine, USA - Maine_Asex2 metaG | ecosystem: Host-associated > Algae > Red algae > Unclassified | place: Maine, USA | collected 2015-01-05 | reverse complement strand
TTAGTATTTTTATTTAGTGCAGTAGATGGTGTTGAGCCACAATCTGAAACTAACTGGCGATTAGCAGACAACTATAAAGTGCCAAGAATTGGTTTTGTTAATAAAATGGATCGTCAAGGATCAGATTTTTTAGGTGTTTGTCAACAAGTAAAAGACATGTTAAAATCTAATGCAGTGCCAATTGTTTTAAACATTGGTGATGAGGAAGATTTTAAAGGTATTATAGATTTAGTAAAAAATCGTGCTATTGTTTGGCATGATGATACACAAGGAGCTACTTTCGATGTTATCGAAATTCCTGAAGCACTTAAAGCTGAAGCTAAAAAATATAGAGCATTACTAATCGAAGAGGTTGCAAGTTACGACGAGAACCTTTTAGAGAAGTTTATGGAAGATGAAGATTCTATTACAGAAGACGAAGTGCATGCTGCGCTTAGAGCTGCTGTAATGGACATGGCAATTATTCCTATGATTTGTGGTTCTGCATTTAAAAATAAAGGAGTACAGTTTTTATTAGACGCTGTATGCCGTTACCTACCATCACCTTTAGATAAAGAAGGTATAGTAGGTGTTAATCCAGATACTGAAAAGGAAGAATTACGTAAGCCAAGTGTAGATGAGCCTTTTGCAGCTTTAGCCTTTAAAATTGCTACCGATCCTTTTGTAGGACGTTTAGCTTTTTTTAGAGCGTATTCTGGTCGTTTAGATGCAGGGTCTTATGTGTTAAATAATCGTTCGGGTAAAAAAGAACGTATCTCACGTATCTACCAAATGCACGCTAACAAGCAAAATGCAATAGATTTTATTGAAGCTGGAGATATTGGAGCAGCTGTAGGATTTAAATCTATTAAAACAGGAGATACATTATCGGCTGAAAAGCACCCTATAGTTTTAGAATCTATGGATTTTCCAGATCCAGTAATTGGTATTGCTGTAGAGCCAAAAACTAAGGCAGATGTCGATAAATTGGGTATGGGCTTAGCAAAATTAGCCGAAGAAGATCCAACATTCACAGTACGATCAGACGAAGCTTCAGGTCAAACTATTATTTCTGGAATGGGTGAGCTACACTTAGATGTAATTGTAGATCGTTTACGTCGTGAGTTTAAAGTTGAAGTAAATCAAGGGCAACCTCAGGTTGAATATAAAGAAGCTATTACAGCTTCCGCAGACCATAGAGAAGTTTACAAAAAACAATCTGGTGGTCGTGGTAAATTTGCTGATATTGTGTTTACTATAGAACCTGCAGATGAAGGTGTTGAAGGACTTCAATTCGAATCTGTAATTAAAGGTGGTAACGTTCCTAAAGAATTTATACCTTCAATTGAAAAAGGATTTAAGCAAGCAATGATTAATGGACCGTTAGCAGGTTTTGAAGTAGATTCAATGAAAATTACTTTAAGAGATGGCTCGTACCATGATGTGGATTCCGATCAATTATCTTTCGAATTAGCAGCTAAGTTGGGTTTCAAAAACGTAGCAAAAGCAGCCAAAGCGGTTATTATGGAGCCTATTATGAAACTTGAAGTTATCACTCCAGAGGAAAACATGGGTGATATAGTAGGAGATTTAAATAGAAGAAGAGGAATGATGGAAGGTATGGGAGACCGTGCTGGAGCAAAAACGGTAAAAGCTACTGTGCCATTATCAGAAATGTTTGGTTATGTAACCACATTAAGAACCTTATCTTCTGGACGTGCAACATCAACTATGGAGTTTTCACACTATGCGCAAACACCTTCAAATGTATCTGAAGAAGTAATTAAAGCAGCTAAAGGAGAACAATCTTAAAAAGTTTAGAAAATGAGTCAAAAAATTAGAATAAAATTAAAGTCTTACGATCATAACTTAGTAGATAAGTCTGCTGAAAAGATTGTAAAAACAGTAAAAAGTACTGGTGCCGTTGTAACAGGACCAATACCATTGCCAACACACAAGAAAATTTTTACTGTATTGCGTTCACCTCATGTTAATAAGAAGTCTAGAGAGCAATTTCAATTATCATCTTATAAGAGATTATTAGATATTTACTCTTCATCTTCTAAAACAATTGATGCTTTAATGAAATTAGAGTTACCAAGTGGTGTTGAAGTAGAAATCAAAGTTTAAATATAAACTTTACATGTCCTAAGCTGCGTGCGAAGGAAAAACGGAAAAAATACAATTCAAGGCTGAAACGTATTTTCAGCTTTGAATGTTTTTAATAAATAATACTAATAAATAAATAATAATTATGTCTGGGTTAATTGGAAAAAAAATCGGTATGACCAGCATTTTCGATGAAAATGGTAAAAATATGCCATGTACAGTAATCGAAGCTGGACCATGTATCGTTACCCAAGTCAGAACCGAAGAAGTAGACGGCTACACAGCTGTTCAATTAGGTTTCGATGACGCGACAGAAAAAAGTGCTACTAAAGCAGACTTAGGTCATGCTAAAAAAGCAGGAACTTCTGTAAAACGCAAAATCGCCGAATTTCAAGGTTTTGAGGAGGAGTACAAATTAGGTGATGCAATCACCGTAGCACATTTTACCGAAGGTGAATTTGTAGATGTTTCAGGAACATCAAAAGGAAAAGGATTTCAAGGTGTTGTAAAGCGTCACGGATTTGCCGGTGTAGGTCAAGCTACTCACGGTCAACATAACCGTTTAAGAGCGCCAGGATCCATTGGAGCGGCGTCTTATCCAGCTAGAGTTTTCAAAGGAATGAAAATGGCGGGAAGAATGGGTGGAGACACTATAAAAGTTCAAAATTTAAGAGTTTTAAAAGTAGTTGCAGAAAAGAATCTACTTGTGGTTAAAGGATGTGTTCCTGGCCATAAAAACGCTTATGTAATTATTAGAAAATAATGAAAGTAGCAGTTTTAGATATAAACGGAAAAGAAACAGGTAGAAAGGCAGACCTTTCTAACGATGTTTTTGCTATTGAGCCGAATAATCATGCGGTGTATTTGGATGTTAAACAATACTTAGCAAACCAAAGGCAAGGTACTCACAAATCAAAAGAAAGAGCTGAGATTTCTGGATCTACACGTAAGATAAAAAAGCAAAAAGGAACTGGTACAGCTCGTGCAGGCTCTATTAAGTCTGGTGTTTTTAGAGGTGGTGGACGTATGTTTGGACCAAGACCAAGGAGCTATTCGATAAAACTTAATAAAAATTTGAAACGATTAGCTCGTAAATCAGCTTTTAGTATTAAGGCAAGCGAAAAATCTATTGTTGTATTAGAAGATTTCAATTTCGATGCTCCAAAGACTAAAAATTTTACGGCTATTTTGAAAGCTTTAGACTTAGAAAACAAAAAATCACTCTTTGTGTTGGGTGCTTCAAATAATAATGTATATTTGTCGTCACGCAATTTAAAAGGCTCTGAAGTTGTAACTTCTTCAGAATTAAGCACTTATAAAATTTTGAATGCAAATCAAGTAGTGCTTTTAGAAGGTGCCTTAGAAGGAATTGTAACGAATTTAAGTAAATAAGAAACAGATGAATATCTTAATTAAACCTATAATCACGGAAAAGGCAACTGCAAACAGTGAATTAAACAACTGCTTCAGTTTCTTCGTGAACCCAAAGGCGAACAAGGTAGAAATTAAAAAAGCAGTGGAAGCTGCTTATGGCGTTTCTGTTGATAAAGTTCGTACTATTAATGTCCGTCCAAACAGGAGTACTAAGTTTACAAAAACTGGTATTCAGCATGGTAAAACGAATGCAATGAAAAAAGCAATTGTACAGCTGGCGGAAGGTGAGATCATTGATTTATACACTAACATGTAATTAAAAGACAAATGTCAGTAAGAAAATTAAAACCAATCACACCAGGACAGCGATTTAGAGTTGTAAATGGATTTGACGCCATTACAACTGATAAGCCGGAGAAAAGTTTATTAGCTCCGATAAAACGTTCAGGTGGTAGAAACAGTCAAGGCCGTATGACATCGCGCTACAAAGGTGGTGGTCATAAAAAAAGATATCGTATAATAGATTTTAAGAGATCTAAAGTAGGAATTCCTGCCGAAGTTGCCTCCATACAATACGATCCTAATCGTACAGCTTTTATAGCATTATTAAATTACCAAAATGGTGATAAAGCATATATTATTGCTCAAAATGGTTTACAAGTAGGACAAACTATTGTTTCAGGCGAGAATGTAGCACCAGAAATTGGTAATGCTATGCCTTTGGCAAATATCCCGTTAGGTACAATTATTTCTTGTATAGAGTTACGTCCAGGTCAAGGTGCTGTTATGGCGCGTAGTGCTGGTGCATTTGCTCAGTTAATGGCAAGAGATGGTAGGTTTGCAACTGTAAAATTACCGTCAGGCGAAACAAGATTAATCTTGGTTACTTGTATGGCTACTATCGGAGTAGTATCTAACTCAGATCATCAATTACTAGTATCAGGAAAAGCAGGTAGATCAAGATGGTTAGGAAGAAGACCTAGAACTAGACCAGTAGTTATGAATCCAGTCGATCATCCAATGGGTGGTGGTGAAGGAAAATCTTCTGGTGGACACCCACGTTCAAGAAATGGAATACCTGCAAAAGGTTATAGAACACGTTCTAAAACCAAAGCAAGTAATAAATATATAATCGAACGTAGAAAAAAATAAGACATGGCAAGATCATTAAAAAAAGGACCTTACGTTCATTATAAATTAGAAAGAAAAGTGGCTACTAATGTTGAGTCTAACAAAAAAACGGTAATTAAAACTTGGTCAAGAGCCAGTATGATTACTCCAGATTTTGTAGGTCAGACAATAGCAGTGCACAATGGACGTCAATTTGTTCCAGTATATGTTACTGAGAACATGGTAGGACATAAATTAGGAGAATTTTCACCAACACGATCTTTTAGAGGTCACGCTGGTGCTAAAAATAAAGGTAAAAAGTAGTAAGCTATGGGAAGTCGTAAAAAACAAATGGCAGACGCTATTAAGGAAGGTAAAAAGCAAATTGCTTTTGCAAAACTTAATAACTGTCCTACATCACCGAGAAAAATGCGTTTAGTAGCCGATTTAGTAAGAGGTGAACGCGTGGAAAAAGCACTTAATATTTTAAAGTTTAATTCTAAAGAAGCATCAAAACGTTTAGAAACCTTGTTAGTATCTGCAATTGCAAACTGGCAAGCCAAAAATGAAGATGCCTCTATAGAAGAAGCAGAACTTTTTGTTAAAGAAATAAGGGTTGACGGAGGTACAATGTTAAAAAGATTACGTCCTGCACCTCAAGGTCGTGCACACAGAATAAGAAAACGTTCTAACCACGTAACAATCGTTGTTGGAGCTAACAATAATACACAAAGCTAAGATAGATATGGGACAAAAGACAAATCCAATCGGGAATCGCTTAGGAATTATCAGAGGATGGGAATCTAACTGGTATGGAGGAAACGATTATGGTGATAAACTTGCCGAAGACGATAAGATTAGAAAATACGTTCACGCGCGTTTATCTAAAGCTAGTGTAAGTAGAGTAATTATTGAGAGAACTTTAAAGCTTGTAACCGTTACTATCACTACCGCTAGACCAGGTATTATTATTGGAAAAGGTGGACAAGAGGTAGACAAGTTAAAAGAAGAACTTAAAAAAATTACTGGTAAGGAAGTTCAAATAAATATTTTTGAAATTAAAAGACCAGAGCTAGACGCTTTTTTAGTAGGAACAAGCATTGCACGCCAAATTGAAAATAGAATTTCATATAGACGTGCTATAAAAATGGCTATTGCTGCAACCATGCGTATGAATGCCGAAGGTATTAAAATTCAAATTAGTGGGCGTTTAAATGGTGCAGAAATGGCACGTTCAGAACACTACAAAGAAGGACGTATTCCTTTATCTACTTTTAGAGCCGATATTGACTATGCTTTAGTTGAGGCACACACTACTTATGGTAGATTAGGTGTTAAAGTATGGATTATGAAAGGTGAAGTGTATGGTAAAAGAGAACTTTCTCCGCTTGTTGGTTTATCTAAGAAGCAAGGAAAAGGTGGACGAGGCGGAAGAGATAATAAGAATCAATCTCGTCGTAGAAAGTAATTTTTTAAAGAACAAGAAAAATGTTACAGCCTAAAAAAACAAAATTTCGTAAACAACAAAAAGGACGTATGAAAGGTAATGCCGGAAGAGGGCACCAACTATCAAACGGAACTTTTGGAATAAAATCACTAGACTCGAATTTTTTAACTTCGCGTCAAATTGAAGCAGCACGTATTGCAGCTACACGTTACATGAAAAGAGAAGGGCAACTTTGGATTAAAATATTTCCAGACAAGCCTATTACAAAAAAGCCTCTTGAAGTACGTATGGGTAAAGGTAAAGGTGCCGTAGAATATTGGGCAGCAGTTGTAAAACCAGGTAGAATTCTTTTTGAAATAGGAGGTGTGCCATTAGACGTAGCTAAGGAAGCATTGCGTTTAGCAGCACAAAAATTACCTGTAAAAACAAAGTTTTTAATCGCTAGAGATTACGAAGCATAATTTATTTGATATTATGAAACAATCAGAAATTAAAGAATTATCTGTAGCTGAGTTACAAGAGAAACTTAGTGAAACAAAAAAGAGTTATTCAGACCTAAAAATGGCACATGCAATATCTCCTTTAGATAACCCAATTCAATTACGTTCTGTAAGAAGAAGCGTGGCTAGATTGGCAACGGAATTAACTAAAAGAGAATTACAATAATTCTGCTACAAGATGGAAAAAAGAAACTTAAGAAAAGAACGTATAGGAGTAGTTACTAGTAACAAAATGATGAAATCAATTGTTGTTGCCGAAGTAAAAAAAGTGAAACATCCTATGTACGGAAAATTCGTTTTAAAAACGAAAAAATACGTAGCACACGACGAAACGAACGACTGCAATATTGGAGATACTGTAAAGATCATGGAAACTCGACCTTTATCTAAATCTAAATGTTGGAGATTAGTTGAAATAATTGAAAGAGCGAAGTAATTATGGTACAACAAGAATCAAGAATAAAAGTAGCAGATAACACTGGAGCAAAAGAAGTTTTAGTTATCCGGGTTTTAGGAGGTACTAAAAGAAGGTATGCTTCTGTAGGCGATAAAGTTGTTGTTTCTGTTAAAGATGCAACTCCTAATGGAAACATTAAGAAAAAAGCCGTGTCTACAGCAGTAGTTGTGCGTACTAAAAAAGAAGTAAGACGTCCAGACGGATCTTATATAAGATTTGATGATAATGCTTGTGTCCTTTTAAACCCAACGGGTGAAATGAGAGGAACACGTGTATTTGGACCTGTTGCTAGAGAACTTCGTGACAAACAATTCATGAAAATTGTATCATTAGCACCAGAAGTGCTGTAACAACGTAACAATAGCGTTGCAACAAAAAAGCAAAAAGATGACAAAGCTTAAAATAAAATCTGGAGATACTGTAAAAGTCATTGCTGGAGATCATAAAGGATCAGAAGGTAAAGTACAAAAGGTATTAGCCGATAAGAACAAAGCGATCGTTGAGGGCGTGAACATGGTAAAGAAACATACCAAACCAAGTGCACAAAGTCCACAAGGCGGAATCGTTGAAAAAGAAGCTCCTATTCAAATTTCGAACTTATCATTGTTAACTTCTAAAGGAGAAGCTACAAGAATTGGATATAGAATGGAAGATGGAAAGAAAGTAAGATTTTCAAAAAAATCAAACGAAGTAATATAGTTATGGCATATTCACCTAGACTTAAAGAAGAGTATAAAAGCAAAGTAATTGCAGCTCTTACAGAAGAATTTGGTTATAGTAATGTAATGCAAGTTCCTAAACTTAAAAAGATCGTTGTATCTAAAGGAGTTGGGGCTGCAGTAGCAGATAAAAAATTAGTGGACCATGCTTTAGAAGAGTTAACTACTATAACAGGACAAAGAGCTATTGCTACACTATCTAAAAAAGATATAGCAACTTTTAAATTACGTAAAGGTATGCCAATTGGTGCTATGGTTACGTTAAGAGGAGAGAAGATGTATGAGTTTTTAGATCGTTTAGTAACTTCTGCCTTACCTCGTGTTAGAGATTTTGGTGGTATTAAAGCAAAAGGTTTTGATGGAAGAGGTAACTATAATTTAGGAGTTACCGAACAGATAATATTCCCAGAAATTGATATTGATAAAATTAATAAAATTTCAGGTATGGATATTACATTTGTAACTTCTGCACATACGGATAAAGAAGCAAAATCATTATTAACAGAATTAGGTTTACCTTTTCAAAAAAATTAGGATATGGCTAAAGAATCAATGAAAGCCCGTGAGGTAAAAAGAGCTAAAACAGTAGCAAAATATGCAGAAAAACGTAAGGCTTTAAAAGAAGCTGGAGATTACGAAGGATTGCAAAAGTTACCAAAAAACGCTTCACCAGTACGTCAACATAACAGATGTAAATTAACAGGAAGGCCAAAAGGTTACATGCGTGTGTTTGGTATCTCTCGTGTTACCTTTAGAGAAATGGCTAACCAAGGTTTAATACCTGGTGTTAGAAAAGCAAGTTGGTAAAAATTTAAATTGGTCTAAGGTTCACAATACTGTGAAAACCAAGTCCGCAAATTAATATATATGTATACAGATCCAATTGCAGATTACCTTACAAGAGTTAGAAACGCTGTGCGTGCTAACCATAGAGTAGTGGAAATTCCTGCATCAAATTTAAAAAAGGACATTACTAAAATATTATTCGATCAAGGATATATTTTAAGTTATAAGTTCGACGATTCTTCTGTACAAGGCACTATAAAAATAGCCCTTAAGTACAATAAAGAAACAAAAGAACCAGTAATTAGAAAATTACAAAGAATCAGTAAACCTGGTTTGCGTAAGTATTCTGGATCGACAGAGTTGCCTCGTATTCTTAACGGTTTAGGTATTGCTATCGTGTCTACTTCTCATGGAGTAATGACAGGAAAGCAAGCACAACGTGAGAATGTTGGTGGTGAAGTTTTATGTTACGTTTATTAATCTATAAAACAAGAAAGAGATGTCAAGAATAGGAAATAATCCAGTGGCAATTCCAGAAGGAGTTACTATAGATGTAAAGGATAACGTTATTAAAGCAAAAGGTAAGTTAGGTGAGTTAACTCAATCTTATGACACTGTAGCGGTTAAAGTTGAAGATGGCAATGTGTTAGTAACACGTCCTTCAGATAATAAAGAAAGCAAAGCTAAGCATGGCTTATATAGATCACTTGTTAATAACATGATTGAAGGTGTATCTAAAGGATGGACAAAAGAGCTTGAGCTAGTAGGAGTAGGATATAGAGCAAGTAACCAAGGTAACAAATTAGAGTTGGCTTTGGGTTTTTCTCATAATATAATTTTAAGTATTGCACCAGAAGTTAAAGTGGAAACCGTATCAGATAAAGGTAAAAATCCAATTATTAAGTTAACCTCTCATGACAAACAACTTGTTGGACAAGTGGCTGCAAAGATTCGCGGCTTCAGACCACCAGAGCCTTATAAGGGTAAGGGTGTTAAGTTTGTAGGTGAAGTACTAAGAAGAAAAGCTGGTAAATCAGCATAATAATTAAGTTATGGCGTTAACAAAAAACGAAAGAAGACTAAGAATTAAAAGCAGAATCCGTAAGGTAGTTTCTGGTACAGAAGCAAGACCAAGATTAGCTGTTTTTAGAAGTAATAAAGAAATTTATGCTCAAGTAGTTGATGATGTTACAGGTAAAACTTTAGCAGCAGCATCTTCAAGAGATAAAGGTATTAGTGCTGCAAAAGGTAACAAAAGTGAGGTCGCTACATTAGTAGGTAAAGCTGTTGCCGAAAAAGCAATAAAGGCAGGAATAAATACTATTGCTTTTGATAGAGGTGGTTATTTATATCATGGTAGAATAAAATCATTAGCAGAAGGAGCTAGAGAAGCAGGACTTAAATTCTAAGAAATTATGTATCAAAAATACAAAAGTGCAGAGTTAGTAAAACCAAGTGGATTAGATCTTAAAGATCGTTTAGTTGGTGTACAAAGAGTTACAAAAGTAACAAAAGGTGGTAGAGCATTTGGTTTTTCGGCAATCGTTGTGGTTGGTGACGAAGCTGGTGTAGTGGGCCATGGTTTAGGAAAATCTAAAGATGTAGCTAGTGCAATTGCAAAAGCTATTGAGGATGCTAAGAAAAACTTAGTACGTATTCCTATTGTTAATGGTACATTACCACACGAACAAAAAGGAAAATATGGTGGAGGAAGAGTAAATATCATTCCTGCTTCTCCTGGTACAGGAGTTATTGCTGGGGGAGCTGTAAGAACTGTTTTAGAGGCAGTTGGAATAAAAGATGTTTTATCTAAATCTCAAGGATCTTCAAACCCACATAACGTAGTAAAGGCTACTTTTGACGCATTGTTGCAATTAAGAGATGCTAAAACTATTGCACGTGACAGAGGTATTTCAATAGAGAAAGTTTTTAACGGTTAATATTTATAGAAATGGCAAAAATAAAAGTAACAAAAGTTAAGAGCGCAATTAACCGAACTAAAAGACAAAAGTTAACATTATTAGCTTTAGGTTTAAAAAAGGTAGGACAAACTATTGAGCATGAAAATACGCCTAATATTTTAGGTATGATTAGAAAAGTTAACCACTTAGTTTCTGTAGAAGAAACTAAATAACAATATACTGAAAAATGAATTTAAGTAATTTAAAACCTGCGGAAGGTTCAGTAAAAAGCCAAGGAAAAAGGATAGGTAGAGGACAAGGTTCTGGTAAAGGTGG
>Ga0114956_1004407_pt1 | contig 10721 bp, 6 predicted proteins | sample MaitaG_FD_87304 | JGI IMG/M metagenome (GOLD analysis project Ga0114956, IMG submission 87304) | Marine algal microbial communities from Maine, USA - Maine_Asex2 metaG | ecosystem: Host-associated > Algae > Red algae > Unclassified | place: Maine, USA | collected 2015-01-05 | reverse complement strand
ATTTATCGTTTGTTTCTGTAGTGTAATTTTTTGGTGTATCTGCTTTTTGCGGAATTTGTAAAACTTTTAAATCGTCTATAGTTTCTTCATAATCATTAGTGTCTTCACCATATATTTTTTCAATTAAACTCTCATTGTCTTTTTGCACCTCTTTTGCACTACCATTTTTCATTAACTCCATAGTTAGCTTTTTTAAATCGTTTAAATCGGCTTTCATATCGAACAATACTTTATAAAGAATTTCGCGTTCGCTACTAAAATCGCTTTCAGATTTGGTCTTGCTAATTACAGCTGGTAAATTATTGCTTACAGTTGGTAAATAACCTTTTAAAATAGTAGCAGAAATAACTCTATTTTGTTCTAATACCGAAATTTGTTCGGCCACATTTCGTAATTGCCTAATGTTACCGCTCCAACGAAATTTTAATAGATTTTGTATTGCATCGTCAGATAATTTGATGGTTGGCATTTTATATTTCAATGCAAAATCGCTGGCAAATTTTCTAAACAATAAATGAATATCTTCTTGTCTATCGCGTAAAGGCGGAAGGTTAATTTCTACAGTGCTTAGTCTGTAGAATAAATCTTCACGAAACTTTTCTTTTTTAATGGCTTCAAACATATTAACGTTTGTTGCAGCTACAATCCTCACATCGGTTTTTTGTACTTTACTTGAGCCTACTTTTATAAACTCTCCGTTTTCGATAACACGTAATAAACGTACTTGAGTTGTTAATGGTAATTCTCCAACTTCATCTAAAAAAATAGTACCACCATCTGCAACTTCAAAGTAGCCAGATCGTGTTGCTGTTGCTCCAGTAAAAGCACCTTTTTCATGACCAAAAAGCTCACTATCTATCGTTCCTTCTGGTATTGCACCACAGTTTACAGCAATATATTTGTTATGTTTTCTATGCGAAAGTTGGTGTATAATTTTTGGAATACTTTCTTTACCAACACCGCTTTCTCCTGTTACCAATACAGAGATGTCTGTTGGCGACACTTGGATTGCCTTTTCTATAGCACGATTTAAAGTCGCGCTATTTCCAATTATCCCGAAACGTTGCTTTGTTGCCTGTATAGATTCCATATTATTTCCTGTTTAGTCAAATAATAATTTTAATTAACGTAGTTAAATAATTCTTCTTGATTAATCGCAACACCATCACCTAAATCGTAATTTCCAATACGGCTAATAATACGGTTAGAGGCATTATAACTCATTGCAAAGGTTACTTGTCCATCTGCAGTTGTGATAGAACTCCAGTTATTTGTGCCAAAAAATTGAACAATATTTGGTCCAGCTTCATCGTCATAATCGGCTTCAAAAATTGAATAATGAAATTGATCGCTAAAGGCTTCTTTTAATGGATTTGTAAAGGCATCGAAACCATAGGTTGTAGTGTTGTTGTTTTCTCCAGTAGTTACAACATTAGTGCAATTTCCAGCAGCATCGTAAGTTAAAAGTTCAGTCTGTAAAATAGAACCAGCTTCTGTAGATTCTTTTTTAGTTAATTGGTTGTCGCTATTAAAAGTATATTCTACAGATTTGCTAGATGCAGAAGATGTTCTTGTAGTTACATTTCCAGTAGTAGTAAAAGTGTACGTGTAATCTTCTGTATCATCTTCTAAATCATCATATTCAATTGAAGAAATGTCGTTACCATTATAGGTAATATTAGTTTGGTTTTGTTGCGTTGTGCCTTCAAAAGATTTAAAAGTAATTACTTTCCCAGAGCCATCTCTTGTAATTGTACCAGAACCAACGACTGCTGTTCCTAATAATAAAGAATTTACATCTAAAGTTGCAACTCTATTATCTGTATTCATTACAAAGTTTGTGTTTAAGGTAAAGTCTCCAAGAATAGGAATAGCAGTATCTACATTAAATTTATAAGATGATAATTTAAGGTCGTCGCTATTTGTGCTACCTCCAGGATTTTCAGGGCCTGTAGGATTGTCTAATCCTGCAAAACCATCATCTAAAGGTTCGTTTTGGCATCCTGTAAATAAGGCTAATGTAAAGACTAATAAAAATACTTTTTTCATAATAATTTATTTATTTTAATTGTTTTTAGATAATCCAACAGCCTCACCAATTAGTGTAGCTTTTGTACAATTTATTATTTTAACGTTTACAAAGTCTCCAACTTTATAATTTTCTTTTGGAAACACTGCAACAATTGTATGCTGACTTCTTCCAGACCATTGGTCTTTAGATTTTTTAGATTCTTTTTCTACTAATATTTCTATAGTTTGCCCCAAAAATTGTCGTGTCCTAAATTCACTATGTACCAATTGTAAAGCAATAATTTCACTTAATCTACGTTTTTTTGTTGCTTCAGGAATATCATCTTCTAATTTACGTTCGGCAAGTGTTCCTGGCCTTTCAGAATAGGTAAACATATAACCGAAGTTATAATTTACATAGTCTAACAAACTTAAAGTGTCTTGATGGTCTTGTTCGGTCTCAGTTGGAAAACCAGCAATTATATCTTGGCTTATGGCACAATTAGGAATTATTTTGCGAATATTATCTATTAGTTTAAAATATTCTTCTCGTGTATGCAAACGATTCATTTCCTTTAAAATACGGTCACTTCCGCTTTGTACAGGTAAATGTATGTGATTACAAATGTTGTCGAATTTTGCCATTGTTTTAATTACCTCTAAACTCATATCTTGAGGGTTAGAAGTCGAAAAACGAATACGCATTTTTGGTTGTGCTTCTGCGCAAGTTTGAAGCAGTTTAGAAAAATTTACAGCAGTTGCCTTTTGTATCTCGCTAGCTTTTACAAAATCTTTTTTCATGCCTCCACCATACCAAAGATAGCTATCTACATTTTGCCCAAGTAATGTTATTTCTTTATAACCTTTGCTCCAAAGGTCGTTAACTTCCTCGATAATACTTTGCGGATCGCGACTGCGTTCGCGGCCACGAGTAAAAGGTACCACGCAAAATGTACACATATTATCGCAACCACGTGTAATAGAAACTAAAGCAGTAACACCATTGGTGTTTAAACGCACAGGCGAAATATCGCCATAGGTTTCATCTTTAGATAAAATAACGTTTATAGCATCGTGTCCATCTTCAACTTCGGCTAAAAGGTTTGGTAAATCTTTATAAGCATCTGGTCCTACAACAAGGTCTACAATTTTTTCTTCTTCTAAAAACTTGCTTTTTAAACGCTCTGCCATACAGCCCAATACACCAACTTTCATTTTAGGATTGGTGCGTTTTACAGCATTATATTTTTCAAGACGTTTTCTTACCGTTTGCTCTGCTTTATCTCTAATAGAGCAGGTGTTTACTAAAACTAAATCTGCATCTTCAAGATTGTTTGTAGTATTATAGCCTTGGTTATGTAAAATGGAAGCAACAATTTCACTGTCGCTAAAATTCATAGCACAGCCATAACTTTCTATAAAAAGTTTTTTGGTATTTTTCTCGTTTTGTTCTAAAACAAGAGAATCTCCTTGTTTACTTTCGTCAATTATTTTTTCCATATATCTACTGAAAACAGTATTGGTCAAGTTTTATACCCTTTATTTAAAAGAGGAGTGCAAATATATATTATTTTAAATTTAGTGACAATGTGACAGTTGTTAATTTTGTAATAAGAATTACTTCCATTTAGTTATTATATATAATAAGGAGTAATTTTTTTTAAGTCTAATATTTTATTAAAACTATTTAAATGAAAGGCATTCTAAGGGATTAAAAAGATTAAATTATTACTATTAATTTGATTGATTTCAATATAAATTAGGTTCATATATTTTTTTTCATATACATTTGCAACCTCTAAAACCCACCCAATGGCTAAGAATTTAGTAATAGTTGAGTCACCTGCGAAAGCAAAAACAATCGAGAAATTTCTTGGTAAGGACTTTAAAGTAGAGTCGAGTTATGGACACATATCCGACCTGCCTTCCAAAGAATTAGGCGTAGATGTAGAAGGTGATTTCGATCCAAAATATGAAGTGTCTACAGATAAAAAAGCAATTGTAAAAAAACTTAAAGATTTAGCTAAAAAAGCCGAAATGGTATGGTTGGCGAGTGATGAGGATCGCGAAGGTGAAGCTATTGCATGGCATTTAGCAGAATCCTTAGGTTTAGATAAAGAAAAAACAAAACGTATTGTTTTTCATGAAATCACTAAATCTGCTATTCAAAAAGCAGTAGAGAATCCAAGACAAATTGATTACGATTTGGTAGACGCGCAACAAGCACGTCGTGTATTAGATAGAATTGTAGGTTACGAATTGTCTCCAGTATTATGGAGAAAAGTAAAAGGAGGATTATCTGCAGGACGTGTACAATCGGTTTCAGTGAGATTAATTGTAGAACGTGAAAAAGAAATTAACGAATTTAAAGCTGAAGCATCTTATAGAATAGATGCAGAGTTTTCTAACGAAGCAGGGCAGTCATTTAAAGCAAAATTGCCAAAATCTATTAAAACAAAAGCAGAAGCTTTAACGTTTTTAGAGAAAAATGCAAAAACGACATTCAAGGTTTCAGATTTAGAGAAAAAACCAGCAAAGAAGTCTCCTTCTGCGCCATTTACTACTTCAACATTACAACAAGAAGCATCACGTAAATTATATTTTTCGGTAAGTAAAACCATGACTATGGCACAACGTCTATACGAAGCTGGTTTAATTACTTATATGAGGACTGATAGTGTAAACCTATCTAACGAAGCTAAAAAAGGAGCTGCAAAAGAAATTGTAGATGCCTATGGAATAGAATACGCAAAAGAGCGTAATTATAAAGGAAAGTCTAAAGGAGCGCAAGAAGCTCACGAAGCGATTAGACCTACAAATTTTGCAGTGCATACTGCAGGTTTAGATTACGACCAAACAAGACTTTACGAATTAATATGGAAACGTGCTATTGCATCGCAAATGAGCGAAGCAAAATTAGAACGTACCAATGTAAAAATAAATGCAGCATCGCATAAACAAACCTTTACTGCTAATGGAGAGGTTATTACTTTTGATGGATTTTTAAAAGTGTATTTAGAAGGTACAGATGATGAAGATTTAGAGCAACAAGAAGGCATGTTGCCAGCTATGAAAATTGGTGAAGATTTGCTCAATAAAAGCATTACAGCAACAGAACGTTACACAAGAGCGCCTTATAGATTTACAGAGGCATCACTTGTAAAAAAATTAGAAGAGCTTGGTATTGGTAGACCGTCTACTTATGCGCCAACAATTTCTACAATTCAAAATAGAAACTACGTAGAAAAAGGAACTGTAGAAGGAGTAGAGCGTAATTATACTCAGTTGGTTTTAGAAAATGGCAGTGTAAATGATAATTTACTAACCGAAAAAGTAGGATCAGACAAAGGGAAGTTGGTACCAACAGATATTGGTATTATTGTTACCAATTTTTTAGTTAACCATTTTGCAAGTATTTTAGATTATAGTTTTACAGCAAATATTGAAGATCAGTTCGATGATATTGCAGATGGAAAAGCAGACTGGAAAAAAGTAATGAAAACCTTTTACAAAGACTTTCACCCAAAAGTTGTAGATGTTCAAGAAAATGCTGAAAGAGAATCTGGAGAACGTATTTTAGGAGAAGATCCAAAAACTGGGAAACGAATAAGTGTGCGTTTAGGTAAGTTTGGGCCAATGGTGCAAAAAGGAACTGTAGATGATGAAGAACCTCCAACTTATGCAAGTTTAAGTCCAGACCAACAACTAGGGAGTATTACTTATGAGGAGGCTATGGATTTGTTTCAGCTTCCTAAAAACTTGGGAACTTTCGAAAAACTTGATGTTTCTGTAAATAATGGTCGTTTTGGACCTTATGTAAAGTTTGGCGATGCATATGTATCGTTACCAAAAGGAACAGACCCATTAACAGTAGAATTAGACGACGCAATTGTTTTAATTAAAGAAAAGCAAGAAGCAGACGCTCCTATTTATACGTATAAGGAATTACCTGTACAAAAGGGTAAAGGACGTTTTGGTCCATTTATTAAATGGAATAATATGTTTATTAACGTAAACAAGAAGTACGATTGGGATAATCTATCTGATGAAGATATTGTTGAATTAATAGAGGTAAAAATTCAAAAAGAAATAGATAAGGTTATTCATAACTGGGAAGAAGAAGGCATTCGCGTAGAAAAAGCACGTTGGGGAAGATTTAATATTTTACAAGGTAAAGTAAAAGTTGAATTGCCTAAAACTACAGATGCACCAGCATTAACTTTAGATCAAGTGAAAGCTATTCTTGAGAAAAATGCACCTAAAAAGAAAGCACGTAAAAAACCTGCTGCAAAGAAGAAGCCAGTAGCAAAGAAAAAAACTGCTGCTAAAAAGAAATAATAATTTATTATTTAGAGCACAGCAAAAAATCTTAAAAAAAATAATAAAAGTATTTAAATGAATTTTAATTTCCTGTCTCCAGTTGCCGATACAGTTGTAGCTCATAACGAGCTGCTATCTATGCAAGCTTTAGGACGAAAACTTAAAATTCATACCTCTCAAAATGGTATTCCAGATTTAGAAAGTGTTTCTATAGCTATAATAGGCGTGCTTGAAAATAGAAACGATGTTAATTATATAGGAGAAGAGTTTCAGTTAAACGAAGTTAGAAAATCTTTCTATTCATTATTCCCAGGAAGCTGGAATACAACTGTAGCAGATTTAGGTGACATAAACAGAGGCGAATCTGTAGAAGACACCTATTTTGCACTAAAGACGACTGTATCTATTTTAATTCAGAAAAAAATTATTCCTGTAATATTAGGTGGAAGTCAAGACTTAACTTATGCTATTTATCGTGCTTACGATAATTTATTGCCAATGGTTAACGTAGTAAATGTAGATTCTCGATTCGATTTGGGAGACTCAGCTAAGCCCATTAAAAATAATAGTTTTGTTGGTAAAATAATTTTAGATCAGCCTTATAATTTATTTAATTATGCAACTTTAGGGTATCAAACCTATTTTAATTCGCAAGAAGAAATAGATTTAATGGAGCGTTTGTATTTTGAAGCTTATCGATTAGGCAATGTTTCTAAAGACATTACCATAGCAGAGCCAGTAATGCGAGATGCTAATGTGGTTAGCATAGATTTGGGAGTACTAAAAGCATCTGAGGTAAGTTTAAAGCAAAGGTTGTCACCAAACGGGTTAGACGGTAAAGAAATTTGTGCCATTGCGCGTTATGCAGGCATAAGTAATAAAGTCTCTACTTTTGGAGTTTTTGAGTATAAACCATCTTATGACGATGAGGTTACAACAATGTTAATGTCTCAAATACTTTGGTATTTTATAGAAGGTGTAAATTATAGAGTTAAAGATGATGATTTTTTAAATGATAGTAATCATCAAAAATTTACTACTTTAGCAGACGCCGAAGAATTAGTGTTCTATAAAAGTTTAAAAACAGGAAGGTGGTGGATAGAAATACCTTTTTTAGCAAATGTTAATAATAAATTAAAAAAGCATACGTTATTACCTTGCACGCACAAAGATTATCTGGATGCTTGTAGTGGTAAAATACCAGATAGATGGTATAAAGCATATCAAAAAAATAGTATATAGATAAAGGGTAATGTTAAATTTTAACATTTTACTAATCGTTTAAAAGTACATTTTTCACGATTAACCGTAAATATTTATCCTTAAAAAGTTGTTTTTTAAAAAATATATAAATATGTTTACGCTCTTAAAAAATTTAGGAGTATTAAATTAACCTCGAGTTTTACATGAATATGAAGAAGTTTGTATTATTAACAGCAGTTTTAGCACTTTTAGCCAGTTGTGGTTCTAAAGATAGAGGCCAACTTGTTGGAGTTAAAGGAAAAAAATGGCATCCAGAAAAGCCTTTTGGTATGACATTGGTGCCAGGAGGAGCATTCATTATGGGTAAAGCTGATGATGATTTAGCAGGAATCCAAGATGCACCAGCAAAAACCGTAACAGTAGCTTCATTTTACATGGACGAAACAGAGATCACAAACAGTGAGTATCGTCAATTTGTAGAATGGGTTAGAGATTCTACACTTAGAACAAAATTAGCAATTTTAGCCGATGAGGTTGGAGAAACAGGAGAAAGTGGTGAGCCAGGAATTGGGCAATTTGCTTTTCAAGATGCAAATGAGGAGGAAATGACGCCTTACGAGAAGTACATGATTGACAACTACAGTGGTCTTGGAGAAACAGGTTACGAAGGTAGAAAATTAAATAAAGATGTAGATTTAATTTTTGATACTGCCGAATATCCAGACGAATACTATGTAGAAGTTATGGATACTATGTATTTGCCATTAGAAGAGTCTTATAATGGACAACGTACTTGGGATGTAACAAAGTTTAAGTTTCAATATACTTACATGGACATCCAGAAAGCTGCAAATGACAGAAGTTTACGTCGTAAAGATGTTATTGTACGAGAGGAAGTTGAAATCTATCCAGACACAACAGCTTGGATTAGAGATTTCGCTTACTCATATAACGAGCCAATGCATAACGACTATTTCTGGCACGATGCTTATGGAGATTATCCAGTTGTTGGTGTCTCATGGCAACAAGCAAAAGCATTTTGCGAATGGAGAACATTATTGCACAATGCATACCGTAAAGAAAAGAAAATACACAATGTTAGTCGCTACAGGTTACCATCTGAAGCGCAATGGGAATACGCAGCAAGAGGTGGCTTAAGAGCAGCAACTTTTCCTTGGGGTGGACCTTATGCAAAAAACGACAGAGGTTGTTTTATGGCTAACTTTAAACCATTACGTGGAGATTACGCAGCAGATCAAGCGTTATATACTGTAGAAGCAGATGCATACGAGCCAAATGATTTTAATCTATATAACATGGCTGGAAATGTTTCAGAATGGGTCGATTCTTCATACGATCCAGCATCTTACGAACACATGTCTACAATTAACCCAAGTGTAAATGAAGCTAGTAACCAACGTAAAGTTGTTAGAGGTGGTTCTTGGAAAGATGTAGCATATTTCTTGCAAGTAAGCTCAAGAGATTATGAATATGCAGATTCTGCAAGAAGCTATATTGGTTTTAGAACTGTACAAGATTACATGGGAACCGATGTTACTGCAAATTCAAGAAGATAATAATAAACTCTACTAAAAATAAAATAAATTAACTACTTAAAACTAAAACTAAAACTTAAAAATTATGGCACAAAAAGGTAAAATCACGGTAACTAATATGATTTATGGATTAGGAGCAGCAATTGTAATTGTTGGAGCCTTGTTTAAAATTCAACACTGGCCATATGGTTCAGAAATTTTAACTTTAGGAATGATTGTAGAAGCATTAGTATTTACTTACTCTGCATTCGAAAGACAACAATCAGATTTAGATTGGTCTTTAGTTTACCCAGAATTAGCAGGAGGAATGGTTTCATCTAAAAAAGGAAAATTATTAGAAGAGCCAAAAGATGCTGAAGGTTTATTATCTAAAAAATTAGATAACCTATTAAAAGATGCAAAAATTGATGGTGAATTAATGGCAAGTTTAGGTAATAGTATTAAAAATTTCGAAGGAGCTGCAAAAGGAATTTCTCCAACAGTAGATGCAATGTCTGCACAAAAGAAATATGGTGAAGAGCTATCTTTAGCTGCTGCGCAAATGGAATCTTTAAACAGTTTATATAAAGTACAAATGGAATCTGCAAGTCGTCAAGCAACTATTAACGAGGAGTCTGTAGAAAATGCAAACAAGTTAAAAGAGCAAATGCAATCTTTAGCATCTAACTTATCTTCTTTAAACGGAGTATATGGTGGTATGTTAACTGCAATGAACAAAAACTAATTAGTAATTAGGTATAACTATAATAATAACTTAAAAACTAATTAGATATGGCAGGAGGAAAAGCATCCGCAAGGCAGAAAATGATTAACTTGATGTATTTAGTATTCATCGCAATGATGGCAATGAATATGTCAAAAGAAGTACTATCAGCATTTGGACTGATGGACTTAAAATTTGCTGAGTCAAATGAAGTAGCTACTGAGAAAAATGGTGCTTTATTGGCAGATTTAGAAACGAAAGCAGAAGAAAAGAAAGAAGAATTTGCTGTACCTTTCAATAAGGCTACCGAAGTAAATATAATTTCTGATAAGTTCTACAAGTACGTTGGTACATTAAAAGCCGATTTACTTAGAAATGGTCAATATTCAATAGATCCTGAAACTGGTAAGTTACCATTTGAAGCTATGGATAAAACCGATATTCTTGACGAAATGTGGTTTACAGGTGATAGTGAAACTATAAAGGGTAAAGAGGTTATTGCAACTATTGAAGCATACAAAACTGATATTAAAAGCGTACTAGGATCTGATGTAAAATACAAAAAAGCAATAGAGCGTTTAGAAAAACGTTTTTCTACAGCAGATGTTGAAACTAAAGAGGGTATTAAAAAAAGTTGGTTAAATTATAATTTTCAAGGATTTCCAGCAATTGCATCTTATACTAAACTTACAGCATTACAGAATGATGTAAAAATGACTGAAGCCAACATGTTTAACTTATTTTTAGGAAATAGTTTAGATGAAGCTGTATCATTAAAAAAATATCAAGCTATTGTTTTGGCTGATAAATCTGCATTTTTTGCAGGAGAAAAATTTCAGGGTAAGGTTGTACTTGGTAAGTATGCTAACGTTACACCAACAAAATTAACAGTTCAAGGTAGAGAAATTGATATTTCTAAAGCAATTGAT
>Ga0114956_1004400_pt1 | contig 10733 bp, 10 predicted proteins | sample MaitaG_FD_87304 | JGI IMG/M metagenome (GOLD analysis project Ga0114956, IMG submission 87304) | Marine algal microbial communities from Maine, USA - Maine_Asex2 metaG | ecosystem: Host-associated > Algae > Red algae > Unclassified | place: Maine, USA | collected 2015-01-05 | reverse complement strand
CTTAATGCCTGGGTGCGCAACAGCACCGAACAGCTTTGCAATGTCGCTGTTCAAGGTCCCTTGTCAAGAGAGATTCTGGCGGATGTCATCTGGACGGCGCCAACTCAGGCATCCATTGATGAGTTAGGCTGGTTTCGATTCAGCGTTGCCCGCATTGGTGACTTTCATGGCGCACCGGTGATTGTCAGCAGAACCGGCTATTCCGGTGAGCTTGGCTACGAGGTGTTCTGTCATCCCAATGACGCCAGAGTGGTATTCGATGCACTTTGGCAATCGGGCGAACCGCGAGGCATGGTGCCGCTAGGTCTGGCAGCACTGGATATGCTGCGTATCGAAAGCGGACTGGTGTTCGCAGGCTATGAGTTTTCCGACAGAACCGATCCCTTTGAGGCTGGCATCGGCTTTACTGTACCGTTGAAGTCCAAGGAAGATGACTTTGTGGGTCGGCAGATACTGGAGCAACGCAAGCTGCATCCGCAATGTACGCTTATCGGGTTAGAGCTTGAAGGTGGTGTGGTGCCTATGTCGGGCGATTGTGTGCGTGTGGGGCGGGCGCAGGTGGGTGAGATTACCTCGGCCATGAAGTCGCCAATACTGGGCAAGACCATAGCGCTTGCGCGCATTGATCTGGCACATGCCATCCCGGGCACAGCGGTGGAGGTGGGGCAACTGGACGGTTTGCAGAAGCGACTGGCAGCCACGGTGGTCAGCTTTCCACATTTTGATCCGACCAAAGAGCGTGTGAAAGGCAACTACCTCTGATAGTGTTGCGCCACTCCCGCAAAGCAGCGGCTCTTCTCGCTCACGACGCAGAACAATGACGATACGCACGGCAGAAGAAAACGCAGAATTGCATGCAAGGATCACGCGGCTATTCGATGAGCAGATCTGCTTCAACCAGTTTCTCGGCTTTAAAGTCCAGTCACTGGATCCTGCACCCATCATCATCAGCTTTAGCATGCGGCCCGAGCTTGTCGGTCATTTTCTTTATGGGAGATTGCACGGTGGCGTGATCTCCTCGGTGCTGGATGTGGCAGGCGGGCTTGCCATCATGATGGGTATTGCGGACTATTTCGAACAGGACAACGCAGAAGAAGTGTTACAGCGCTTTGCAACGCTTGCTACCATAGACTTGCGTGTGGATTACTTACGTCAGGGCATCGGCGAAAGCTTTGTAGCTTCTTCAGAAGTTGTTCGTCTGGGCAAACGAGTAGGTGTAACGCGCTCAACGCTGACCAATGATGCGGGTGAGCTGATTGCCACTGGTAATGCCAGCTATATCGTTAGCTAATTGAAAACCGCTGACAAATAGGATTGACAAGTATCTACGCTACTCAAACAGGCCAATGTAGATATCGGTGTTACAGATTTATTGGTTAATATCCGGAATGAGTAACAACATTTGACCAGTCATCAAGTCAATTCGTACTCTCGCTTCGGGCACCTTGCTACCTATCATCAGAATGGCAAGCACATCGTTACACAATTTAATAAATAGAGCTGCCTTTTCAAGCAAACCGAGCGACTGAACTTAAACCCCCGCTGATGGTCATTTTCAGCGTCCGATTTAGTCGGCTGTCGCCCCAATCCGGTCATTTAGCAAAATAGATTTGCACCGCACTTAGGTGTTTAAGGCTGAAGCAGTCTTTAAATTAAGTTGGTCGAAATCCTGTATGCCCCCAGCCAGGATTGCGAGCCATTATAAACAACTACCGATACGCTTGAATCTTACCCACTGAGCTTCTTGCATATCATCTATATTAATCTGTACCCGGCTGTGAATAAAATCGGCATCCAGGATCACACCGGATTTTCCGGCAAATTCTCCACTGACAACAGTAACGCGCTCGCCTATGGCCATTACAGGTCTTTTCTGGCGAAGTGCGGCCTCCTGCCTCGCCTGATTCATTGTCAGCATCCCTTGTAAAGCCTTGCGGCGTAGGTCGCGCTGTTCATCGCTTAAATCGCTGAGATCGTGAGTAAGATCGACGGGCGTTGTCGAGGCTGGCCTGTCACTTGCCAGTGTTCGCCATAAGCGGCTATCTCTGGAAATATCCTCCTCGTCACTCATCCTATTTTGGTGCTGCCAGAAATTGCCAAGTCTCTACAATCGTATCAGGGTTTAGCGACACACTGGAGATACCTTGCTCCATTAGCCAATGTGCAAGGTCGGGGTGATCGGACGGGCCTTGCCCGCAGATGCCCACATACTTGTTCTGCTTGTGTGCGGCAGCAATGGCCATGCCCAGCATTTTCTTCACAGCAGGGTCGCGTTCATCGAACAAATGCGCAACCAGCCCCGAATCGCGATCAAGCCCCAGCGTCAATTGGGTCAGGTCATTGGAGCCTATGGAGAATCCATCGAAACGTGACAGAAACTCATCGGCAAGAATAGCGTTACTGGGTACCTCACACATCATGACCACGCGCAGATCGTGCTGAGCGCGCTCAAGGCCATTGGTTTTCATCAATGCCAGCACCTGATCTGCCTCATCCAGCGTGCGAACGAAAGGGACCATAAGCTCAACGTTCTTGAATCCCATCTCCTCGCGCACACGTTTGAGTGCACGACACTCTAGCTCAAAGCAGTCCTGAAACGAGGAGGATAGATAGCGAGACGCACCACGAAACCCGATCATCGGATTCTCTTCATCGGGTTCGAATAATTGTCCGCCTATCATATTCGCGTACTCATTGGATTTAAAATCGGATAAGCGTACGATAACCGGATGCGGTGAAAAGGCTGCGGCAAGCGTTGCTACACCTTCGACAATCTTGTCTACATAGAAACTCACAGGGTCGGCATAGCCTGCCACGCGTAAATCAACCTGTGATTTGACATCATCGGGCATGGCGTCGTAGTTAAGCAGGGCCTTGGGATGTACACCAATGGTGTTACTGATGATAAATTCGAGTCGGGCCAGGCCAATGCCATGATGGGGTAGCTGGCTGAAGCTGAATGCACGCTCAGGATTGCCAACATTCATGGTGAGCTTGAAGGGTAATTCTGGCAGTGTGTCCAATTGTGTCTCGGCGATATCAAACGACAGATTGCCCTCATAGATAAAGCCTGTATCTCCCTCTGCACAACTGACGGTAACTGCAGTACTATCGGCAAGCTTTGCGGTGGCGTCATTGCAGCCGACGACGGCTGGTACACCCAGTTCACGGGCGATAATGGCAGCATGGCAGGTACGTCCACCGCGGTTCGTGACGATAGCGGCGGCGCGTTTCATGACAGGCTCCCAGTCGGGATCGGTCATGTCGGTAACCAGGACATCGCCAGTCTGCACAGTGCCAATATCATCAAGACTGCTGACTACTCGCACGGTACCTGCACCAATACGCTGGCCGATACTGCGACCGCTTACCAGCACGGGCGCTTTGTGCACTGCCAACTGATAGCGGGTGATCACATTCTTGTTGCTGCGCGACTCAACTGTTTCAGGTCTTGCCTGCAGTATGTATAACTTGCCATCGTTACCGTCTTTGCCCCATTCGATATCCATTGGGCGTCCGTAGTGCTTTTCGATGGTAATGGCCATGTTAGCCAGCGCCTGCACATCGTTATCATCCAGTGACAAACGCATCTGATCGGCAACATCCACATCGATGGTATCCACGGCTGTAGTAGTGCCGTAAATCATTTTTATGCGTTTCTCGCCACGGTTGCGTTTGAGAATAGCGGGGCGCCCGGCTTCAAGCGTCGGCTTGTGCACATAGAACTCATCGGGATTAACCGAGCCCTGCACGACACATTCTCCCAGACCCCACGATGAGGTTATGAATACGGCATCAGAATAACCGGATTCTGTGTCGATAGAGAACATGACGCCACTGGCTCCAATGTCACTTCTGACCATGCGCTGGACACCGGCAGACAGTGCAACATCGGCATGTGCAAAGCCTTGATGTACGCGGTATGAGATAGCACGATCGTTGTAGAGGGAGGCAAACACCTCGCGGATGCGCAGCAGCACATCATCCAGCGATTTAACGTTCAGAAATGTTTCCTGTTGTCCTGCAAACGAGGCTTCTGGCAAATCCTCGGCGGTGGCCGATGAGCGCACAGCGACTGATGCTTCACCACCAGCCGATGCATTGATAACTTGCCACGCCTCGCCAACGGCGCTAACCAGTTTCTCTGGCAGTGGTTCATCCATTACCCACTGGCGCACATCAGCACCGGTACGGGTGAGGGCATCCATGTCGTCAGTATCGAGATTGATCAAGGCCTGGTTGATGCGCTGATCCAGACCGCTGACCTGCAAGTGCTCGCGGAAGGCGTCTGCAGTGGTGGCGAAGCCGTCGGGTACGCTGATCCCGGCGTTGGCAAGATTGGCGATCATCTCGCCGAGGGAGGCGTTTTTACCGCCGACGACCGGTACATCATCCATGCCGAGGTCTTTGAACCACTGAATGTACTGAGTCACGTATACCCCGCGTTGTTAAGCTAGACTGTTTGGTAAAGCACGAACCGTGCATGTTAGAGGATTTGCCGTGCTTACACGGTATTCAATCTTAAATTCTTATGCCACAGTCTATTCAGCGTACTGCCTTTATCGTATCCGATCGCACGGGACTGACCGCCGAGGCCATGGCGCACAGCCTGTTAAGCCAGTTTCCGACCATCGAATTCGAGATCGAAACCTTTACTTTCGTTGACGACAAGATCAAAACGGCCGAGGTTGTGGCCAGATGCCTACGCATCAAGGAAAAGTACGGTATCGGCCCCATGGTATTCCTGACAATGGTCGATGACGCGCTACGCACGCAGATTACCGATGCCGGAATCAAAGTGTTCGACCTGTTCCAGACCTTTATCGGGCCTATCGAGGAACGCCTAGGTGTGGAATCTTCCCACACCATTGGCCAGTACCATGGAGTGAAGGACGAGAGCGCCTATTCATCAAGAATCGCTGCGGTGCACTTTGCCCTGCAGACAGACGACGGAATGGATAGCGAGCACTATCGAAATGCCGATCTGATTATTGTGGGGGTATCTCGATGCGGCAAGACACCTACCTCTTTGTACATGTCGTTGCACTACGGATTGTATGTATCCAACTATCCGCTTACCGATCACGAGCTTGAATTCAAACGTCTTCCCGATGCCTTGAAGAAGTATCAGGACAAACTGTTCGGTCTGACCATTGACCCATTCCGCTTGCTGCAAATTCGCCAGCAGCGTTATCAGGGTTCAACCTACAGTGATGCCTCAACCTGTATGCGCGAAATTGCCCAGGCCGAAAGCATTTTCAGGTCAGAGAATGTCCCCTATCTCAACACTACAAAAATGTCGGTAGAAGAGATAGGGGCAATGATTGTCAATCGGACGAAATCGGTTAAACGCTAATCCAGCACTATGTAGAGGTGGGACTATTTCGGCTGATCAACGTAACGCAGGTAAGGTTTTACCTTGCGAAAGCCTTGCGGGTATTTCTTGTTTGCATCCTCATCAGACACCGCTGGTACGATAATGACCTCCTCGCCATCTTTCCAGTTAGCCGGCGTGGCTACCTGATGTGCGGCTGTGAGTTGCATTGAATCGATGACGCGCAAAATTTCATCAAAGTTTCGTCCGGTGGTCATCGGGTAGGTCATGATCAGTTTGATCTTCTTGTCAGGGCCAACAATGTAAACAGAGCGCACCGTGGCATTAGTGGCAGCCGTTCGGCCCTCTGACGAGCCTGCCTCTGCAGCCGGGAACATGTCATAGGCTTTGGCGACGGCCAGATCGGTATCACCGATCATGGGGAAGTTAACCTTCGCGCCTTGCGTCTCGTGAATGTCTTCTGCCCATTGGGCATGATTCTCTACCGGGTCGATACTAAGACCAATAACCTTGCAATTGCGCTTTGCAAATTCAGGCATGAGATGCGCAACGGTACCCAGCTCTGTGGTGCATACCGGTGTGAAATCTTTCGGATGGGAGAACAGCACGGCCCAGCCGTCGCCAATCCAGTTATGAAAGCTTATCTCACCCTGCGTGGTCATGGCCGTAAAGTCCGGGGCGGTATCGTTAATTCGTAAAGACATGTCACCTGTGTCCTATGAGTTAAAAGGTTATCTGAAGAGGGTAGTGCTTCAAGGTTTGCAAGGGCTAATCGAAGGTTGAGTTAAACCACGCAAACTCTTGAGGTCAACGTCCTGTGCCCAGGCGCATTTTTCTCTTATCCGTATTACTGCTTGTCTTGTCTATGGAAAGACCATCGGCGGCCGCACCAAAAATCACCCTGGTAGAAGGTGATATTGTGGTGTCTGCGCAGCCAACTGCAAGGGGCATTTCGCTGGCTGACAATACGTTGCGATGGCCAGCCGGGATTGTTCCCTATGTTATTGATCCGGCGCTTGATCAAAACAGCGTCAATGCAATTCTGGAAGCCATCCAACACTGGAATGAGATAGGGGGGATAAGCTTGCTTCCACTGGCGCAAGCTCAAAAATTGTCACCTACGCCCATTGCCGACTCGGTTCGGTTTATTGAGGGGGAATTTTGCGCCTCGTGGGTGGGCAGACGTGGCGGTTTGCAGGATGTCTGGATAGCGCCGTATTGCCCGGCCGGCAGTGTCATGCACGAAATCGGACACTTGCTGGGTCTGGAGCATGAGCACACGCGGCCGGACCGTGATCAATACATTGAGATCCACTGGGACAATATTGAGCCTGACAAGCTGCATAATTTTGATACAGCGCCTCGTGGATCATTCATGCCCGGCGCTTACGACTACAATTCGATCATGCATTATGGATCACACAATTTCTCCAGCAATGGTTTGGCCACCATTAGTCCGATAGACAGTGAAGTGCGTAGCATTGGGCAACGTGTGTCCCCGAGTCCGGGCGATCTTCAGGCTATTGCGCAACTTTATGCCAGTGATCTATCGTTGAGCACGAAGGTTACCCAATCTGCTGGCGGCACTGAACTGGATATCTTCGTCACAAACGAATCTGCTCAAGGTGCGCACAATGTCAGCGTTGTGATTGAGATGACCACAGATCCTGCCGCTAGCCGTTCTTTGCAGGATGCGTGGGACTGCAAGGCAGATGGCAAGAACCGGACCCTGGGTTGTAGCCTTGGGCAGCTGGCAGGTAGCTCGGCCGAGCTGCTTACCGTTGAACTGCCGGATAATCAGGTTCTGGCCGATGTGGCTGTTACTTTAAGTGCGAAGACGCCAGACAATAACCTTTCCAACAATAACAGTAAGGTTCGGCAAAGTGATACCGCCTTGTTATCAGACGAGAGCACGGTACTTGTGGTGGCAGCCGACGCTTCTGATTCATCAGCTGTCCTGCAAGAGGACGCTGTGGCGCATGTTGCATTGAGTGGGGGCGGTGCAATATCGATGCACGCGCTATTACTGTTGTTGCTGCTCTTCGTAAGGCAGGCCGGTAGCAGGATCTATTTGTGGTTCCTCAGGTATCTCTTCAGCCAACATTGGGGGAACTTGATCGGCAGGTAAATTGGCATCGATACTGGCAGCTGCTGCTGCATCGCGCACGACTGCGGCTCGATTAGGATCACGAAGTTGTGTGGGATCTGAAGGATTTGATGGATCTACAGGTTGTGGCTGGGCACTTTCGTCGATCACCTCGTCTGCGGGCGAGCCACTGGGCAGGAACTGTTCCGAACCTGAACTTTGGCCGCCGTCCTGACCTTCGCCCATCATGAGTACAACTTCAGTAATATCCTCATCGCTATTTCCGCGAACCACCATATTGTTAGGGGTGAGTTTACCCAGGGCGGATTCCAGGGGTTCGTCAACGATATCCAGGTTGACGCGAGTTGCGGCATCGCCCGTGACGACCACCGATATACCTAACTGTTCGCTGAGTTCTTCTGCCAGCTCACTAGCGGATACATTGTTTGCTTGTACGCTCAAGTTGCCATCGTCCGAACTGATCTCAATCTCTGATTGAGCCTGGACGGTCGTGGTGGCTAGTAAAGAGGCTAATAGTAGTGCTGGTCGCGACGATGGGGACATGTCTGTTATCCGTAAATTGCCCAAAAGGCGTCGTCCCTAGTGTAATCGACGTTTCCCAAAAGGAAATGGTAAATTCACGAATATGTCGTCTGGTAGTGTAAACCGTGTACTCTTAGCGGTTTGCCAGCGATGGTTAAGCCTCGGTACGCGATCCCCTTAAGCAACATGATTCATGTTTCCGCAGAGCAGCGATTCTCGCTGTATTACGCTGTGCTTTTTGGTAGCGTAGGGTCCAGCTTACCGTTCGCGGCACTCTGGATGAGTCATGCCGGAATAACGCCTGCAATGATAGGCATTATAGTGGCGCTCCCGTCAGTGGCCATGCTCGCCACCACCATCTCGATAGGACGTTGGGCCGATAAGCTGATCGATCGTCGTTCGGCCATAATCACGGGTAACTGGCTGATCCTTGCGGCCCATCTGGCCCTGTTTCTGTCCACCGGTGAATTGTTTGTGTTGCTGGTATGGTTAGTGGCAGGTGTGGCGCTGGCTGCCAAGTTGCCTATCACTGATGCAGCTGCACTAAGTCTTGCGCGTCAGCGAGGCAGTGACTATGCCCGCGTAAGAATGTTTGGCTCCATCGGCTTTGTGCTTATGCTGACGCTGGCAGGATATGCGTACGAGCACTTGGGTATTGGTGTCTTTGTGGCAGGTCTGTTTATTGCCAATGTACTGAGGCTGCTTGCAGCTTATGCCTTGCCGCGCAAGCTTCGATCAGTCAGATCAGAGAGCCTGGCCGACGATGGTGCAGAGGCGCTCACAGGATCGCTCTACATTCCGGGTATTCTGTTTACCCTGTTGGCCGGTGCGCTTATCAATGCCTCGCACGCAATGGTATACACCTACGGTATTCTACTCTGGACCCAACAAGGTCTATCAGAATCACTGGCAAGTCTTGCCATCGGTATTGGTGTGGTGGTTGAGGTGGCACTGATGTGGTGGTTCAAGTCCTTGACCCGCAATGTGTCGGCGCGTGCGTGCTTACTGATTGCCGCAGCGTTCGGCCTGGTACGCTGGTGGGTGCTGGCCTCAGAGCCTTCATGGTTCATGGTGTTTGGCGCTCAGGCTTTACACGGAGTGAGCTTTGGTGTCACGTTTCTTGCATGTGCCGGTTTTATCGCCCGGCGAGTACCCGAGAAAGATGCGGCCCGCGGGCAGGGACTTCTGGCAACACTAAGCACTGCCTGTATGGCGATGGCAACGTTTGCCTGTGGTCAGTTTTATGATGTCCTGGGCAGTGCGCTGTACTGGATGATGGGAGGTTTATGTTTGCTTGCTGTCGGCTGTGTTGCGATGAGCTACCGGTATGGCTTTGTGGAATGATTTTGCATTGTTTTTTTTCCGTGGTCGCTGGACGGTGCCATTAGCACAAAAAAGTTGTGATAGGGCTTCTATTGCCTTAAACAAAGGTAAAAACCGCATCATTCTCAGATATTCAAATTGTGACAAATATAAACATCGACCTTAGCCATGTAATCAGTGTTGTATTATTGAGATCTATTTACTCTCGAGGCGTATTTCTATGTTTCCAGAACTGATTATCGTCATTTTATTGCTATCCGGCTTGTGGTGGATGTACAAGAGCTGGCAAAGATCCTTGAACGCGCAGACAGATGGCAAACATCAAAGTCAAAGTGGAGTGGTTTCGGAAGGCATCTCAGATCAGGCTCATCAGTCTGGATTTTTGCAAAAAATCCCCAAAGTGTTTATGCAGCCGCATATTGTGAAAAGCTCTGGTCTTGCTGTCTCTGAGGTGGACGGTGGCACAACAAATCCACGAGTTGGCAACGAAGTAGCAGAGTCTGGTAAAAGCAGAGAATCAGAATCTGATGCACCGAGTTTCAAGTCGAATCTGGAAGATGCCCAGTCTGTAGATGCAACTAAAGGCGTGCAGTCAAATTCAAGCGGGGATCCTCTCCCATCAGAAACAGGAAGTTCGGCAAGAGAACCTGTCACATCTGAATATGGGTCATCTGCCTCATTCGCCAATGAAAATCACGTTCCTGGAACGACAGAATTAAAGCCTGGTACAAGAGGTTCGTCAGACTCAGGCAGTGATAGTTCCTCTCAAGTCAATCGTGATTCTACAGGCATGAGAACAAAGAGAAAGCCCTTGTACCATCGTTCAGCACATACAGACGATTTGAAGCAGATTACGGGAATCGGGCCGGTTATGGAACGAACGTTGAATGATCTGGGTGTTACAAGTTTCGAGCAGCTTGCAAAATTCGAGAAAACTGATATCGAACAGGTGTCTGATGCGCTAGAGGTGTTTTCTGGACGAATTGAAAGAGACGAGTGGGTTTCGCAGGCAGCCGATCTGTATAGAAAGAAATACCTGACTGATAGTCAGGAACACTGAAGCCGATGCTTATCCTGCTCGTCACGGGTAGTTGCGCGTAGCTCCGGAAAATCATGCGATGGACAATTCTTCCATGACTAAACAGTAACCTGGATGTTTAAATCCAGACTGTAGGCTGTACCCTGCCGGGAGGTGCGCTGAACTGTATTTCAGTGAATACCTTGAGTTCACCCGTACCGGTTAAAAATATGGGAGCCAGTTGGCAATAATGCGCCTGCAAACGCGCAATTGGCCAATTACAGGGAGAGTAGTAAACTTGAGTACATTTTTAGCTGCAACGGCTATACAAGTCCGCCGTACTTTGGTGCGTGGCGCCAGTGGAATTTTTTTGCTGGCATTCTCGATGCTTTATCACAATGCAGCTTTAGCGCAGCAACTGCGATTGG
>Ga0114956_1004399_pt1 | contig 10733 bp, 6 predicted proteins | sample MaitaG_FD_87304 | JGI IMG/M metagenome (GOLD analysis project Ga0114956, IMG submission 87304) | Marine algal microbial communities from Maine, USA - Maine_Asex2 metaG | ecosystem: Host-associated > Algae > Red algae > Unclassified | place: Maine, USA | collected 2015-01-05 | reverse complement strand
ATAAAGTTTAAGATGACTTCCCCGGCCAGCAAATAATCCCGTAAATCTTTACCTCTCGACAAAAAATCACCGTTCGAGAAACCCTCACCCCCCAGCCCCCTCTCCCTAAAAATTCGGGTGACGCTTGTTACCAATGGTTGGGTCCAACGCCCGAATTTTTAGGGAGAGGGGGAGCTAAATTTTCGTTTCTGAACCGTTAGTAAAATCTAAAGTAAGTGCCATTGGGCTAGCGCCCAAACAGCTCACATTAAAAATCGAAAGCCCACTTAATCAACAAGCCCCTAGCGTTCAAGGGCACTTACTTTACCTTCCTTTGGAGGCGGAAGCCACAAGATAAAAACCCGCAGCGCCAGCAAGTGAGTCGCCACGCGCGGAAAAAACTCACCTGCTCGCGCTGCGGATTTGTATTTCCAGTCCCAGTCCGTATAAAGTAAGCGCCATGGGTTTAACGCCTTGCCGCTATCGAAAGTAGCGCTGTCCAACTAACGTCTGGTGACTCCGGCTACTTTGAAAAAGTACTAGTTCACTCACGACTCCTTCAATAGATTGAACTGCTCAAATGATGAGAATAATCAGACTGCTCGTTTGTCTAACCATCCTCTGCCGCGTTGCAACGAACGCCTTGGCTCAAAATTCTGATCCGCAACGTCCGTCGAAGCCAAACGTACTATTCATTATTTCCGATGACCTCAACACCGCACTTAGCGGTTTCGGCCATCCGCAATGCAAAACGCCCTATCTGGATGAACTCGCCGATCGCGGCGTTTGTTTTGGGAATATGCATTGCCAGTACCCCGTTTGTGGATCTTCGCGCGCGTCGATCATGTCTGGGCTGTATCCTTACACGAACTGCACGCTGGCCAACACCGGAACGCTGCGGGCCAGCATACCGGACGTCGTTACATTGTCTCAAATGTTTCGACAGAACGGTTACTTTGCGGCTCGGGTCAGCAAGATTTACCACATGAGAGTTCCCAATGATATTCTGGCAGGAACGACCGAACATGATGATCCGCTTTCATGGGATCGCGCGATTAACGTAAAAGGTCCAGAGCACGAAGCACCCGGCGAGTCTGCTCAATGGTCGCCCATAGACAAAGGGACTCAAACATTTCGATCGGTGTCTGCTGAGGGTGGTGATTTGATACATGCAGACGGCATGGCGGCAGACCGCGCAATTGAGATGCTGCGGGAATTGAGAGAGAAGCCTTTTTTTCTTGCCGTCGGTTTTGTGCGGCCACACGTTCCACTGGTCGCGCCAGAAAAATATTTTGACATCTACAACCGTGACGAGATGATTGCTCCGAAGGTTTCCGCAAATGATCTGGACGATGTACCCAAAATTATTCGCAATTATAAAGAGAACGTCAGTTGCTATGGCGTGACGTCGGGATTGCATCAAGGGCTTTTGCAGGCTTATTATGCAAGCGTATCCTACATGGATGCGCAGGTCGGTCGCGTGCTGGCGGCGCTGAAGCAGAATGGGCTATCGGACAATACCATTGTCGTTTTTACCAGCGACCACGGGTATCTGCTTGGCCACCACAATAAATTCCAAAAGCAGCATCTCTTTGAAGAATCCACACGCGTACCCTTCATCATCAGTGTGCCTTGGTTAGAGAATCAACACGGAAACACGACCGGCAAAATAACGGAATTAATCGACCTCTATCCAACCCTGGCCGAATTGGCATTGCTGCCCGCGCCGGCCGAACTTCAGGGCTCCAGTTTACTGCCGCTGCTCAACGACACTGACTCCGCTGCTTGGACCAAGCAGATGGCATTTACGATTTCGCGTAGCGGTGGCGAAAGCCTGCGGACCAACCAATGGCGTTTCACTCACTGGGGTTTTGGAAAAGACGGCGACGAACTGTATGACTTGAAGAACGATCCCGGAGAATTTAACAACCAAGCGCATAATCCCCAATACGTAAAGGTGCTCAAACAGATGCGGCAACGGCTGGAGAAAAAACGGATGGAAGCAGGCTACCAAAGCTGGAAAGCCATGAAGTCTGAGAACGAAACAAAGCGTTTAAGAGAAACGAAGGATGGCCTAAAATTAGAGAAAACTACGAAGGGCTAAATTTTAACTGAGACATCAACCTCCTACTTTTACGATAGCTTGCATCAATGGACGAGTTGCTGTCCACAGCATGATGTTTCCAAAATCATCTGACGCAGCGATGGTGGATCCGTCGGGGCTGAAAATTGCGTCGCTGACAGCTCCCTCATTTCCAGTAAGCCGCATGATTTGCCGACCGGTGTCTGCTTCAAGTAGGACGACCCTGCCACCATTGCTACCGGCGACCAAGCGTTTACTGTCAGGTGAGAAACCGAGTCCATAGGTTCCGCCGACGGCTGCGATTAGCTTACTATTGGGGCTAACAGCCGCATCCCAACCGAAATACCCGATCTGCACTACTCGTGCTTTGGCGGTTTTGATGTCCCAAAGGACAAGCGATTTGTTGCCTACAGAAACTGCGAATTCTCCACTCGATGCAACGCGCGCCCCAAGAGCGGAACCTTCTTGCGGGCTCACGGTACGCTGTAGTTGTTTTCCCGTTACGTGATCCCAAATTATCGCAAGGCTATCCCAACCAAAAGTCATCAGACGATTGGCGTCTAAACAGGCCAGCCCCATGATCCCATTTTCGTGTCCGATCTCTCCATCGACCGAATTTTCTTCAGGGCCAATCTCTTCGACAATTTTCCCATCGGCAACGCGCATTTTCAACACATAAGACGCAGACGTGCAGCCTATGACCAACCTATTTTAACGGTAAGGTAGCATCCAAATGGTAATCGTCTGCACCACCATCGGTTGTGAAACGATAGATTACATGAATTGAATTCGCCGAAACCTTTTTAAACTCCAAGCGATTGGAAGTCGGATAGACGTGATACCCGCAGAAGAAGTTTCCGTATTCAACATCAACTACTTCATCAAAGACTTTTCCTGAAGGCTCCCGCCAATCGGCTGGTATCTTAAACTGCGGGCTGGTGAGATGGAACACTTCGTCGAGCGGCGCGTGTTTGCCGGTCGTCACTACTTCCACGCTTGCCAACAATTCGCCTGATCTGTCGATTGAGATCGAAAACCCTGATTTTTCCAAATCGACCTCATAATCCATGCCGTCAAAGTGGATAAGGTCACTTTGCAGCACGACATTTCGCAAGCGGTCATGCCTAACACTTATTCCAGCAGCGGTTAAGGAGTCATACGCTTCTTTGGAAAGGCAATCCCTGTCTGCAAGAATCGACTCTAGATTAGGGACTGCCTCCAACTTAACGACGCACGAATCCTCAAGCTGGCAGCCGCTCAATTCGATCCTCGTTAGCGCAGTACAAGAACTCAGCGGCGTCAAATCCTTGGCCTGTAGCTTGCCCGCCAAGTTCAAATGTTGCAGACGCTTCATTTGGACAAGTGGTTTGAGATCGGGGACATTCTTCGCGGTAAGGATCAAACTTTTGAGGTTCTTCAACCTTGCAATTTGAGAGACCGCTGCTTCGGAAATGACAAGCTGCTTGGTCCAAACCTGCAATGATTCGAGACGCTTCAACACAGTAAGTTCGGCCAGTTGAGTTTCGTTAATCTCATCGCAATAGATCACCAGCGTTTTTAATGATCCGTTGGAGGCAATGTTCTTAAAAGCATCGTCACTAAGCTGAGAGACATCTGAAATAGCCAGACGTTCCAGTTTTGGAAATTGGCCATTTGCCAATAAGCTTACATCTCCCGAAAGGGGCAATCGAATCTCAAGATTAGTCAGGCCTCTTAAATTTTTGATTGGGTCCAAGTCAGCAGGAGTTATCTTCAGCGCTGAAGCGGACGTTTTGCATACGTACAGCGATTCAAGTCGCTTAAAAAGCGTCAGTGACTCCAGCACGCTATAACTTTTTTTAGTCGGTTTCGAATTCAGTGTCTGCGGTGCAATAGTCTCCTGATCAAAATAAAGATCGAGATGTCTTCGTTGTTGAAACGGTTGGCCGTCCAAATATGATGAGAGAGGCCATTGAATCGGGTGGAACTTAGGAGTGCTGCCTTTGGAAAAGTAAAAGCCAGCCTGTTGTAGATTTTCAATCGCGACGTGCTCCGATTGACTCTCATGATAGCGCACCCCTACCCAAGCAATAAAGGCGGCCACCAGCGTCATCAAAATGAAAAACCTACGTAGTGAAATTTGATAGTAAGTTTTCCTGGCCATGTTTTCCTAAAGCTAAAGAAGGGGGGGAATTAAATTGCGGTTCTCATGATCAGCCAACGCCACTTCGGTTAGCAGTCAGCCAATTCTACCGATACTGATGGATGCAGAATCGGTTCGGGGCGGACCGCAAAACACTTTGCCAGCCCTTGGTTCCCATCCCGCCAACAAGCTGCTATTTTGGTTGAGTTTAAGCCCGTAAGTGCTCTCTAAACATTTACAATATCCATAATGTTAACGCCGTAATCGCTTACTTAAAATTCCATGAAACCGATTAAAAAGCTGCTTGTCGCCAACCGAAGCGAAATTGCGATTCGAGTCTTTCGAAGTGCCACCGAACTGGGGCTGAGCACCGTCGCTGTCTACGCTTATGAGGACCGTTATGCTCTTCATCGATTCAAGGCTGATGAAGCGTATCAGATCGGCAGTCCCGGCGAACCGATCAAGTCTTATTTAAACATCCCCGCGTTGATCGAGCTATGCTTGGACCAGAATGTTGATGCAATTCATCCCGGTTACGGTTTCCTGTCAGAGAATCCTGAGTTGGCAAAAGCGTGTCAGGAAAATGGCATCGTCTTTGTCGGTCCAACACTGGACACGCTGCGAAAATTGGGCGACAAGACTTCCGCGCGTCAGATCGCCAAGGCTGCCAACGTGCCAGTGCTTGACGGCACTGATGCGGCCATCACCGACGTCGCATCGGGTCACAAGCAAGCCAACGAACTTGGTTATCCGCTGATCCTCAAAGCGTCTCATGGTGGTGGCGGGCGAGGAATGAGAGTCGTGCGCGGCGAACAAGATTTTGATGCCGCCTTCGAACAGGCCTCACGAGAATCCCTGTCAGCATTCGGCAGCTCAGAAGTTTTCGTGGAAAAGTTCATCGAACACGCGCGGCACATCGAGATCCAGCTGTTAGGGGACCAGCATGGAAACCTCGTCCACTTATTCGAACGCGATTGCTCGGTCCAACGCCGCCACCAAAAGGTCGTTGAAATCGCTCCAGCGCCGAACTTACCTCCCGAAGTAAGACAGGCACTGTGCGATGCGGCCATTGCGATTGGAAAACAGGTCGGATACCAGAACGCCGGCACGGTTGAGTTTCTCGTCGATGGCGACACTAACGAGTTCTACTTCATCGAAGTCAATCCGCGCATCCAAGTGGAACACACCGTCACCGAAGAGGTAACGGGCGTCGATATCGTGAAAACGCAGATCATGGTCGCGCAGGGAATGCCACTGGACGACGACGATATAGGTTTGGGCGAGCAAGATTCGATCACTACCAACGGTTTCGCGTTGCAGTGTCGAATCACCACTGAGGATCCGACCAACAATTTTATGCCGGATTACGGCCGTGTGGTTCACTATCGGTCTCCCGGCGGCGCAGGCGTGAGGCTGGACGCTGGTTCGGCATTTTCCGGAGCCGTTGTTAATCCATTCTATGATTCGATGCTGGTAAAACTTTCGGCGCGCGGACGCAGGTTCACTGACGCGATCCAGCGCGCAAAGCGTTGCTTGATGGAGTTTCGTATTCGCGGCGTGAAAACCAACATTCCTTTCCTGTTAAAGGTGCTCGATCATCCGACCTTCACCGACGGCGACTGTACAACTCGATTCATCGACAAGACACCGGATCTCTTCGATTTTCCTATTCGACAAAACCGCGCGACCAAGTTGTTGACGTTCCTCGGTGATGTGATCGTCAACGGCAACGAATTGGTCAAGGGCAGGGCGGTTGCCACCCGCCGTGATCCAGCGCCTGTTCCTCGTTTTGACCGAACCATTGGTGTGCCCAAGGGAACACGGGACAAATTAAAAGAACTTGGACCCGAGAAGTTTGCGCAGTGGGTGAAGGAGCAAAAGCGACTGTTCATTACCGACACAACGTTCCGCGACGCGCATCAATCTCTACACGCGACTCGATTTCGAACGCACGACTTATTGAACGTCGCCCAAGCGTATTCGATGCGCGCCTCGGATCTGTTCTCTTTGGAGATGTGGGGAGGCGCAACCTTCGACGCCTCCATGCGATTTTTAAAAGAAGATCCTTGGCAACGGCTGGCTGATATTCGAGAAAAAGTCCCCAACATTTTACTGCAAATGTTGCTCCGAGCGTCCAATGCGGTCGGGTACACGAACTACCCCGACAATGTTGTCCAGGCGTTCGTCAAAGAAACCGCCGATGCGGGCTTGGATGTCTTTCGCGTCTTCGATGCGTTGAATTGGACGCCCAACATGAAAGTTGCGATGGACGCCGTGTTGGAAACGGGCGCCATCTGTGAAGCTTCGATCTGCTATACCGGTGACATCCTCAACCCCAAACGCACGAAGTACGATTTAAAGTACTACGTTAATTTGGCAAAGGAACTGGAGAAAATGGGCGCGCATATTCTTGCCATCAAGGACATGGCCGGACTGTGTAAGCCCGATGCGGCGGCGTTGCTGGTGAAGACGCTGAAGCAAGAAATCGGCATCCCCATCCACTTCCACACCCACGACACAGCCGGCATCCAAGCGGCCTCGATCCTCAAAGCTGCGGAAGTCGATCTCGACATTGCCGACGCCGCGATGGCACCGATGTCTGGCAATACTTCCCAACCGAATCTCAATACGATCATGGCGTCGTTGGAGTTCACCCATAGAAAAACCGGGTTAGATCAACGTGCGCTTGATGATATCGCCGAGTATTGGCGTTGCACACGCGAATTTTACGCTCCGTTTGAAACGATGGTGCTGCCCTCGACGGCAGATTTATACAATCACGAAATGCCCGGCGGTCAATACACCAACTTGTTCGCTCAGGCTCAGGCGTTGGGTTTAGCCGACCGGTGGTCGGAGGTATGCAGCATCTACGCTGACTGCAATCAACTACTTGGCGACATTGTAAAAGTGACACCGACCTCTAAGGCGGTGGGTGATCTGGCTCTGTTTTTAGTGGCCAACAATTTTACCACTGAAACGGTGCTGGACGAGTCCCGCGAATTTGCGTTTCCGGAATCGGTTATCGACTTGGTCGGTGGCATGATGGGGCAGCCACCGGGCGGATTTGATCCGAAATTAATTAAAAGAGTCTTACGAGACCGCGCCCCGATCGCCGGTCGACCGGGCGAGACGTTGCCACCGGCTGACTTTGACGCAGCCGGCAACGAGATCGCCAAGTTCTTGCAACGAGAACCGACGCGCCGTGAGACTGTGACGTATTTGCTGTATCCCAAAGTCTACAAGGACTACGTCGAGCATTACAAGCAATACGGAAAAGTCAGTTGCATCCCGACGCCTTACTTCTTCTTTGGCTTACAACCCGAAGAGGAATTTACCGTTGTCATTGAGAAAGGCAAAACGCTGATCATCAAACTCTTGACCGTTGACGGCGGACACGAGAACGGCAGCCGCAAGGTCTTCTTCGAATTAAACGGACAGCCTCGAGACGCTTCGGTGATTGATCGGTCCCTAAACAACGAAGCGGTGTCGCGCGCCAAAGCGGATCCTGAGAACATGAAACACGTCGGTTCGACAATGCCGGGCATGGTCGTGACCGTGGCCGTTGAGGCGGGTGATAAAATCATCAAAGGACAGAAATTGATCACGCTCGAGGCAATGAAGATGGAGACGACCGTGAATGCCGAACTCGACGCAACAGTCTCCAAAGTATATGTTGCCGCCGGGGTTCAGGTCGAAGCGGGTGACCTGATGATCGAGTTACAATGAGGTTGAACGGAAGTCTTCCCCAACTCCTTTTCTGAAGGATTTCAATTTGCCCCAATCCGACTCAATTCGTCACTCCGATCTCGAATCGTTGCTGAAGGACACATTTTTACAAAGCATTCACCATTTTCAGGAGACCGATTCGACCAACACGCGCGCGATAGATGTACTGGCGACCAACGATTCAATTTTAACACCCGCTTTAGTTTATGCCGAACGTCAAAACGCCGGGCGTGGCCGAGGAGATAATCAATGGTGGTCCACGAGGGGTAGTTTGACCTTTTCCGTGGTTGTCGATTTTCAAGAAATTACGATCTCCGCCGAGCAAAAACCGCTGCTGCCGCTGCTGACAGGAATGGCTATCTTACGTGCCGGACAACAAGTGTTGCCCGCTGGCGAATTCGCGCTTAAATGGCCCAACGATGTTTACCTCGCGGGCCGAAAGCTGGCCGGCGTGTTGATCGAAGTGCCATCACAATCCGCCCGCTATGCTGTGATTGGAATCGGGCTCAACGTCAACAACCGATTCTCAGACGCACCGCAGGAACTCCAATCGACCGGCATCGCGATTGCCGACGCATCGTCGTGCGAACATGATCGATTGGAGGTGTTACGAAAACTCTTAATATGCTTGGGCGATTTAATCAAATCGTTTGCCGCAAATGAGGACTTTCTGGTCGATTGGCCCAACTATTGCTTGCTGACGGGCAAGCAGGTAACCTTGCGAACTGGATCGACTCGGTCCACAGGCGTTTGCCAAGGGATCGCCCCAGATGGAGCATTAATGCTGGAAATTGACGGATCAAAAAAGCGATTCTTTGGTGGCGTCGTTGAATCATGGTCTTAAACAATATCGGAAGATCTGATGAGCAGTGACCGCTTCCATCGTTTGAGGTTCCGCTGGGAATTTAGCAACAGACATCGACAGAAATTCGCCGTATTGTTGACCTAAGCACGAGAACCATTATGCGAGCCGCGGAGGCCGAACCGTTGGTTCGCTTGGACGATATTGCCGTTATTGAAACCACTTGGCGGATCAAAAGTTTATAGAATGGAAATTGCTGAAGCAAGTTCGGCGATCCTGTTTTGTTTGTAGACCTTTCTGGCGCTTTTTTTCGCTGACTTAAAACTTATGCTCCGACGCTCCATTGTTCATAACTACGAAGACCCCGTTGATCTAATTTGGATCCAAGCAGCTGCCGATTTAGGGCTGACCATTCGGCGGTCGTCCGAAGCCTTTGCCTCTTACGATGGCAAAGGCACGCTGACCATCGCCCAACCGTCGGACTTTGATGCTGACGATTGTCTCGCCCAAATGATTTTTCATGAACTCTGCCACTGGTTGGTCGCCGGCAGAGGTGGCAAACATCTCCCCGATTGGGGGCTGAGCAACTTTGACGATAGCGATTTAGTGTTTGAATACGCCGCCCATCGTTTGCAGGCAGCACTTTCGGCACCCTACGGCTTGCGCGAGTTCATGGCCGTGACGACTGACTGGCGACCATATTGGGAAGCGCTGCCGGACGATCCTCTGCGCGAGGGTGACGATCCGGCAATCATGTGCGCTCAGAAAGCGGCTCATTTGGCTCGTTTGCAGCCCTTTGAGTCCGTGCTCAAGCGCAGTCTGACGGCAACAGCGACCATCGCCGAAGTGGTTCGAACGATGGGCGGCCCCACTTCGCTATGGAGCATCACCCGCGCCCGCCATCGGTTGGGATCTCTGTTAGCTCAAGATGGTGAATTAAAATGTGGATCCTGTGCATGGGCGCAAGAAACAGCATCAGAATTAAAAGGCTCCGAAACACCGCTCATGGGTTGCCTTCAGCACAAAAACCCCGGCGAAGCTTCGCCAACGGTTGCCCTTGACGAACGCGCGTGCGAGTGTTGGGAACAAAGATTCGCGATTGAAGACTGCGGTTCTTGTGGGGCTTGCTGTCACCACGGATTCAGTTTGCTGACCGTTGCTAAGGACGATCCATTCCAAGTGCTCCACCCAGAACTGGTTCAAATCCGAGAGCGAGGCGAACACTGCGTCCCACGTCCCGGCGGCGTTTGCATAGCGCTCGACGGTGACGGGACGACGGAGACTCCCTATCGCTGTCGCCACTATGCCACGCGTCCTGAGAATTGTGCCGAGTTCGAAGTCGCGGGCGACGCCTGCTTGTTGGCTCGTCGCCGGGTGGGGTTGAGCAGACAACCTTCACCTGCAAATTGAGCTTTGCCTATTTCCTGACTGATTCTATTTTTTGGATATAGGTTCGTCCCTAACGGTTGCCGCAGGAAAGTCTGCCGCTTTTTCACCGCCGCGTGAACGCAAACGTTTGTTCTGCGAATTTCCCTTAGGCTGGTTCATGGGGATGTCCATCCCGCCGAGCTCCGCCATCATCTGATACAGCTTATTCTCCATCTCCTTCACTTGGCTCTTGTACGCCGGGTCGTGGATTAGATTGTGCTGCTCTTCGGGGTCGGCTTGGATATCGAAAAACTCATCGGTATCCCACAGTCCGTAGTAAGTAATGTACTTGTACCGATCGCTGCGAAGCGAAAACACAGTTGGCGACTGCGGGAAATTCTTCTCCCAGTAGTAGACGTACAGAAAAAAGTCCCGCCACGGAATCTCTTCGCCCTGCGCCAGCTTGATGAAGCTCTCGCCATCCATGTGCGGCGGCGTCTCCAGTCCCATCGCCTCCATAATCGTCGGCGCGATGTCGATGTTAGCCACCATCTTTTCGACACTCGAACCGCCATCGAACAAATCGGGGCACTGAACTAACATGGGCACGCGAATCGAGGTTTCATAAGCCACGCGTTTATCGATCAAACCGT
>Ga0114956_1004396_pt1 | contig 10735 bp, 8 predicted proteins | sample MaitaG_FD_87304 | JGI IMG/M metagenome (GOLD analysis project Ga0114956, IMG submission 87304) | Marine algal microbial communities from Maine, USA - Maine_Asex2 metaG | ecosystem: Host-associated > Algae > Red algae > Unclassified | place: Maine, USA | collected 2015-01-05 | reverse complement strand
GATCCATGTGCGCGAACTAACATTTTTGAGTAAATCATTGCGTCCACTTCCAGTGGTGAAAACGGATGCAGACGGAAATGTCTTTGATGCTGTTTCTGATCCAGAATTGAGATACAGACAACGTTATGTAGATCTGATTGTCAATCCAGAGGTGAGAGAAGTTTTTATTCAAAGAACTTTGATCTATAATACCATGAGAAACTTTCTTAATGAGAAAGGATATCTCGAGGTAGAAACACCCATCCTACAACCTTTGTACGGAGGTGCTGCAGCAAGACCTTTTAAGACACATCACAATACACTAGACATGACTTTGTACATGCGTATTGCAAATGAGTTGTACTTGAAGCGTCTGATTGTTGGTGGATATGAAGGCGTCTATGAGTTTTCAAAAGATTTCCGGAATGAGGGGATGAGTCGATTCCACAACCCAGAATTTACTCAGATAGAATTGTATGTTGCCTACAAAGATTACGAGTGGATGATGGATATGATGGAAGAGATGATTGAGAAAATCACCTTGGCTCTTTACGGAACTACAGAAGTACAAGTTGGAGAAAATCTTATCAACTTTAAGAGACCGTGGAAGAGAGTCACCATGTACGATGCAATCAAAGAAGCAACAGGCACGGACATCACTGAAATGACTGAAGATCAGCTTTTTGATTTTGCAAAATCAATCCATGTTCCTGTAGATAAAAGCATGGGTAGAGGTAAGTTGATCGATGAAATTTTTGGTGAAAAATGTGAGTCGGATATGATTCAGCCAACATTTATCACGGACTACCCTATTGAAATGTCACCATTGGCTAAGAAGCATAGATCAAAGGAAGGATTGGTAGAAAGATTTGAAGCAATTTGCAATGGAAAAGAAATCTGCAATGGTTTCTCTGAGTTGAATGATCCGATTGATCAAAGACAAAGGTTTCAGGACCAGTTGGAATTAGGGAAGAGAGGAGATGACGAGGCGATGGTCTTGGATGAAGATTTCCTAAGAGCACTAGAATACGGAATGCCGCCGACTGTAGGAATTGGAATCGGAATGGATCGATTGAGTATGATCTTGACCAATCAACCATCTATACAAGATGTATTGTTCTTTCCTCAGATGAAACCAGAGGTACAAGAGCAAGAATCAGGGGAGCAAGCAAAAGAAGCTTCAGAATAAATGTTTCTGCTTAAAATACCCGGATACTTTCTTGCCTTGATTCGACTTGTGTTAATGCTTCTTCTGATTGCCATACACATTGGACCATATATGCTTTTAAGTACTTTTGCATTTAAGCACACGACCGAGTCTGCCTTTAAGTTAAGGAAAAGTTTTATGCGCATAGCTCTCCCAATTCTTGGAATAAGCATCGAGAAAAAAGGAGAAGTTCATGATGGAGCTGCACTTTATGTTTGCAATCACCGATCTCTTACCGACCCAATGGCTCTTAGTTATTTTTTGGATGCATTTGTGATTGCGAAAGCGGAGGTGGGAGATATACCTTTGCTCAACAAAGGTGCTTTGATCACTGGAATAATCTATGTAAAGAGAGAAAGCAAGGATTCGAGAGCCGCAACTAGAAAAGCGATGGTTGATACCGTCTTGGAAGGCAATAATGTTTTGGTCTATCCCGAAGGAACAACCAATGGAAACTATGAGACCATGCCTTATCGTCCAGGCACTTTTGTTGAAGCGGCCAAAAATGGAATTTCAATTGTACCTGTTGCTTTAGAATACAAATCCGAAAATGATGTTTGGGTAGATAGAGGTTTGATTGCACATTGGTTTCATCAATTTTGGAAAATAAGAACAGAATGTAAGTTGGTTATAGGCGAAGCCATGGTGTCCGATAATTTTGAGGAACTCAGATCAAGTGCGGAGGAATGGACCAATATCCAAATCCGACAAATCCACAAAGATTGGAAAGAGAGTTACTTTCATAAGAAAGAATATGGTGCACCAACGATATGAGGAAACAAAGCATAAGTGAAAGAAATATAGAACTCAGCGTATTTGTCTTCTATAATATTCTTTGATGAAGGAATCTGCATCCGAATTGATGCAAATAGGTAAATCAATGGGTTATGCGGAGTTAGAGTGGGCTTAAAAAAAGAATTTTCCTGATCCAAAGACCAGGAAAATTCATAATACCCTTAAATTCTCAATACCTAATACAAATATCATATTAAATATTTATATAATATATGTGATTGTGCGCCAATAATCTCTACTTATGTGTCATTTGACGACATTTCGACTGTTTCCTCATATGTTGAAATATCCGGACAAGTGCATATAAGATTCCTATCTCCCTTGGCATTGTCTATCCTAGCAACCGTTGGCCAGAACTTAAACCTAGTTCTTAGATATGGCAGTGGATATGCTGCCTTTTCTCTAGAATAAGGATAATCCCAATCATTGCCAGAGACCATCAATAGTGTATGAGGTGCATTGCTTAATACATTGTTTTCTGGATCTGCATTTCCAAGAGCAATTTCGTCAATCTCCTTTTTGATGCTAATCATTGCATCACAAAATCTATCGATTTCTTCTTTGTCTTCACTTTCTGTTGGTTCGATCATCAATGTTCCGGCAACTGGGAAACTTAAAGTAGGTGCGTGGAACCCATAATCGATCAATCTCTTTGCTACATCTTCTGCAGAAACTCCTAGCGCTTTGAATCCTCTCATATCAATGATCATCTCATGCGCTGCTCTACCCTTCTCTCCTGTATATAGAACTTGATAATCTTTTTCTAATCTTGCCTTTATATAGTTAGCATTAAGAATGGCAATCTTTGTCGACTGCAACATTCCTTCATGACCAAGTAATCTTATGTAAGAATAACTAATCAGCAATATGCTTGCTGACCCATAATTGGCTTGCGATACGGGACCAGACTTTTCGGTATTGGTCGTTTCATGTCCCGGTAAATATGGTGCAAGTTCTGAAGTACAACAGATGGGTCCCATACCTGGTCCTCCTCCACCGTGAGGAATACTAAAAGTCTTGTGCAAATTGAGATGACAGACATCAGTACCGATATGAGCTGGACTTGTAAGACCAACTTGTGCATTCATATTTGCACCATCCATGTATACCTTTCCACCATTTTCATGTATGATTTGGCAGATCTCTTTTATATCTGCTTCGAATACCCCGTGTGTTGATGGATAGGTCACCATCATACATGCGAGATTATCTTTGTGTTCTTCTGCCTTTGCTTTCAAATCCGCAACATCAATATTCCCCTTTACATCACAAGCTGTTACGACAACTTTCATACCTGCCATCACAGCACTCGCTGGATTGGTACCATGAGCAGATGATGGAATCAAAGCAATATTTCTATTTCCTTGCCCATTGTCTTTAAAGTAATTTCTGATTGTAAGCAAACCTGCATATTCGCCTTGAGCTCCAGAATTTGGTTGCAAAGAACAAGCATCAAATCCTGTAATACTATTTAGATAATCTGCCAAGTCATCCAAAATTTCTGTGTAGCCATCAACTTGATTTGTCGGTACCAAAGGATGCACATTTGCGAAAGCGGGATTGGTGATCGGCATCAACTCTGAGGCTGCGTTTAACTTCATCGTACACGAGCCCAATGGGATCATGGAATGCACCAATGATAGATCTTTGTTTTCCAACCGCTTGATGTATCTCATGATCTGGCTTTCGGTTCTGTAATCAGAAAATACCGGATGCGTCATAAACTCACTTTTCCTTGACATTGAATCCTTGATCTTGGATCCTGATGTTTCCTCGTCTGAGATCTCGCAACCAAAAATAGCTGCAATGTCTTTTACATCTTGAAGTGTTGTGCATTCGTCAATTGAGATTTGCACAGAATCTTTATCGTAGTATAAGTTGATGTTATTTTCTAAGGCCTTTGCTTTGATACTTTCGATGTCAGAGCATTTCACTCTGATCGTATCAAAGAAACTTTCTCCAATGCAATCATGCCCATTTGCCTTGAGCACATCATAAAGTGTACTAGCCTTACCGTGAATATCTAAAGCAATATTGGTAAGACCTGCATTGCCATGAAACACTCCGTACATCCCGGCCATGATAGCAAGCAATGCCTGTGCTGTACAGATATTTGAAGTCGCTTTTTCTCTTTTTATGTGTTGCTCTCTTGTTTGTAGAGCCATTCTCAATGCAGCATTTCCCAATCGATCTTCCGATACTCCGATGATCCTTCCAGGAATAATTCTTTTGTACTTTTCTTTGATAGCAAAGTAAGCTGCATGGGGTCCACCATAACCAATCGGAATTCCCAATCGCTGTGTTGATCCAACTGCAATATCAGCACCCCAAGTACCTGGAGCTTCAATCAATGCAAGACTTAATATATCTGCACAAACCGTAAGCATGATATCTTCGGAATCAAGATCACTAGCAAATGTTCTATAATCATGAATCTGTCCATGTGCATCTGGGTATTGCAAAATTGCACCAAAATATTCCTCCCCACTTAAGTCAACTTCCTTCCATTCCCTGATATCCAATTTGATATCTAAGGGCTCTGCACGTGTCATCAACACATCTATTGTCGATTGAAAAACATTTTTATCAACAAAGATTTTATTGATAGGATTTCCTTTGGCTCTTTTGTTTTTTACGGCATACATCAATGCCATCGCTTCTGCTGCCGCAGTGGCTTCATCCAACAATGATCCATTGGCAATCGGAAGACCCGTCAGATCACTTACCATCGTCTGAAAGTTCAGCAATGCCTCCAATCTACCTTGTGCAATTTCTGCTTGGTAGGGAGTATATTGAGTGTACCATCCTGGGTTGTGAAAAATATTACGAGCAATGACCGGCGGCGTAAAACTCGAATAATATCCTTGACCAATATAGGTTTTGAAAATTTTATTCTTGGCTGCCAATTCATTGAAATGCTCCTGTAATTCCATCTCAGACATTGGCTGTGGTACATCCAATTTGTCATCGCGCCTTATATTTAATGGAATCGTTTCATCTATAAGTGTATTAAGATCTTTTACACCTATTGTTTCCAACATCATCTTTTCATTTTCGCCATACACACCGAGGTGCCTGATGGCAAATGAAAAATCCTGATTACCTAGTTTACTGTTCATATCAGAAAATTGAGAGGGTTTATTTTGTACTTAACAACAGATTCTCCATACTTGTTTTGGCGAGGACCTGACTATTTATTTCATCTATAGAAATTCTTGTCTGTTCAAGCGAATCTCTGTCTCTTAGAGTTACGGTATTATCTTCTAGTGATTGGTGATCAACCGTCACACAGAATGGAGTTCCGATGGCATCTTGTCTTCTGTATCTTCTTCCGATTGCGTCCTTCTCATCATATTGTACTTCTACAGCAAGTCTTAGCTTATCGCAAATGTCTTTAGATGCATTGACCAGACCTTCGTGATTTTTTAAAAGCGGTAAAACTGCACATTTGATTGGAGCGATAGCTGGGTGGAATTTCATCACAATTCTTGTACTTGACTTTCCTTCTGCATCCGGCACTTCTTCTTCTCTTAGGCAATGGCTTACTTGGGACAAAAACATTCTATCTGCTCCTATTGAGGTTTCCACCACATAAGGAACATAGTTTTTATCTAATTCTGGATCAAAATATTGAAGTTTTTTTCCTGAAAGCTCTTGATGCGCACCAAGGTCAAAATCTGTTCGAGAATGAATCCCTTCCAGCTCTTTAAATCCAAATGGAAATTCAAATTCGATATCTGCTGCCGCATTGGCGTAGTGAGCAAGATTTTCGTGATTGTGAAATCTCAGTTTTTCAGCTGGACTACCGATTGCCTCATGCCATTTCATTCTTTTTTCTTTCCAGGTATTGTACCATTCCATCTCAGTTCCTGGACGCACAAAAAATTGCATTTCCATTTGTTCAAACTCACGCATTCTAAAAATAAATTGTCTAGCTACAATTTCGTTTCTAAATGCCTTTCCGATTTGAGCAATTCCAAAAGGAATCTTTTGTCTTGACGTTTTTGATACGTTGAGGAAGTTTACAAATATCCCCTGTGCTGTTTCTGGTCTTAGGTATAACTTTCCGTCTTCACCAGCGATGTTACCCAGTTGCGTATTAAACATCAGATTAAACTGACGCACATCTGTCCAGTTTCTACTTCCACTTTCAGGGCAAGCAATTTCTAACTCCTCAATCAAATTTTTGACACCTTCCAAATCTTCTGACGCAAGCATAGAATTCATTCTACCTAAAACATCATCAATCTTTTTTTGTCTATCAACAATTCTTCCGTTTGTTTCACGGAACATTTTCTCATCGAAATCATCAAATTTCTTTCTTGCCTTCTCAACATCCTTTTTGATCTTGGCTTCGATCTTATCAGTATAACCTTCAATCAATTGATCTGCTCTGTATCTTTTTTTGGAATCTTTATTATCGATAAGAGGATCATTGAAAGCGTCAACATGACCAGAAGCCTTCCAAGTTTTCGGGTGCATAAATATTGCTGAATCTAGGCCTACAATATTCTCGTGCATTTGCACCATGCTTCTCCACCAGTATTGTTTTAGATTATTTTTGAGATTGACACCATTGGGACCATAATCATATACGGCTGAAAGTCCATCATATATCTCACTAGATTGGTACACAAATCCATATTCTTTGCAGTGCGATATTATCTGTTTGAAGTCCATATCTCTCTGTTGGTTAATTAAGTCACCAAAATTAAGATACTAGGCAATTTTCAATGTACAAACAAGCATTTATTTTATTACATAGACAGATATTAATTTTAGATAAGAAATTGCTTGAAAACATCTATGTTTGCAATCCAGCCGCCCGAGTGCTGGAATTGGTAGACAGGCATGGTTGAGGGCCATGTGTCCTTCGGGGCGTGAGGGTTCGAGTCCCTCTTCGGGCACTTTTTCTATTGGGAGCCGAGAAGCGCGAACTGAGAAGCGGGAGCCGAGAGCCGAGAGCCGAGAACCGCGAACTGAGAACCGGGAGCCGAGAACCGCGATTTGGTTGACACTTCATTCAGGCTAGACTCTATTTCTAGAGCTGAGAGGCGAGAATTGGGAGCCGAGAACTGAGAAGCGGGAGCCGAGAACCGCGAACTGAGAACCGGGTCGGGAGCCGAGAACCGCGATTTGGTTGACACTTCATATAAGCTATACTTTCATTGGGAGTCGAGAACCGGGAGCCGAGAACCGCGGTTAGGCAAACACTTCATATAAACTATACTTTCATAGGCTGCCGAGAACCGGAATATGGCAATTATATCATATTGACTAAGCTAAATAATTTAGAATTCAGGGCTGAGAGTGCCTATTTCATTGAATTTCTGTATGAAAAGATAGAGTCAAGCAACTCCATTTCAATAGATTTCCCATATTTTCAATAGATTTCCCATATTTACTATAGTCGCACAAGTCTCGGCTCTCGGCTCTCGGCTCTCGGCTCCCGGTTCCTCTTCCTTAACATATCTAACTTTTGGGTAGTTAAAGATTAAGAAAAATAATATATAATAAACTTTCATATATTAGTTTTCGTTCATATCTTTGACAAACCAACCGGTTAAGCCCAATTACCGAGTTCTCAAAACCGTAAAGAAGTAGTTTTCTTATTTTGAGACCTTAGTCGAAAGAGCCTAGTTTGATAGCAAACTGGGCTTTTCGCATTTTAGGCCTTATTTGCAAAATCTCTGAGTCGTTGCAAGAACGGAGATGCAAAAATAAAGTCAGAAAGCATTTCGTTGTCACTTTCCATTACTTCGTCTTTTGATCCTTTCCATGCTAGTTTACCCTTGTGGACTAGGCAGATATTTTCACCAATTTCCATCACTGAGTTCATATCGTGTGTGTTGATCACGGTTGTGATGTTAAATTCTTTGGTTATATCGCTAATCAGATCATCTATGGTAATAGCAGTTTTGGGATCTAGTCCTGAGTTTGGTTCATCAACAAATAAGTATTTGGGGTTTAGTACAATGGCCCTGGCGATACCTACACGCTTCTGCATACCTCCACTAATTTCTGCTGGAAATTTACTGTTGATCCCTTTCATCTCAACTCTACTTAAACAATAGTTGACACGTTTCTTTTTTTCTGCCATTGACTTACCAGAAAACATATCTAGAGGGAATCTTATATTTTCTTCGATGGTCATGGAATCAAAAAGTGCATTACCTTGGAAAAGCATTCCCACTTCCATTCTTAATTTTTGAAGTTCCTTTTTTTCCAAATCATTGATGCAAATTTTATCATACCATATTTCACCCTTACTCGGTTTTAAGAGGCCAACCAAAAGTTTGAGCAGTACCGTCTTACCTGCTCCAGATTTTCCAATAATCAAATTGGTTTTCCCTGTCTCAAAAGTAAAGTCGATTCCTTTTAAAACGTGGTGTTCACCGAATGATTTGTGTATTCCTTCTACTTTAATCATATCACATAGTTAATACTAATGCAATGATAAAATCAGCGATAAGAATCAATATATCACTGTATACTACAGCTCTTGTACTAGCTTCCCCTAGTTCGATCGAACCACCTTTGACAAAGTATCCCTGGTAACAAGAAACCGACGTAAGGATGTAGGCAAACACAAAAGCCTTAACATACATCATGAATACGTTATACGGAACGAAGAAAGATCGTAAGCCTTTGATATATGCTTCTTCAGATAGGGAGCCTGTAGCAACTGAGGCGATAAACCCACCAAAGATTCCTACCACTGCGCTGATACTAACAAGCATAGGAATCACAATCATAGCTGCGATGACTTTGGGCATGATAATGTATGCAGAGGTATTAACACCCATTACTTCCATTGCATCGATGTGTTCTTTTTGTCTCATCCCACCAATCTCTGCCGCCATATTGGATCCGACTTTTCCAGCGAGGACCAAACAGGTTATCGTAGCTGCCAATTCGATGATTTCCATATCCCTTACTACATAACCAACATAAAAATCTGGGATCAATCCTCCGCTAAGTTGATAAGAAAATTGGACGGCAGTAACGGCCCCGATAAACAATGAGATAATGATAACAATGGTCAATGAGCCAATTCCGATATCATACATCTGGCGTATGATTTCTTTATAGTACATTGACATGTTCTCTGGTCTCTTATAGATATCTTTTTGCCAAGTAACAAATTTACCGACATGAAAAAAGATACTACTCTCAGAATTAAAAAGCTGTGATAGCATGCGGCAAAAATAAGCTATTTTTTATTAGATATCGTGCTTACGCAAATAACTACTCTCATTCAAATTTGTTTAATTTTGAAAAATGAGTAAAACAGCAATAATAACTGGTGCAACAAAGGGAATTGGAAGAGCAATCGCTGAAAGATTTGCAAATGAAGGCTATAATTTGGCCGTAAATTCTAGAAATGAGGATGATCTCAAGGAAATGCAGTCCACATTTGCGGAAGCGTATCCCGACATCAAAGTATATGTAAAACCAACAGATATGAGTGAAAAATCTCAGGTCAAAGAATTTGGTGAATGGGTAAAAAGTGTAGTGAAAGCTGCAGATGTCCTTGTCAATAATGCAGGGTTCTTTATTCCAGGGGCGATCGTAGAGGAAGAAGATGGAGCTCTAGAGGCTATGATGAATACAAACTTATACAGTGCTTACTACCTCAGCCGAAGCTTGGTTGGGGAAATGATCAAAGCAAAAAAGGGACATATCTTTAATATCTGCTCGATTGCAAGCATCATTGCCTATCCAAATGGTGGATCATACAGCATATCAAAATTTGCCATGCTCGGTTTTTCTAAAGTATTAAGGGAAGAATTGAAAGAAACGGGCGTCAAAGTCACCTCGATTCTGCCTGGAGCGACTTGGTCTCATTCTTGGCAGGGCGTGGATCTACCATCAGCGAGATTGATGCAGGCAAATGATGTGGCCGAAGCCGTTATAAGTGCGACAAAAATGAGCCCTTCTGCAGTGGTAGAAGAAATCATATTACGTCCACAGTTGGGAGACCTTTAGTCAAATAAGGACTTAGAAATGGCTTCTTCGTGCAGCAAGAGATTACGTTTTAGATCAATACCGTAGGCATATCCTGTAAGACTGCCATCGCTACCGATAACCCGATGGCATGGCAGGATGATAGCGACTGGGTTTGCTCCATTGGCTGCGCCAACCGCTCTAACTGAGTTAGGATTACCAATTTCATTGGCAATTTTCTGATAACTCACCGTTTTTCCATACTCAATGAAGGATAATTCCTTCCAAATTTGCTGTTGAAACTCCGTTCCTTCCTTGATATCGATAGGCACATTGAATATTCTAAGCACTTTTTTGAAATATCGCTCTAATTCAGTGGCCGCTTGGCTAGTAATTTTTGAAGGAATTTGATCTGACTGATGATGGTCTTCAGAGACTAATTTGACGCCAGAAACCCCTTTATCAGTAGCTGTTATGCGCCATAGGCCATATTTTGAGGGGAAATATTCTACGAAATTACTCATTGGGGCAAATAAATTAAATAGCAATATCGCACATTAATTTTGGTCTAATAAAAAAAGACTCTAAATTTGCCGACCGTGAAAGTAATTTCGCGAACCGACTATCCAATTTTAAAGCTAAACGATAAATCGGTAGGTGCCTTAGCTCAGTTGGTAGAGCAATGGACTGAAAATCCATGTGTCCCTGGTTCGATTCCTGGAGGCACCACTTTTTTAACCCTTATAAGTCTTTGATTTATAAGGGTTTTTTTCTGCATTGAACAGATAATTAAGAATACTATTTATT
>Ga0114956_1004393_pt1 | contig 10740 bp, 8 predicted proteins | sample MaitaG_FD_87304 | JGI IMG/M metagenome (GOLD analysis project Ga0114956, IMG submission 87304) | Marine algal microbial communities from Maine, USA - Maine_Asex2 metaG | ecosystem: Host-associated > Algae > Red algae > Unclassified | place: Maine, USA | collected 2015-01-05 | reverse complement strand
CCTGCTCTCAGTCCGTTGAAAAATGTTCCAATCGAAGGTGATAACTCATATGAAAATAAACGCGTGTCATCAGAGCTGTACATTAACTGAGCTTGCGTATACGAGTAGTCGGTGCCTGCTATGAGAAAAATACCGTCCTTTTGTATTCTAGTCGGGTCAAAATCTCTGAGCAACAAGACATCCGTATGTTGCAGTCCGATCGAAATACTTCGATTATCGCGAAAGCGAAAGTCCCAGTCCACATCGATCTGCCATTCAGAGAGACTAAATGGATCGAGAAAATTATTGTCCTTTTTTCCTAATTCATAGAAAAATCGGGTGTCGACAGTTAAGTCGTGGCGTGCCAGATTGCCAGCTCCATTGGGCCAGTAGAGTTGGAATTCAGGACTGGCCAGAAAAAAATCTTTGCGTGGTGCAAAACCAACTTCAGCATCATAGCCTTGCCCCACAATCATGTGCGACCACTCCAAGCGATAACGTGGTTGTAAATATTCGACAGAGAGACCATGGGTAAATTTATCTGCCGTAGTCGAGGCGGAAAAAACGCGGTGATAAAAGGTTTTTCCACTCCATTTATTATCGGGAGTAATAAGTCGATATTCCAACCCAGCAACACGATTGTGTGGGAGATAATTTATGGCGTTTTCATCGGGATTGGTGGCTTGCTTATTGACAAATATAAAGGCTAGATTGGAGCGTTTGAAAACCCTTTGCTCCACTGCGGCAACGGTGTAATTAAATCCTGGCAACCCGGTGCTTGTTATTTTTTCTGTCTGTGTATTTAGTAGACCCACTCTCAGACGTTCGTTTAGTTTGCCGCTGAGTCGAGCACCAAAGAGTATTTTATTTTGAATATTTTGACCTGTAGTAGAATCTATGGCAATCCCAATACGTCTGGAGAAAAATGGATTGACACGCCGATTTCCAAAGCCGGAAAATAAGTCGGCATTTTCTAGAAAGAACTGCCTCCTTTCTGGAAAAAATAATTCAAACCGATCGAGATTTGTGACTTGCTGATCGACCTCTACCTGAGAAAAATCTGGGTTGATCGTGAGATCTAAATTTAGTCCAGGTGTCACGGATATTTTAGCGTCTCCGCCGATGGCTACACCCGTGCTTGGCTGTGACTGTGTAGGGTCGTCAAAGTCTCGAAATACTGAGGTGGTGGCATATGGAATTAGAGAAACATTTGTGCCTGGCTTTTTTAAAGGTTCATCCCAGATTAAATTACCCATGTGGGCAAGATTCATTATAATTTGATTCTGGGGAATGCGATTCCAGGTCGAAATTTCATTTATTTCGGTGTCCCAGCGATAGCTATTAAATCGCCATTGTGTACTTCCGTCTTTGTATCGTAATGTTTTAAAAGGAATGGCAAATTCGGCAACCCAGTAATCACCGTGATCTTTGACCTGGCCTTCCCATTTATTGTCCCAAGATCCTGCAAAATCTCCTCGCATGGTGCCTCCATTAGAAATCAGAGCTTCTCGTCTTACACCCAGGGTATTCATTCCAAAGAGAAAAGCATTATTTTGATCATTGTACGTGTCAAACAAGATGCTGATGTTGTCATTGCCACCAAAGCTATAATCCCTCTTTAAGGAAGTGACCACATAGTCACTTGCATTCGAATATAATTTCATGCCGACATAGATTTTCTCTTCATCGTAGGTCATGAAAAATTCGGTGGGGCTTCTGGCATACCCGGTGTCGATCGGAAATTGCTGATGAAAAGATGGTTGTGTATTTTGAAACAAGCGATATGCCTGTTCATCTAATGCACCATCGATCTTGATTTCTTCAGTTGTGCGAAAGATATGCAGGTCGGGATACTGACCACTCGCGTCCGCAAGCAGAACAAGTAAGAGACATAGCGTCCACAGCACTCGTAGTGATGCGAAAGGTGAGAGTTTAATTTTCGATCGTGTTTGCAGGAGCTTTTTCTGTTTTGAGTCCAGCGTAGAAAATGAGTTGATAACCACCAATTAGAATCGCGCCGTAAAATAAATTTGCCAGGAGGGAATTGAGGGCGAATGGTAAGCCGGCGATGTATGCAGAGGCAAGACCGCTGGCCGATTTCGGATACAATGGGGTCTGTAAGAATGTTCCAAAATTGCTGATTAGAAAAAAGAGGACAGTTCCGGCAATAGTTGCGGATAGAAAAAACTTCAAATGAACTTTCTTCATGAGCAGATGAGCAACAAAGATCATCCCTGCAAATCCACCATAAGTCCAGAGCGCATGTCGTGGAAGTATCGTCGTGCCTTCAAAAAAATGACTGTACACGAGATTGTTGAGAATCAAATCGCTGATGAATAGCGCCAGGCAGGGAGCGAGGTATGCCCACCAGGTGCGCTTGAAATAAGCCACTCCAAACAATCCCACTGCTCCAACAGCAGTAAAATTATGCCAGTGTGGCAGCAATCGGCTGGCGATAGCGATGGCGATAATGCCAACAAAGAGTAGGATCGAATTACTTTTCTTGTGGTCTGTATGCATCCGGCAAAAATAGCTGATTTTACTTGCATTTTAATACATTTGATTTCGGTCCTATTAACCGAACCCTTTATCCCATGGTAGTTTAATGCTGTGGGATTTTTTGTAGGATAAGATGACACATCGATGATATTCCTGGCAGCCCTAAAAGGTCGCAATGGTCTACTGCCTTTTGTAGGTACGGTCCTGCTTGTTTTATTGGGTATTTCCCTCGGGCAGTTGCCCCTGCTGAACATGCTGGATGGGACACAGGAAATCAATGACAATCTCAGGTTCCTGCTACTACTACTTGGTTTTGTAGGTGGGTTCTTGGCGTTGTTTGCTGCGGTCATGACATTGCATCGTAGAGCACCGCGCACCTTGATCACTGGGGCCTATAGAGTGGATTGGGGACGACTGGCATCTGGCTTCCTGGTTTGGTTTATCATGGTGGGGGCAGGGGAGTTTGTACTCTACCTGATGGAACCGAGTGGATATTCATGGCATTTCAATTGGGAAACGTTTTGGCCATTGCTTTTGATATCTGTTTTTGTGCTGCCCTTGCAGACCTCACTAGAGGAGTTGTTTTTTCGTGGATACCTGCTGCAGCAGATCGGACTTCTGCTCAATAACAAACTTGTGCCACTGATTACTACATCTGTGCTATTTGGCCTCATGCACCTTGCCAATCCAGAGGTAAGTGAGTTTGGCGTATACAAGATGATGTTTTATTACATCAGCTTTGGACTATTGCTTGGGCTTTGCACCGTGCTGGACGGACGATTAGAATTGGCGCTGGGCATGCATGCTGCCAATAACTTCTTTGGGGCCACCATTCTCTCATTTTCAGGCTCAGCACTCCAAACGCCCAGTATCTTTTATCTCACTCATTTGAATCTGACGGCTATGCTGATTCTATATGTCATATTAGCCGTACTTTTCTTTTTATTTTTTGCATGGAAATATGGATGGCGCATTTCGACGCTGTTTGCTAAAGTTTTACCTACTTATGATCAAGATTAAGATTGCTTTTTTTCTCCTCACGACACAAATGCTTTTTAGCCAAGACTACTGGCAGCAGAAAGTGGATTATCGCATGGAGATAGACTTTGACGTTGAGTCACATCGCTACGAGGGTAGTCAGTTTTTAATCTACTTCAATAATTCGCCCGAGACACTGGATCGCGTTTTCTATCATCTGTACTTCAATGCCTTCCAACCTGGTAGCATGATGGATGCACGATCTCGCTCGATTATGGATCCTGATCGGCGAGTAGGTTCACGCATCGCAGGTCTCAGTCCAGATGAGATTGGATACTTGCGGGTGCAATCACTGACCCAAAACGGAGAGGAGTTGCAGTACAATGAAGAAGGGACGATCCTTGAAGTGACACTTGCCGAGCCCTTGCGGCCAGGATCGGCGGCTGTTTTTGAGATGAAATTTCAGGGCCAGGTACCACAACAGATACGTCGTTCGGGTCGAGACAATGCCGAAGGAATCTCCTACTCGATGGCTCAGTGGTATCCCAAAATGTGTGAGTACGATGCCCAGGGCTGGCACGCAAATCCGTATGTGGGGAGAGAATTTTACGGTGTCTGGGGCAATTTTGATGTGCGTATAGATATCGATAAGGATTACATTCTGGGCGGGACGGGCATTTTGCAAAATCCCGATCAAATAGGACATGGTTACACCGATGCGAAGGTGAAAATCCCCAGGAAGCAAGACAAGTTAAGTTGGCACTTCAAAGCCCAAAATGTGCATGATTTTATGTGGGCGGCAGATCCGGACTATACGCACACGACGATCATGACCGATGATGGGGTGACACTGCATTTTCTCTTTCAGGAAAATGCCAAAACCAAAGAAACTTGGGCCAGATTGCCGCAAATTATGAAGGATGCATGGCCTTACATAAATGATCGATTTGGCAAATATCCCTACATGGGTTACTCCTTTATACAAGGTGGCGATGGCGGTATGGAGTACCCGATGGCAACGCTGATTACTGGTGAGCGGAGTATTCGGAGTTTGGTGGGAGTCTCAGTCCACGAACTGATGCACTCTTGGTACCAGATGATTTTGGGCACCAACGAAAGTCTGTATGCATGGATGGACGAAGGTTTTACCAGCTATGCAAGTGCCGCTGTGATGAATGATCTTTATCGGCAAAATTCACTCGAAGGGGATCATATTGAAAATCCCTACAAAAGCACCTACGCGTCGTACAGCAAGTTAGCGACATCTGGTCTGGAAGAACCCCTTTCTACCCATGCTGACCACTTCAATACCAACTACGCATACGGCCAGGCGGCATACACAAAGGGCTCGGTCTTCCTAAACCAAATGGAATACATCGTAGGTAAAGAACACTTTGATCAGGGCCTCTTGGAGTACTTTGAGACCTGGAAATTTAAGCATCCCAACAGCAATGATGTGATCCGCATTTTTGAGAAGGTTTCGGGGCTCGAACTTGATTGGTATCGGGAGTACTTTGTCAATTCGACCAAGAGCATCGACTATCAGCTTGATAGCATTACATCCTTCGATCAAGCAAGTACGAACGTCTCGATAAGTCGGGCAGGGTTGATGCCCATGCCGATTGATGTCGAGATTGAAAAGACTGACGGCACAAGGATTATATACACCATACCACTTCGAATCATGAGAGGTGCAAAGAATAGCGATCGGTGGGGCACGTGTGAAGTGGCTGAAGATTGGCCATGGACAAATCTCTCATATCAGCTGAAGGTAAACGTTCCGCGCAATGAAATTAAAGCAGTGCGGATTGACCCATCGCAACGACTTGCTGACATCAATCCCGAAGGTAATTTCTGGATGTCGCGCAGTTGAAGAAGCTCCTCGATATCCGGAAGTTGTCGGTAGCCTACGAAAAGGGAGGTGCTACAATTCCCGTGCTGAAGGAATTTAATTTGCAGGTGAACCCGGGCGAAGTCGTAGCGCTCGTGGGGCCTACGGGTAGTGGTAAATCTACGGTTGCCAAGTCTATTTTACAGCTCTTGCCCAAAAATGCGCAGCTCGGTGATGAGAGTGAGATCTTGCTTGGTACGATCAGAATGCTAGAGACGAATGGTGATCAGCTAAGAAAAATCAGGCAAAACGAACTCGGCATCGTTACCCAAAACCCGTACCAATCGCTTGATCCAACCATGCGATGCGGCAAACAGGTGCTTGAGACCATGCCGGGTAAAAAGGCTGCCAAACATGACCAGATCAAAAACGTACTCCAAGACCTGGGGATTCAGGAAGTAGATCGAGTGTTGCAATCTTACCCACATCAGCTTTCTATTGGGCAATGCCAGCGCATCGCTGTTGCGATGGCCATGATCAGTCGTCCGAGCTTGCTGATTGCCGATGAGCCCACATCTGCGCTCGATGAGGGGGTATCGGATCAGCTTGAGCAAGTCATCAAAAACTATCCAAGCGCCCAAGATGGGAGAGGGGTCTTGCTCATTTCTCATGATTTGAATCTGGTCTCACGTTTGGCAACGCGCTGGTATGTGCTCGTCGATGGCGCTGTGCATGAATCGGGGAGGGGGCCTATATTGGAATATGATGGACAGGTGAGTTATTTGCGAGGTCTTATCGAGCAGCTTCGGGAGAGTGCCTTGCTGGATCCACCTCAGTCAGTGGATCGCAAACCGCTTATTGATTTGCAAAATCTGGCGTATCGCTATCGTAATCAAAAACGTGATGCATGTGCCATACAGGTGGCTTCCTTGCAAATCTTCCCAAGTCAAATGATTGGGATCTATGGGGCATCTGGCTCAGGCAAATCAACGCTGATGAAGATCTTGGGTGGGATCTTGAGAGATTATCGCGGCTCGGCGACTTTCCTCGGAGCTGAGATAAAGCAGCTTGTAGCACACAACACCTGTGATTTTTATAGTCAGGTGCAATATGTCTTTCAAGACTCAAATGCGAGTTTGCCTCCGCGCATGAAAGTCGGAACCGTGATATCGCGTGCGCTGCGAATATTCTCCCAATACAATGACGAAGATAAAGAGCTCACTCCCGAAGGACTTTTTGATTCAGTGCAGCTCGAGCACGGCCTACTGAATCGTTACAAGCACGAGCTCTCAGGCGGACAACAGCAACGGGTGGCGATCGCTCGAGCGCTGGCGGCCCAACCCCGCGTTATTCTCCTTGACGAGTCGTTGGCTTCGCTAGACCGGCCCGTGCAAATAGCGATCATTGACACCATTCGTCAGGTCCAGCATCATACCGACTGTACCATCGTGATGGTTTCGCACGACCGAGAACTGTTGCGATATTTCTCTCCGATTGCGTATGAGGTAGTCGATCATCTGCTAGCATCGTAAGTTTTTGAAAAAAAATAGGATGACGTATTGCAACTATTTTAGTCACATATGCGTCTGTATACTTGAGGCCTATTTAGTAAAGCCTTAAGACTTCTTAAGTTTTCTTAACTGAATTGGTTGTTGGGAACCAGGAAGTTATCTTTAGATCAAACGTGAACAAAACGAGAACAGATGCGTAAATCTCTTAGAGTTGGTTTCCTGCTGATTTTGTTTGCCCTTTCAGTAGCTTGCTATTCCTACCTGAATCTGACTGAATTTGCAACACTTGAAGGCTTTGCCGGTGGTTCAGATTTCAGTGATATCAAGGTGTCTAAGTTTGTGATTGAAACCTTGCAAAAGGTCGCTTCGGTCACAATCCACTAGCTCCCAAGAAATGCTGATTTAGGTTTGTATCCATTTAGGAAGTCCTTGGCATTCATGCGTTTACGTCCCTGCATTTGCAATTCTTCTACGTGTATATTCTGATCTCGGGTCCCGATCAGTAAGTGACCTTCTGAGGTACTCAACTGTCCTGGTTCCAGCGTACTAAGCTCTGAGAGCTTGCAACGGTAGATCTTAAGTAACTTCCCATCAAGTACAGACCATGCGCCAGGCCAGGGGCTAAGGCCACGAATGAAATCATAGACTTTCTTTCCCGGTAACTTGAAGTCGATTTCGCACATCTCGTGAAAGATCTTAGGAGCCTTGGTCGCATCTTCATCCGCCTGCGGTAACAACGTATATTCATTTGATTCGATGGCGTCGACCGTCTTAAAAACCAGTTCTGCACCGACCAGCTTCATCTTATCATGGAGGTCTCCAGCGGTATCGGTAGGCTCGATCATCACCTCCTCTTGGAAAAGAAGATCGCCAGTATCGATTTGCTGCTGAATGAAAAATGTGGTGAGACCCGTCTTGTGATCGCCATTGATGATAGCCCAATTTATCGGAGCGGCCCCACGGTAGCGCGGCAAGAGCGACCCATGAAGATTTATCGTGCCTAGTCGGGGCATTGACCAAACGACTTCCGGAAGCATCCGAAAGGCAACCACTACCTGAAGATCTGCCTCAAGTCTTGCCAACTTCTCATGAAATTTTGCCGACTTGAGGTTACGAGGCTGTAAGACCTTCAATTTGTGCTCCAGCGCAAATTTCTTGATCGCAGACTGCAAGACCTGTTTACGTCCTCTCCCGCCCATTTTGTCTACCGAGGTGATTACACCGACAATGTGGTAACCATTCTTTAACAGAATGTGCAGTGACGGAATGGCAAACTCTGGCGTCCCCATAAAGACTACTCTCAGCTTTTTTTTTGATGCACTCATACGCTTTCTACTCAAACCATGTATTGACCTTTCGGTTTATGCGTGCAATGTAAAAGTTACTTGCCTAAGCGAGAATAGTTAATTTTGAGCGTTACGTTTTAAAACTTATTGAAATGATGTGTAGGAGATTGTTAGCTCTTGTCCTGAGCGTATGCTCACTGAGTTTTTCGGCCCTGAACGGCCAGGAGGTGATTTTGGAAGGATATGTCTATGAATCAGACAATCGAGGGTATCTTAATCTTGTCAAGATTACCCTCCATCCGAAAGATGATCCGGATGCAGAACTGGTCGTGTTTTCAAATAAAGATGGCTTCTTTACGGCCAATGTGCCGGCAGGCAAGACGTTTACTTTTACGGCCGACAAAGATCTTTTTCATCCTACACGTCAGGATTTTTCATCTGTGGGAAAATCTGCGGGGGAGAAAGTTTTTGTCAAAGCAGAGATGGCTCGTCAGCCGGGATATATGTTTGATGTGACCCTTGCCGAGGCCAGGGTGCACGTGGATTCAGTGACAGATGCGATTGCCGGAGCGTGGATTGAGATTTACAACAACACAACTGGAGAGGAAGTGCTTAATCTAAAGGACTATCCCGATCCCAATTTTAACTACACATTTCAGCAGGGCAATCACTATACATTACTTATTCGCAAGAAGGGATATTTTGCTAAGCGCTTGGAGGCTTTCGTGAATGTAGATGGATGCATCCTATGTTTTGATGGATTGGCATCGCTTGAGAATGTCACTGACAATCTTACCGAGGGCCATGAAATGGGGTCCTTGCTCGCCAACATTGAAATGAAGCGGGCCAATGAAGGAGACAAGTTTACGGTAGAGAATATCCTTTACGACTACAACAGTGCCAACATTACACCTGCTGCGGCCAGCGAGTTGAATAATCTTGCAAACATTCTGGAAGACAATCCAGACATACTGGTGGAGCTGGGTAGTCACACGGATAGTAGAGGGAAGCCTGGCTACAATCAAACATTATCTGCCGATCGAGCAAAGGCTGCTGTCGCACATCTCATCTTGCGCGGTATCGACCCGGCTAAAATTTCTGCGAGAGGCTATGGGGAGAGCGAATTGCTCAACGATTGTGGGGCAGATTGCAGTGAAGCTGAACACGCTGAAAATCGACGAACCGAAATCAAAGTCTTGGGATTTTTAGGATCTGAGGAGAAGGAGAAGACGCTGGTCGAGATCAAGGAGGAAGAGAAATTTGCTGATCTGCTGCGTGAGGTCACTGATCAGGAGCAGTATCAGGCGCAAGAGGGGGAGGAGCTGCCGGCAGACATGAAACAGCTGATGGAGGATGCGAGCTCAGAGGTAGAGCAATCTGTCACTGCCGAAGAAGCAGCCGAGGCCGCTGCAGATGTGGTGACCGAAGGGGAAGGTATCGCTGTTTTGGAGGGATCTGAAAAGGAAATGACTGAGGCTGCAGGTGCAGGAATTGAGCAAGTGGATGAAGTGAATGCACAACTTGAATTAAAAGCGGAGAAAGTGATCGATCGCACCTCGGATGCTTCTGTGCCCACCAGAATGGACTCGGCAGAGCAAGAGCTTCTTGAGCAGTACTCGGTTTATTCTGAGCCAAAGGAAAAGGCAAAACCCATCGAGCCTGACTTTGATGGCTTCTTAATCCACGTACTCAAGAGCGAGGCAAAACTAGGGCCTGGTCATCCCATTTTCAAGAAGTACAAGAAGGTATGGATGGAAGAGGACACTGCTGGACAGTACCACTACCTGGTGGGGTCCTATGGAGACATCCAGGAAGCGATGCTGTCTTTAGACGAAGATTTATTGCGTCTGTATCCGAAGGCTCAAATCATTCAGTATGTGCAGGGGGCTCGGAAATAATGCCATCGGTAAAGTGGCCACGGTGTTTCTGCTGTGAAAATCTTTTCGAGTTAAATTGTGCTGACTCCCCCTTTGGGATACTGAGGCTTTGCCAGTCTGATCCCTTGATCATTGTGCCGATCCAGACGATCTGGCCTACATGGTATGCGTAGTGCCCCATCTGCCGATTTAGTGCTTCGGGCAACGTATGACCTTGATTTCGGATGTAGACCAATCGGGTGAAATCCTCTTCTGTTACGCTATCTATTGCCTGATCCAAACAGTCCCAGCCCGCCTCCCATATTTGAAGCAATGCTGCTCGGGTGCGTATCGAATCATCAAATTCCGTTTCTCTATTTCGCCATGGCTTCTCTCCGTCACTGTCAAGGAAGTCCGTAAAGCGAGATTTCATGTTGCCTGCGATGTGCTTGACGATCATGGCAATCGAATTTGTTTTGCTTTGCGGTCGATGGAATAGTTCAGAATCTTCAAGTTGTACAAAGGTCCGATCGCCCAGGGTTCGATAATATTGAAATTGCTTGCGTACGGATTCGATGTAATTCGCTGCGTCCATCATGCTTCAGAAGGTAGCGGTAACTCCCAGGCCCAGGTAGCTTCCAGTTTGGTTTGTACCACTGACTACAGGGCCAAAGTGGAGTGATAGGTCATCATCGATGTCAAAATTTTTCAACTGTGCATCGACATATGCCTCAAGTGCCTGGAGGGCGTGCACTCCAATGATGGCAATAATACCAACCTGTCTATTCTTGTCATGTTTG
>Ga0114956_1004389_pt1 | contig 10743 bp, 12 predicted proteins | sample MaitaG_FD_87304 | JGI IMG/M metagenome (GOLD analysis project Ga0114956, IMG submission 87304) | Marine algal microbial communities from Maine, USA - Maine_Asex2 metaG | ecosystem: Host-associated > Algae > Red algae > Unclassified | place: Maine, USA | collected 2015-01-05 | reverse complement strand
TAAGCGCTGATCCCCAGGACGGTGGTCACAGTTAGTCCGCCTCGCTCGCCAACTGGGTCAGTGTCGGCTCGATCTCGGCGAAGATGCGTTCAGCAACGATACGAGCGCCAAGCTCGTTGGTATGGACATGATCGATCATGACCGGCTCAGTAACATCGTCAAGAACATCGGCGATGTCGATGACACCGGGTGGCAGCTGTTCACGTGCACCGTTCATCATCGCGTCGTACCACTGGCGGTCGAGCTCTCGATACCCAGGCACGGTCCACACAGCGACCTCAGACCGAAGATCTGGCTTGGTGTAGATGCTTGGCTGCCAGAAGTGCACTACTTCAAAGTTATGACGGTCAGCGATGTCGAGGCTTAAGTTCACCCCTTCGCCATAAATCGCCATCATGTTCGGCAAAGCTTCCTCGGCTCCGACCTGCTTTACCAGAACCACATCGTCGGTTTGCCGAGACGCCCTACCACGGAGCGCGCGCACAAACCGGATCGCGAGACTTCGAGACTTGTAGTTAGAAATCAAAACGCTCAGGCTGCTTGTTTCTGACGCTTCAAGACGGTTCTCAAAAATCTCTACCCGAGAGTGGGTTGGCGAGATGCTGAAGGAGTCGCCATGACGAGCCGGCTCATTCACACCGTCATAAAAGATCGCCAAGTCCGGCTTGTCACCCGTTAGGAGTGCGGCTTCGAGCGTCTGGACTTCTTGCCAGATGAGGTGGGCGGACTCGCCGTAGTTTACGACTTCGACATCAAGCCCCGCATCGTGCGCCAGCCGGGCGATGCTCGAAGGAATCGTATGATCGTCTCGTTGGCCAGTTCCCCAGGTTGTCGAACCGCCGAACATCCAGACCGTCAGACGCCCACTGCTGGTGCGAGGCGATTCCCATGACTGCCGGATGCCGTCTTGCACGTTTACAAAGTCCCCAACGAAATCCTCGCGGCGCCAACCCGCAAAGGGCTCATACTCCCAACGCCGCGTTGCGGAAAGCTCGGCGAAGTACTCGTCAGCCCATGGACTGGATACGTAAGCGGGCAGCGAAGCGCGAGCATCGATCGTCGACTCACCACTTGGCAGCCGATTCACGGCACTGCCGGCGACGAGATCGACCAGGAGGAGCACCACCACGGCCCCGATGGCCGTCACTGTTCGACCGAGAGGTGAGCGACGGGCAGGGAGGCCCCGCCGACCGCCGCCGACGAACTGTCGCTCCAGTTTCACGTCTGGCGAGCCCAGTAGTTGCCATTCTGACAACCGATGTCCAGGCGAGCCCAAACCGCGAGGCCGAGCGAGCGACAGAGGCACGACGGCCAAACCCCATACCGAGGCGAGCACAACTGTCTGGACAGCAGAACCAAACCGACGTTGCATGCGACGCACGCGCGCTGCGGTGCGCATGACGCGGGCTGGTCCCTTGCGTTCAAGAAAAAGGGTAGCAACAAACAGCACTACGAGAAGCGCTCCGAACGGCCAGGCAATGAGCCAGCCGACCAAACCCGCTACGACGAGCATCGCTGCGATGGACGCTCCAACGCCAGGTGCCGACGAATCAGGACGGACCCCAACTGGCGATCGAACCTGATCCCATTCGTAGCGGCCCGTCAGGACACCATTCTTCTCATCTCTGGTCATGACTGTCTCAGGGCAATGGACCGATCGAAGTCTTGGAGCGTGCCTAGCTCAGCGTTCCAGTCGTACCCCGCGAGCAATCGGCGTGTTGGCTCTTCTTGATCTGTTGACTCAAGCAGTGGCTCAATCGCGTCTGCCAAAACTTCAGGGCGGGAAGGTTCAATCACCGACACACAGACTAACTCGTCGCCCAGTTACCGGTACAACGGTTAGTCCGACTCGGAGGTTGAGCGTCGCCGTCAAACGGTCTTCCTGGCCCGGCTTTAGGTACAGAAGAAGTCTTGGCCTAGTCGCGCTGGCGCCTTAACCCACAACATCTCCCCGCGGGCACGTACGATTGGACCCCGTGAACGACTATTCAAACCGCACTGTGCTCGTAACCGGCGGCACCGGCTCTTTTGGCAAGACCATTGCGAGACACCTACTTGACCGCGGTGTCCAAGAAATGCGTGTCTTGTCAAGGGACGAAGCGAAACAGCACGACATGCGCGTAGCATTCGACGACCCACGGCTGAGCTTTCACGTGGGCGATATCCGAGACTTGCGGAGCGTGCAACAGGCCATGCGCGGCGCAGATCTTGTATTCCACGCCGCAGCGCTCAAGCAAGTCCCGTCATGCGAGTTCTTTCCGCTCCAGGCGGTGCAGACGAACATCTTGGGCAGCGCAAACGTGATCGACGCTGGTTTTGAGGCAGGCGTCGACTCGATCGTTTGCCTCTCGACAGACAAGGCCGTACTGCCGCTTAACGCAATGGGCATGACCAAAGCGCTCATGGAGAAGGTCTGCCAGAGTGCAGCCCGCGCCAACGATGGCGACACAACGGTCTCAACGTTCCGATATGGCAATGTTCTGTGCTCGCGAGGGTCAGTCATTCCGCTGTTCATCGATCAAATTTTCCGCGGGCTTCCGCTAACGATCACGAATCCAGAGATGACGCGATTCCTTATGCCGCTCGGCGAGGCCGTTGACCTTGTCGAATTTGCGTTCGCCAACGCGAATCCGGGCGACACATTCGTGCGTAAAGCGGCGGCGGCAGGTATCGGCGACCTTGCTCAAGCGGTCAACGAGTTGTTTGGCAGCCCAGCACCGATCAAGGGCATCGGCGTTCGTCATGGTGAGAAACTCTATGAAACGCTTGCAACGATCGAAGAGCTCCAACGTGGCGAGGACCTCGGCGACTACTGGCGTATCGCTATGGATAGTCGAGACTTGAACTACTCCGACTACTTCGAACAAGGTTCCGAACTCGAATTGAGCGAGGACTACCACTCGCACAACACCGAACAGCTCGACGTGCAGCAGATTAAGGATCTCCTACTCACGCTCGACGAAGTTCGTGAACCCCTCGCCCGATGGGAAGCTCGATGATCGTCGGAGTAACTGGCGGCAACGGGTTCCTCGGTTGGCACCTACGGGTTCGCCTTTTGGCCGCTGGGATCCAGTCCATGACGGCAACTCGCGAGACGTTCGCCAGCGAAGTAGCGCTGGACGAATTTGTCTCTGAATCAGAGGTGCTTGTGCACGTCGCCGGTGTGAACAGAGCAAGCAGCGACGACGAGATCACGAGCGGGAACATCTCACTGGCCGAATCGCTGGTCGCAGCGGCTCGACGCACGTCAAGCGACGCTCCAATCTTGTACACAAGTTCGACGCAGATCGACCGAGACAATGCCTACGGTCGTGCAAAGGCGAAAGCCGGTGAAGTACTCCAGAGCTGGTGCGCCGAAAGTGGCACTGCGTTTGCAAATGTGGTGCTACCGCACTTGTTCGGTGAGTTCGGGCGCGAGAACTACAACTCTGCGGTCACAACTTTCGCCTTTTGCCTTGCGACTGGCGAACAGCCTTCGATCAATCGTGACGGTGCCCTGGAGCTGCTCCATGCGCAGGATGTTTCACAGTGGGTCGTCGAATGGCTGCAATCCCCGACCTCAATCACCCATCGCATGGCTGGGCGAACGATTTCCGTTGGCGAGGTTTGGGACCTGCTCCAAGCCCAACATGAGCGTTACTCCACCGACCTAACCGTGCCAGCATTCGAAAACACGTTTGAGTTGCAAGTTTTCAACACGCTCCGGTCGCAGCTATATCGAGCCGGGCACTACCCGATTCCAATAACGCTGCACGGCGACGAGCGCGGCGCATTCGCCGAACTATGCCGCTCCGATGGAACTGGCCAGACGTCGGTCTCGACATCGTTTCCAGGAGTCCAGCGCGGTGATCACTTCCATTTCGACAAGATCGAGCGCTTTGTGGTTGTCGCTGGCCAAGCCGAGATAAAGGTCCGGCGCCTACTCACAGATGAGCTGCAAACGTTCACCGTTTCGGGCAGCGATCCAGTTGCCATAGACATGCCGCCGCTGTGCACTCACAACATTCGCAACACGGGCGACGACATCATGACGACCATCTTTTGGGCAGGCGATCACTTTGATCCTGCCAATCCAGACACGTTCGTCGAGCCGGTGAAGACAGCGCTATGAAGGTCATGACTATCGTCGGCACCCGCCCAGAGATCATCCGTCTGTCGCAGGTCATTCCGAAGCTCGACCAACACTTCGACCAGCTGCTCGTGCATACAGGCCAGAACTATGACTACGAGCTGAATGAGATCTTCTTCGAAGAGCTTGATGTCCGCAGGCCCGATCACTTCATGAACGTCGATACCTCCACCCTCGGTGCCGTCTATGGCGGCGTGCTCAAGGGATCCGAGGAAATAATGGTCGAACACCGACCCGACGCAGTCGTCATTCTTGGCGACACCAACAGTGCTGTCTCGGCGATGATGGCTCGCCGACTTTCGATCCCGATCTTCCACATGGAAGCAGGCAATCGCTGCTTCGATTGGCGGGTACCCGAAGAAATGAACCGTCGACTCGTGGACCACATTTCGAACTACAACCTCGTGTACACAGAACACGCACGGCGAAACCTGATCAATGAAGGCATCGCTGCTAACACGATTATCAAGACCGGCTCGCCGATGAACGAAGTCATCGCAGCGAACCGCTCGAAGATCGAGACTTCAGATGCGTTGGTCGAACTGGGCCTTGGTGCAGGTGGCTACATACTCGTGTCGCTGCATCGCCAGGAAAACGTCGACGACGAAGCGAGCTGCCGAGCATTGTTCGAAGGTCTCCGAGCTCTCCACATTGGGCACGATTGCCCGGTCATCGTCTCTGTGCATCCACGGACGCGCCAACGGACCGAGGCCTTCGGCATCGAAGAGTCCGATGGCCTTCGGTTCCTTAAGCCATTTGGTTTCCATGCCTACAACCGTCTTCAGATGAGCGCCAAGTGCGTCGTCAGCGATAGCGGCACAATCTCAGAGGAAGCAGCGTTGCTCGGCTTCCCAGCGGTCAGTCCACGAACCGCCACAGAGCGACCAGAAGGCGTCGAAGCTGGAGTCTTCCAACTCTGCAAACGATCGGCGGTAGCCATGGTTGCCGCGGTTCGAATCGCAATCGATTCTGCGACCGAAGTTGTTGTTCCGACTGACTACCAGATCCCGAATACGTCAGACATTGTCGTAAAGGCAGTTGCGGGTCTTGCGTAGGTCTCTGCTGAGCATTGGCTTCAAACCAGCACGGTGAGTTTCGCTCGAAGTCCAGCAATGAACTTGCGAAGCCGGACTGCGCACCAAAATCGGCTTCGCTGTCATCTTGACGGTTACGGCCAAAGCAAGTGGATTCAACAAAGACGAACTATGTCGCTCCAGTTCGGGGCGGGATATGAGACCGATGCGTTCTTCATAGCGAATGCAATATCTGGGTTTGTGTTCGGCGGAATCTTCGCAACCATCACCGGAGCAGTTGCAAAGGGCGAGGCCGCTGCGGCCAATACGTACCGAACGGCCCGCACGGCCGGTCGTGCTCGGATCCGCGAACTTGAGGCTGAGCTAGCAGCAACCAAGCTTGCAAGCGAGCTGTTCGCGCAAGATCGGTTGGTTCGCCCAAAAGATATCTACCCGATCGTCACTGAAGTTGGCGAAGCGGGTCACAGTCTCAAAGCGTCATGTCGGCTGTTGCGAGTCGCTCCGTCAGGGTTTTTCCAATGGAAGTTCGCGCCGCCGTCAGATCGCGCAATCCGTCGGGCTCTGCTGAGTGATCTCATCATCAAGATCTGGCATGAGTCGCGCCAGACCTATGGGAAACGGCGTATCGTCGCTGAACTCGCCGATGCCCATGGCTTGGTCGTGAACCACAAGTTGGTCCGCTCCATCATGCGCGAGCACGCAATCTCGGGGCTACCAAAGCGCAAAAAGTTCAAGCCCTCAGAATCCAACCGCTACACCACCAGCGATTTGGTGAACCGCGACTTCGACCGTGACGGGTCGAACCAACTGTGGATGACCGATATCACCGAGCATCCAACGCGAGAAGGTACGCTCTACTGCTGCGCGATTCTCGGTGCCTGGTCGCGCAAGATGGTTGGCTGGTCGATTGACAAACGGGCGACGACGGCGATGGTCAATGTCGCGATCGCAATGGCAATCAAGCAGCGCGCTACCAGCAACGGGGCACTCATTCACACCGATCACGGGCCCCAATACACCTCCTGGGCCTTCTCCCAGAACGTCCGGGCGAGCGGGCTTATCCAATCGCTGGGCACCCGTCGGTGATGTGTTCGACAACGCAGTCATCGAGTCGTTCTGGGGTTAAATGCAGATCGAACTCTTCAACCGCAAAATCTCGGACACCAGGATCGAGCTCACTGCAGCAATGGTCGACTGGATCGAAGCCTTCTACAATCGTCGACGTCGACACGCATCGCTGGGATACATCTCGCCCAACGAGTACGAACCCGGCACCAACAACCCAAAGCTGCCTGACTCTCACAAACCAGTTGGGGGACACGCCATACCGTTGGCCATTGGTGCTATCCTTACGCCCGCCGAGACCGTTGGAACTGAAGAATGACTGAGCTTGCCAATACCCACGGTCGCTGGTCGGGCAGCAGGTTCAAAGGGACGATCTACTACTTCGGCGCTTTCACACTTCCCGGTGGAAACGCTTCGTCGCAGCGTGTCAGACAGAACGCAAAATTATTCCGTGATCTTGGCTACCGGGTTGTGATTGTTGGCGTCCATGAAGGCACGGATCGTCGCATTGAGCGGCGCGGGAGTTTCGCACAAGATGGCTTCCACACCCTAAGCGTGGCCGTCGGCACAGGATGGGTGACCCGGGCAACAAGTCGGCTGCTTGCAATGTCTCTGTTACGCATAGTCCAAATGCACTTCGAGTCACCTGCGGTGATTTGCTACAACTATGCTTCGGCGCCACAGGCACAACTGCAAATCTACTGCTGGCTTAAAGGTATCCCCTTCGCTCCGGATGTAACCGAGTGGTACGGACCAAGTGGAAGCTCTGTATCTGACACCCTGCGAATGATCGACACAACCATTCGAATGCGGCTGCTGAACAAACTCGCCAGCGGGATTGTTACAACAAGCCCGTACTTGACGAATTTTTACGCCAACAGCGATAAGCCTCAAATTGAACTGCCAACTCTGATTGATCGCGAAGAGACCGGCACCGGCGTCGTAAATGAAAGCGGACCCCTAAAGCTCATCTTCTTTGGAAATCCATTCAATTTCAGATTGAAGCGGCCCGATCCTGCCCACATGAAGGAAAGGATCGATACGATTGTCGACATCCTGGTCGAGGTAAATCACGAGCGCATTTATGCAACGCTAGATGTCCTCGGTGTTGACCGTGACCAGTATCTTTCAGCCTTCAATATCGAAGGTGACGACTTCGATTTACCTTGGCTCAAGTTTTGGGGTCAGGTTCCTCGCAAACAAGTGTTTGAAGCTACGAAGCAATCCGACTTTTCGATCTTCTTCCGCGAGAAGACGCGCCCGAATTTGGCTGGCTTTCCAAGCAAGTTTGCCGAATCGATTACCTGCGGCACCCCAGTCATCACCAATCCAATGCCTAACCTCGACGCCTATGCAGAGCACGGCTTGAATTGCGTGCTCGTTAACCCGAAGGACAAGGCGGCTTGCGTGGAGACGATTCGGCGACTGGCCGGTCAACGAGAGCTGATCGGAACCATGAAAGCTCATTGCACTGCAACTACCACTTTTGACTACAGACGCTGGGCCAAACCTGTCGATGTATTCCTTCAGGGTTGGCTTTCGAAGGAGCCCACTCAATGACGATAAGCATCGATCGCGCAACCGGTGAGCGACAGGGCAGCACCATTTTCCAATCACTTGGCATCACGCTAATGCGGCTGGCTTATCGTGTTTTGACTCCTTTCGGCCATCTGGGCATCAGTCGCGTCAACCGCCTTGTCGGCAGAGTATTGATGGGCAGCGGTGACACGCTGTTTCACCTGGATCAAGACACCGCGTTTAGCACGCCATCTGCTGACTACTACTGGTCGAGGCTTTACAGTGAGTCGTACGAATAAGAACCCGAGGTCGCCCGGGTCTTTCGGTCCTTCGCCGATCTTGACTACATGCTCATCGACCTCGGCGCTAACTACGGATACTGGAGCCTGCTGGTGTCGTCGCCAGGGTTCGGCGCCAAGTCCGTGGTCTCAGTTGAAGCTTCGGGGGAGTCGTTCAACCGGCTCTGCGCCAACGCCGCACAGCGTGGCGATCTGATTACACCCCATCACCTCGCGATCTGGAACAAATCAGGCGAATCGCTCGAGTTCTTTGGTTCTCGCCACGCTGGTCGCTCGCTACTAGGCAGTCGCAGCAGCGGTCAACAGGCGACCGAGCGGGTCACATCGATCACAGTAACCGACCTCGTTTCCGACCATATCGACTCCGGCGAAGACAAAAAAACGCGCTTCGTCGTCAAAATGGACGTCGAGGGCGTGGAAGCCGAGGCGACGGAGGGCGCCACCGATGTCCTCGATCGCATCGATGGGATCATCTTTGAGGACAGCAATAACGCCAAATTCGGCGAGAACTTCCTCAAAATTCGCGAAATCACAGGCTTCGATATCTACTTTTTGGACGAGGATGCATTCCGAAAAGTGGAATCCCCCTACGACATCTACGACCCGCGAGAGTCCGGGCGGGCGCTGCAGTCGATTGGCTTCAATTTTCTGGCTCTGCGCCCAAACTCAGTATTCGCTGCAGCCTTGGGTAACTTCGATAAGTCCAGCACTGGTGCGTGAGCCACCCCGACCCACCAGTCGTCGGGGATCGACCCTGCCGTCCGGGCGTTTGGCACACGCGAGACGGAGTTCTGGCGCCCGCCGAGGTGTGACGGTTGAGCACCTTCTTCTGCAACAGAGCGAAGCACGATTTGGCTGATGTGAGCTGAGCCCCTGAGTCCGGTCCAGTGACTATGCGGTTTGTTTTGTCACGCCATGAGGGTGCGGCAGGAAGGACCTATCGATGTCGAAGAGGCGCCGACGCACTGAGCTGAGCCCCTGAGACCGGTCCAGTGACCATGCGGTCTGCGTTGTTACGCCATGATGGTGAACCGCCGGTTGAAGCAGCTACTCGCGGACGCGGAGTTGGACAAGGCGAGGCTGAACATATTGCCGAGGAAAAATGGTGACCCCGAACCGTCGCCGCCAAGCCGTCGAGCGGCTTGAGGACGAGTTCGGGCGTTCTCCAAACGCCGCCCCCGTTGGGGTTGGCGTCGAGCCGCCACGTACCTACGTCGTGAAGGCTGGGTGGTGAACGACAAGCGTGAACGGCGCTTGTGGCGTGATGAAGGCTCGCAAGTGCCTCAGGGGCGAAACGCAAACGCCTTACCGGGATTGGTGTGCATGTCGGTGCGATGTCGTTGATCTGTCCGAACGCGCTGTGGGCCTTGGATTTCCAGTTCGATCACACCATTGATGGCCGCCAAATGAAACCGCTCAACATCATTGATGAGTTCACCCGCGAGAACCCCGCGATCGGTGCCCATAGTCATGTGAAACTCCCCAGTTCTAGTTGTACTCGGCGGAGACGTTGGTGACAGATCCCTGAGATGGTGAAGACCTCCGGGCATTGTGTTGTTTGCACACTTCACAAGGTCCAGGAGGTCTTCGTGTCTCACCGTAATGCTCGTTTAACGTTTCAGGGTCGCTGTCTGCTTGTTCGCCGTGTTCGCGAGCAGATGTGGCCGGTCGCTCATGTTGCGAAGGCAATGGGAGTGAGTCGCCAGTGCGCTCACAAGTGGGTTCGTCGTTTCGATCTGGAAGGCGAAGATGGTCTGCACGACCGGTCTTCTCGACCCCACACCTGTGCCCGTCAGACCCCACCCGATGTCGAAGAGCTTGTGATCGCTACCCGGCGCAAACACCGCCGGGGCCCGCAGTGGCTGTCATGGGAAACCGGCGTGCCAGCGCGAACGATCACAGCGATCTTGCGACGTAACGGACTGCCGCGGCTCTATGAGATCGACTCGATTACTGGTGAGGTGATCCGGGCATCAAAGACCACCGCCATCCGATATGAACGCGATCGACCTGGCGAGCTGGTCCATGTTGATGTCAAGAAGCTCGGCCGCATCCCTGACGGGGGCGGTTGGCGAGTCCATGGCCGCCAAATGGGATCCACTGCTGCAAAGCGCAAGGCCCGGATTGGCTTCGACTACATCCACTCAGCAGTCGATGACCACACCCGCCTGGCCTACTCCGAGATCCACAACGACGAACAAGGCAACACCGCCGCCGGGTTCGTGCATCGTGCCGCAGCCTTCTTCGCCGACCACGGCATCACCCGGATCGAAAGGGTCATGACCGACAACCACTGGTCCTACACCAAAAGCAACACCTTTGCCGACGCCCTGGCTGACCTAGACGCCACACACAAACGCATCAAACCCCACTGCCCCTGGCAAAACGGCAAAGTCGAAAGATTCAACCGAACCCTCCAAACCGAATGGGCCTACCACCAACCCTTCACCTCAAATGACCAACGCACCGCCGCTCTGCCAGACTTCATCCACAACTACAACCACCAACGCAGACACCACGCCCTCAACGGCCAACCACCCATCAGCCGATGTAACCAACCTGACTGCTGAGTACATCTAGACGCACCACCGGTCAGTGGTATACCGTGGGTATATGAAGGACACTACGGTGAAAGTTTCTACTGACACACGGGACCGAATCCGCGCCATGGGCGGAGCGACCCATGAGGACACCATTG
>Ga0114956_1004387_pt1 | contig 10744 bp, 9 predicted proteins | sample MaitaG_FD_87304 | JGI IMG/M metagenome (GOLD analysis project Ga0114956, IMG submission 87304) | Marine algal microbial communities from Maine, USA - Maine_Asex2 metaG | ecosystem: Host-associated > Algae > Red algae > Unclassified | place: Maine, USA | collected 2015-01-05 | reverse complement strand
GAACCAAGCCTTGAGCTAATCGGGTGACATCGGTAAATTGGTTGCGCATATTATAGCGCAAAGTTAAAGATTCACTCTTTTTAATATCGATACGTGTTTCGAAATCGGGTAAAAATCGAAAGAAATTATCCTCAAAAGTTTCTCCAAATTGAACATTTTTATTACCGTAGGCGTGTAACGAAAAGCCAGGGGTTATCGTAAATTTTCCCGCTTTTAACCGGTAATGCACCCCTAAATACACATCACTAAATGTATACTCGGTGTCATTCGTTGCTCGCCCGTTATTGATCATCGGTGTGGGATCGAATTGCGAACCATCATTTAAAAATTGAAAAATATTAGAATTGAATTCTTGTCTACTTAAAATCGTACCTAATGTTATATTGAGATTGCTTTTTTGATTAAGAAGGTTGTAATAATCTAATTTAGCATCGAGTTGATTTGATTTGATTCGACGATTTTGCCCAAGGTTATAATTACCTAGCGAAGTATCAAGACCCAAAGCATCTGCTGTGGTATCAAAGGCATCTGCACCAGTGGGGTCATTTACTAAAATAGCATTGTAAAATGGATCTTCATCTTTTAGCAAATGCTGCGCTTCAAAGGCGAAAATATTTTTTTCATTTAGCGTGTAATAATAGTTGACGTTTTGATTGATGCTATAGGGTTTAACTTCTTCCATCTGAGTGGTGTTGCCAATTACCGAAGAAAAATTATTTTGATTTTGGGCGTCTTTCGATATACGACCTAAAATATCATAATCGAGCTGGTTGTTGACATTCGGTTGAAACTTTGCGCTCAATTTCACTAAAACTTGATTCGAACGTTCTCTGCTCGATTGTGTTGTTGCTTCATCAGGAATACCCAAACTTGGGTTTGTATACTGCACAAAACTCGTTTCTTTAGAAAGAATACGGCTGCTATTATAAATTAAGAATCCGCTTAAGTCAAGCGCCTTATTAGGAGAATAGCTGAAATTACCTGTCGCCAGTTTATTTTCTATTTCTAAGGCATTCGCCTGGCTTGTTAAGAAGTTCAAACTATTATCGCCCAAATTAATATTAGTACCACTACTACTACTCGGTGCCCTAAACCCACCCCCAAAACTCCGTATATCGCGACGTGTTAAAGCCGCTTCTCCTGTGTTATTAAGATCACCAATAAAATTCAGGCTGTATTTTGGCGTGTAATAAAATAGTTTGGGCTGCAAAATGTAGAGTTCATTATCAGGAGCTGCCCCCGCACCAACCGTAACATTGCCAAACCAAAAGTTCTCTTTTCCTTCTTTGAGTTTGATGTTCAAGGCTACATTATCTTGATTATTACGAACACTACTCATTTGACCCACTTCAGAATAATTACGCAATACTTGAATTTTATCAACTGCTTTCGAAGGGATATTCTTTGTAGCTAATTTGGTGTCTCCATAAAAAAATCTTTACCGTTGACCATGAGCTTATTCACCACCTTACCCTCTACTTCTACCTGACCATCTTCATTGATTTCAACGCCGGGTAAATTTTCTAGTACATCTTCTAGTTTACGTTCGGTGCCCGTATTAAAAGAATCAGCATTATACACCAAAGTATCGCCGTTGATTTTAACTGGCATTTCATAAACCACTTCTACCCCATCTAAAGCATTTTCAGGTTCAAGTATATAATCTTTGGTGATATCGATTTCTGCAGTAGCAATAATCTCAGATCGGGTTTTCATTCCCACGTAACTAATCTGCACTTGGAACTTACCATTTTTAGCAAGCTCAAGTTTATACCTACCGTTTGCATCCGTAATTCCGAAAGATTCTAAATTTTTAGTTTCTTCATCAATGGCAATGACATTGGCAGATTCAAAGGGAGTATCTAAACTATCTTTTACCACACCTTCAAAAGTAATTTGGCCATAGGAAACAAAAGCTACAAAGAAAAGCAAAGGGCAAAGTAGTTTTCTCATAAGTCGTTTTCGGTGTTCGATTTAATTATACACGCACTTTGCACTTTAACCACGAGGTCTTCGTCTACCGCGATTATTTCTCATTTCTTCCATTTTGCTTTGAAGGGTTGCTTGATACTCGCTTTTTGTTATTTCTTTACCTTTATCAGGAGCTTCAATCGTAATTTTTTCTTTGGGATTCATTACAATTTTAGCACAGAGCATGGTCGTATTTCCAGCACTAACTTCTAAAATAAGACCAGGAAGGCCCCAATATTCGGCTGGCCCATGCCCAACAGGAATTTGAGGTGTATACCACGCTTCAACTTCCGTCATTTCGATTTCTGGTTCTGCTGGGGTTAGTGTTACAGTATCTTTTTCAACTTCTTGATCGCTATCACCTCTGGCAGCTCTTTGACCTCTTTGACCTCTCTGACCTCTTTGACCTCTACTTTGCCAAGAAAAGTCAAACCATGTTAATTCTGATGTTGGTATTGATGCAGTAGCCTTTAAACATAAGTATTGTCCTATTTGTTTCGACTCTTTACCCATCTCCCATGTAATCTCCTGCAGTTTATCTTTAACCAAAAATCGTTTTCCGTAAAATTCTTGGCTTTGAATTAATGAATTCGCTTTAACATTCTTGTATTGCTCACCACGAGCGAAGTTTTTCCCCCATGAATCAGTAGCTCCTGACATCGCATCTAATTTATCTTCCTCATTAAAAACCGACTCTTCCTTATTAAAAGTTAATACATAAGTCTTTTCTAATCTGTTTTTAAGTCTTGCTTGTACATCTTTCTTTTGAGCTTCACTCATTCGTGCCCCCCAATTACCCAGCTCCATTTTAGATTTAGAAAAATAATACGCTTGCCCTTGAAAATCTTGGGCATTCAAATTAACTGAAAGCAATAATATTAATACGGGAAGAATTGATTTAAATAGAATTGATTTCATGGTTGATTTTTACGAGAACAAATTTTGTTCATTAATATACTTTAAACTTAGACATATAGTTTTGCTTTACAAAAGATATAATCTTTAAACTAGTATTCACAATAGTTACGGTTACTTTGATTATAATTTTAAATAAAGGTTTAAGCGCAATTAGTTAAATATTTGTTAAATGAAATAGATTGCAAATGTGCAATTTTCGTAAACTTTTTCTTTCAAATATTATGAAAAAAATAACATCAGGTGTGATTTTTGATACGGTTTATTAAGTAGTTTTAGCAATCAAAACCAAACCGACATGACAAAAAAGAGACTCCTATATATTGGCATTCCTGTTTTACTTCTAATTTTTGGCTATTTTTTCTTTTCTTCGGATACTGAAGATCAAGTTTCGATTACCGCGAAAGTTTTAAAAGGCGAATTTTTAAACGAAGTTATTATTTCAGGTGAGGCGCAATCTACAAGTCTGAAAAATATAGATGGCCCCGCTAATCTTCGAAAATTCAGACTGAATAACATCAAAATTCAAGATTTAATTCCTGAAGGTACTGTTGTAAAAGCTGGTGACTATGTAGGTAAGTTAGATCCGTCTCCTGTTAACGAACAAATTATTGAAGCGCGCCTAAATTTAGAGAGTGCGGAATCAAAATACTTGCAAGAGCAGCTTGATACAACCCTTACCTTAAAGCAAGAACGAACAGCTATCAAGGACATCCAATTTAATATGCAAGAAGATGAGCTAGAGCTAAAGCAGTCTATTTACGAATCGCCAACCACGATACGACAACTAGAGATAAAAATCGAGCGGGCAACTAGAGACTTAAAAGAAAAAAAGGAAGACTACAATATTAAGAAGCGAAAGGCTGTCGCAAAAATGGTGGAAGTAGGCACCGAAGTGTCTAAAATTCGGACAAAATTAGATGATTTAATAGCGCTACAAGCCTCCTTCACCATTCATTCAGATGCTAGTGGTATGGTAACCTACGCCAAAAACTGGGATGGTAGTAAAAAGAAAGTCGGTTCAGACATTAACGCATGGAATCTAACGATTGCAACGCTTCCTGATTTGACCAAAATGGAATCAAAAACTTATTCCAATGAAGTAGATATACGTAAGTTAAAGGAAGATCAAACCGTATCTGTTGGTTTCGATGCTTTTCCTGATATATTTATGGATGGCGTGGTCACTACCGTTGCGAATGTTGGTGAGAATAAAAGAGGTTCAGATATCAAACTTTTTCAAGTCTTGATAAAACTCAAAGATTCAAATGCTAGCATACGACCTGGTATGACAACTTCAAACCGAATTTTAATTCAAAAACAAGAAGATGTTTTAATGGTTCCGCTTGAGGCTGTTTTCTCCAAAGACTCTATTAGTTATGTCTATACCGATTCTGGGTTCTCTATTACTAAGAAGCAAGTTGAATTAGGTGACTCTAACGAAGACGTCATTATTATTACCAAAGGATTAAAAGAAAAAGATGTGGTTTATCTCAGTAAACCAGAAGGTCTTGAAGAAAAAGGTATTGCTCAAGTAAATTAGGCTACCTCATGATAGACAAGATACTGCTAGAGAAGATAAAATCAAACATTACCGAAGCTGTTCGGGTAATTTTGGCGAATAAAGTACGTACCCTTTTAACTGCATTGGGTATCATTTTCGGTGTTGCGGCTGTGATTACTATGCTCGCGATTGGTAAAGGTGCAGAACGAGAGATTCTAGCGCAGCTCGAATTAGTGGGTGTAAATAATATTCTCATTACTCCAATTCCTGATGAACCTGATGAAAATGAGACTAGTGAAGAAGAAGAAGCTGGCGGTGCCAGCGAAACCATGCGCTTTTCTAAAGGATTAGATCTTTTAGATGTGAGTAGCATTCAAAAAAACATACCTACGGTAAAAATACTGAGTCCTGAAATAATCATGGAAACCTACATGATTAAAAAGGGGCGACAGAGTTCGGTAAAGCTAATTGGAGTTACAAATTCCTTTTTTGAAACCTCAAATGTTCATATTGGGCAAGGTGAGAATTTCACCGAATCACAAGCAATCAACGCACAACCAGTTTGTATCATTGGCGAAAAGGTAGAAAAGAAACTATTTACTGGTGAAAGTGCCATTGGTAAGCAAATAAAGGTGAAAGATGTTTGGTTGAAAGTAATCGGAATTATAGAAGAAAAATTAATCTCTGAAACGGCACAAGAAAATTTAGGAATTAGAGATTTAAATCAAGATATCTACATTCCTATCAAAACATTTTTAGTCCGCTATAAAGATCGCAAGATCATTGTTGATCAACCTTTACCTCAAGGCAACTTTATGGTTTTTGGTGGTGATAATGGGCCTAAAAAAAGAACTCCTCGGGGTAATTATCATCAAATTGATAGGCTTACGGTACAAGTGAACAATTCGAATGAATTAAAAAGCACGGCAGAAGTGATCAGTAAAATGCTAAAAAGAAAGCATAACGGAATGATGGATTTCGAAATTACAATACCCATCAACTTACTAAAACAGCAACAAAAGACGAAGCAAATTTTTAATATCGTTTTGAGTATTATTGCTGGAATATCATTATTGATTGGTGGAATTGGTATTATGAATATCATGCTTGCCTCTATACTCGAGCGTACCAAAGAGATAGGTATTATTAAGGCGATTGGTGCTACCAAGCAAGACATCATTTTACAATTTTTATCAGAGTCTATTTTGATTAGTCTAAGCGGCGGAATCTTAGGTTGTATATTAGGCATTGCAGGTGCTTATATACTCGAATTAGCCACCGGAATAGAGACCATTGTTACCATGGGCTCTATTTTATTATCTTTCTTAGTTGCGACGCTAATTGGTCTCATATTTGGAGTTTTACCTGCAAAATCTGCTGCGAATAAAAACCCTATTGAGGCAATTAGACATGAATAACAAATTGTTATCAAAAACACTTACAATTTTATGGTTAAAAAGAATCTAATGAAAAGAATTCCATTTTTATTATTATTGATTTTACCTTTTTTTACAACTGCGCAATCTCAAAAAATAAAATTAAATGAGGCTATTAAGATTGCTCAAAAAAAATCACCGCAATATGTAAGAGCTGTTAACACCTATCAAGGTAGTTATTGGAGGTATCGGAATTTTAAAGCAGATTTTTTACCTCAAGTGCGATTAGATGCTACTTTACCTGAATATTCAAATGCTATTCAACGTATCACCAATGATGAAGGACAAGACATCTTTGTAAATCAAAATCAATCTAGAATTGAAGCGGGTTTATCTATAAATCAAAAAGTACCCTTTACTGGAGGGCAATTTTTTGTTAGTAGTGAATTACAAAGGGTGGATCGTTTTGGAGATAATGAGGCAACAAATTATTCATTGGTGCCATTTTCAATCAATTATTTTCAAGGATCCTTATTCTATAATCCGTACAAGTGGGATCGAAAAATAGAGCCGCTGCTTTATGAGGAGTCCAAGCGAAATATTATTGAGAATATGGAAAACATTTCGTTAACGACTTGCAGGCGTTACTTTGGCCTTTTAAAGGCACAGATGAGTTTAGAAATAGCAAAGAAAAACCTCTCTAATCAAGATACTTTACTTCAAATTACCAAGGGACGCTTTAAAATTGGAAAAATTGCTGAAAATGAATTGTTACAGATTGAACTTAGCCATTTGATCTCAAAAAACAATGTAACTACAAATACGATTTTACTAAAGCAAACCTCTCAAGATTTAGCTCGCTTTTTAGAATTGGATACAGAAACCATTGAGTTGCAAGTGCCAGAGAAATTAGAAGAATTTGGGGTAGATGTCGCCAAAGCGCTTTCAGAGGCAGAAACCAATAGAAAATCAGTTATTGAGTTTAGAAGAAGACGCTTAGAAGCTGAACAAGAAGTGGCAGAAGTCAAAGGCAGTAATCGATTGACCATGAATTTGAGTGCTAATTTTGGTTTAAACAGACGCGCAGATGAGTATGATGATCTTTTTCAAGATTACGACCAGCAACAACGGGTTTCGCTGCGTGTTGGAATTCCGATTTTTGATTGGGGTGTTTCTAAATCAAGACGCAAAATGGCAGAAGCTGATTTAAGCTTAGTGGAGAACGATCTCAAACAAGAAAAGCAAGAGTTTGAACAAGAGATTTACTTGCATACTTTGAACTGGTCAAGCCAGCGCGACTTTTTAGCAACCGCTGAAAAAGCACAAGAAATCGCCTTAAAACGCTATGAGATTACTAAGAAAAGATATGTCTTAGGTAAAATTACAATCACAGATTTAAACATAGCACAACAAGAAAAAGATAAAGCGGTAGTTGACTACCTCAATTCATTAGAGAAGTTTTGGGTTGATTACTATACCTTGAGAAGGCTCACGCTTTATGATTTTGCCCAAGATGAAAAAATCACCATTGAAGATATTATATTCGACTAAATCTTTTCAATTAGTTCTTATATTTCTTCCGTCAACCAGGCTTTCATCATCCAAACTGTCTTTTCTTGTTCGCTGATAAAATCGCTCATCATACTATTGGTACCTTCATCTTTAGCTTCATCCGAAGAATTTAGTATTCTTCTTTCGATAATCAATAGTTCAGATAAAGAATCAACAATTAATCGTATTGCTACTTCATCTTTAGTTATATTTCGACCTACTGGAACTTTAGAATTTTCTAGATAATCTTTAAAAGTATGTTGCGGCACACCCCCTAAAGTTAGAATTCGCTCGGCAATCATATCTACTTTCAAATTTGCATCCGTATACAGTTCCTCGAACTTTAAATGAAGATCAAAAAAACGCTTTCCTTTAATGTTCCAATGTATGCCTCTCAGGTTTTGATAATACGTTTGAAAATTAGCTAGTAACGAGTTCAAATCATCACTCAACTCCATTGATTTATGAGTGCTAAGGCCTATACTATTTAATGTCATGCGATTACTTTTTAATTAATAAGTATAAATTTAACAAATCTAAAATAAATTTATAATAGATTTTATCGATAGTTTTTATACCTTTATCACTTAATACAATATGGCATGACAATTACCCAATTACAATATGTTCTAGCAGTCGCGGAATACCAAAATTTTACTTTAGCAGCACAAAAGAGCTTTGTTACGCAACCCACTTTAAGTATGCAGGTTCAAAAGCTTGAAGATCAGCTTGATATACTTATTTTTGATCGAAGTAAAAAACCAATAGCAGTAACTGAAGTAGGTAAAAAAATAGTAGCTCAAGCAAAAAATATTGTTAACGAGGCTTCAAGAATTGCAGACATTGTAGATCAAGAAAAGGGCTTTATTGGAGGTAGTTTTGTGCTGGGTATTATTCCAACGGTTATGCCCACCTTATTACCCATGTTCTTAAAAACCTTTATCAAGAAATACCCAAAGGTCAACCTTATTATAAAAGAACAAAGTACAGAAAGTTTAATACGAAACATTCAAGACGGACACCTTGATGCTGCTATTGCAGCAACGCCTCTAGAAATTGAATATATAAAAGAGCGTCCGCTTTATTATGAACCTTTTGTAGGGTATGTGCCAAGCGGTCATAGATTAGGTGAGATGGATAAATTAACCCCTGATGATTTGGATGTTTCTGATGTACTTTTACTTCAAGATGGACATTGTTTTAGAGATGGCGTGATTAATCTTTGTAAGACTCCTAAAGATTCCGGAACAGAACATTTTCAATTGGAAAGTGGCAGTTTTGAAACCTTGGTTAACCTTGCAGATGAAGATATGGGCATGACGCTGCTACCCTATTTAAACACCTTAGAATTAGACACTAACAAGAAAAAAAATCTTAAATATTTTGAAAATCCATCACCTGCGCGAGAAGTGAGCCTTATTTATCACAAAAGTGAACTCAAAATTCAAATAACTGAAGCATTAATTGATGTGATTTCAGGAATCGTGCGAGGAGCTATTACTTTTCAAGATGTGAAGATTATAAGTCCGGTTAATAAAAATTAAAAGCCCTGCATTTGCAGGGCTTTGGTTATGCTTGTAAATAAACTAAGCTTTGTTGTAGTTCTGGTTTATCAGTAATGTATTGTTTTAACCAGAGTTTTAATTCTTCGATTTCTTCGGGGAGCAAATTTGAAATCGCTTTTTTCAATTCTTTGTAAAAAAGCTTCCTATCGAAGCTTACTTTTTTGAGTACCGTTTTAGAATACTCAAGCATTGCTCTAGCCATGTTCTAAAATGTTTAAATTAGGTTGTGTAAAATATCCACAATATAAATTTAAACAGAAAAGCATATATGTTATTGCGCTAATTCTGTTAAAAATTAAATAAATTATAGTTAAATCAATTTTCGTTGATAAATGCTCTTAATTTCATAATTTTAGTTTCATGAAAAAGATCGTAACGCTACTTTTGATTTGCCTCGTTTTAGTGGGGTGTTCGAGTACTAAAAAACAAATTTCAAAAAGTATTAATTCAACTTTTTCTTCTTCATTTTATAAGAATCAATTTACAGGACTTTTAATAGTAAATGCACAAAATCAGGACACATTGCTCAATTTTAACGGTGAAAAGTATTTTACACCTGCGAGTAATACCAAAATTTTTACTCTTTTTAGTGCTTTGCAATTACTCTCAGATAGTATTCCAACATTAAAATATTTGGAAAGAAACGATACGCTCTATATGGAAGGAACGGGTGACCCTACTTTGCTCCATAAAGCATTTGAAAACAATAAGACCCTCGATTTTTTGAAGCCTTACGAACATATAGCGGTGCATTTAAATAATTTTGAAGATCAAAAATATGGTCCTGGTTGGTCTTGGGATGATTATGGGTTTTACTATCAAGCAGAAAAAAGCCCTCTACCGCTATATGGTAATGTAGTTACGCTGCATAACACCAATAAAACTAGTACTACTCCTTCCCATTTTAGCGATGCCGTGATTCCCATTGAGTTTAGTCAAAACCGAGAAATAGATGATAATCGCTTTTATTTTTCAACAAGCAGAAAAGACACACTTGAAATACCATTTAGAACGAATAGTGTTTTAACTAAGACCTTGTTAGAGAAAGAACTTCAAAAAAAGATAACATTGATCGCTCAAATGCCTTTGATAAAAAAAAAGGTTCTTAAAAGCGTTCCTGTAGACACCGTTTATAAGCGAATGATGCATCTGAGCGATAATTTCATTGCAGAACAATTGCTCATTCTAGGCTCTTCTACCCTTTCAGATTCTTTAAATAGTAATACTGCACGTGAGTACATTTTAGCCAACCAATTGGCACATTTAAGGCAACCGCCTCGATGGGTAGACGGTTCAGGGCTTTCAAGGTATAATTTGTTCACTCCCGAATCTATCGTCGCCGTTTTAAATCAGTTATACACCAAGATTGATAAAGAGCGACTCTTCGGATTTTTTCCTGCGGGAGGGGCTTCTGGAACTTTAAAAGATTGGTATGGAGGTGATCCCAACCCTTACCTGTATGCGAAGTCAGGAAGTTTAGGTAATACCTACTGTCTGAGTGGATACCTACTCACCAAATCAGGTAAAACTTTGATTTTTAGCTTTATGAATAATCATTTCAAACAACCATCTTCAGAAGTAAAAAAACAAATGGAACGGCTATTTGAAGCAATCAGAGATAGCTATTGAGTTGATGGCTGATGGTTGATGGTTGATGGTTGATGGTTGATGGTTGATGGTTGATGGTTGATGGTTGATGGTAAAATCAATTTTTATAATCCAATTACAACCAAACAAATTTGAACATGAACTTCTAATTACATAAACCATTAATTTCAGCGTACTGCAACAACATTATCGTTTTAGAGTCTTTAATCTCTCCTGATTTTATCATTGTTAAAGCGGTGTCTAGAGTGTATTCT
>Ga0114956_1004384_pt1 | contig 10747 bp, 10 predicted proteins | sample MaitaG_FD_87304 | JGI IMG/M metagenome (GOLD analysis project Ga0114956, IMG submission 87304) | Marine algal microbial communities from Maine, USA - Maine_Asex2 metaG | ecosystem: Host-associated > Algae > Red algae > Unclassified | place: Maine, USA | collected 2015-01-05 | reverse complement strand
TTCAAACGTAAGATAGAAAAAAATTATGAATAAAACAATTAGCAACTAATTGATTTACAAACACTTACTTAATAACCTCAAGTTCCTTACCAATTTTGGTAAAGGCAGCTACGGCTTTTTCAAGCTGCTCTTGACTATGTGCAGCACTTACCTGCACGCGGATACGTGCATTGCCTTTCGCTACTACAGGGTAAAAGAAACCAACTACATAAATCCCTTCCGCTAATAAAGCCTCAGACATTTTTTGTGCCAGTACCGCATCGTATAACATAACCGGAACAATAGGATGCTCTCCAGGTTTTAAATCAAAACCAGCGGCTTCCAGAGCACCACGGAAATATTTAGTATTCTCCTCTAGCTTATCTCGCAAAGCGGTGCTTCCACTTATTAAATCTAATACAGCTATAGAAGCGCCAACGATCGCCGGTGCTACTGTATTGCTAAACAAATAGGGTCTACTTTTTTGACGAAGCATATCAATTACTTCTTTTCTACCAGATGTAAAACCTCCACTAGCTCCGCCTAAGGCTTTCCCAAGAGTTCCTGTGATAATATCAATTTTATCTATCACACCACAATGCTCATGAACCCCTCTACCTGTTTTGCCCATAAAACCGCTAGAGTGACATTCGTCTATCATTACTATGGCATCGTATTGCTCCGCCAAGGCACATATTTTATCTAGCTGAGCAATCGTACCATCCATACTAAATACAGAATCCGTTGCAATCATTCTACTACGGCAATGTTGTGTTGCTTTTAGTTTTTCCTCCAAGTCTGCCATATCATTATGATTATAACGATGACGCTCTGCTTTACATAAACGAACACCATCAATAATAGAGGCATGATTTAAAGCATCTGAAATAATGGCATCTTCTTTTTGTAATAGCGGTTCAAAAACACCACCATTGGCATCAAAGGCCGCTGCATATAATATAGTATCTTCTGTTCCTAAAAATTCAGATAATTTCCTTTCTAGTTCTTTATGAATATCTTGTGTACCACAAATAAATCGTACAGAGCTCATTCCATAACCCCGCTCATCAATTACTTTATGTGCTGCTTTAATGACTTCTGGATGAGATGATAAGCCCAAATAATTATTAGCACAAAAATTTAAAACTTCTTTGCCATTTGCCGTTATCTCTGCGCCTTGCTCCGTGGTAATAACTCGCTCGTTTTTATATAGACCAGCTTCTTTAATTTCTTCAATTTCAGATGCAATTCGCTTTACTAGATTCTCGTTCATACTTTAAATATTAGAAGCAACAAATGTAAAACATAAATGGTAGCACCAAAACAATATGCATACCACATTAAACATTTTTAATACTTTCGTAATAATTACCATGTGTTATCATTACAGTCCTGCGCACCTAAATCGTCTAAAGAAGTTATATCCCGATAAGTTTAAAAAATTGGACTATCCCGAATATGCCAATGGATTTACACACCCAAAAGTACCAGCGGCAACTACACAAGGATTAGCTCTTTTTAGTTGGGGTCTCATCCCACATTGGACCAAAGATTGGGAAACTGCTATAAAAATGAGACGATTTTGCTTGAATGCCAAACTCGAAACCTTAAGTGAAAGACCATCGTTTCGAGATGCCCTACAGAATAAACAATTTTGTATTTTACCTGCAGAAAGTTTTTATGAATGGCAATGGCAAGATGCTAAAGGAAAAACAAAAACTAAATTTGAAATTAAATCCATGCATAATGACCCGCTGTACTTAGGCGGACTCTATAGCCATTGGACAGATAAGAATACCGGTGAAATTCATGAAACGATTACAATAATTACATGTCCTGCTAATACCTTGATGGAAAAAATTCATAATACAAAAAAGCGTATGCCTATACTACTAGATGATGATAGCGGCAAGCAATGGATAGAAGGCAAATTAGATATCGCATTGCTACAGCAAAAAGCGCAGGCACAATTATTAGTCGGAGAAGTAATTCCCTAAACGTTCTAATAAGATTAAACCGTAGATGCATTGTATACTAGTAATTAAACCTATATGGTTTTATAGAATCTATGGAAATTTAGAAACCATTGCATCCTATCTCTATGAAAACGCCCCTTGCTATTTTTGTTCTAAGTCTACTCTGCTCAAATCTTCAAGCACAAGCTAATTCGAAAGACTCTATGCGAGTAAAAACCGTAATTGATAATAAATCTATTAACCTTTATGCTAGTACAGGATTTCAAAAAAGCTACTTCTATGAAGTAGGTTTGGGATACTCTCATTTCCAAGGTAATAATCGTGGCAATATGGTCAATTATGGTATTTACTCCACCTTTGAACACACGGTCCGAAATAGAAAGAACCATCAAGTTAATGGCGTAAAAACTGGAGTTTACTTTGCTGCGCTTAGTGGAGGTTACGCAGTTGAGGCTAAATATCTCTGGTATCCTAAGCAACAAGATTGGATAATTACGCCGAAGATAGGAATTGTAATTGGTGGGATGATACTGCTGAATTACGGGTATAACATTTCGTTGAATGACCAAACATTCCAACAAATTGGAAGTCATCAATTTTCTCTGTCTCTTAATGTGTCAGCCCTTTTCATAAAAAGCTTGAAAAATAAAGTTTAAAAGTCAATAAACTAGGACCTGTAAGTGCTGAAGCCATGTTTAATGAAGACTATCCTTCCGATCCTGGTAGTGGAGAAATTCAAATACGAACAAAGCAGAATAATGCCATGGCAAGTAATCCGTAAATTTTTGAGATGAAGTTTTTCGATGCCACACACTATCTGTAATTACATTTACAATTCAAATGAAATTTAGTTTCGGTGTACTTTATATATTATTATTCCTGAGTGTTACTTTATCCTCTTGTAGTAATATAAAGTTTGTAAAAACAGACGGCATTGACTTTAAAATTAAGGGTACAACCTATAACTACATCGGTTGCAATTATTGGTATGGCGGCTATATCGGATTTTACGACAAGGCTAGACTAATTGCTGAATTAGATTTTTTAAATAGGCAAAACATAAGAAACCTCAGAGTTTTTATTTGTGGTGAGGGCGATAGCAGCTATCCGTTTAGAATTTCTCCTAGTTTACAAGAATCACCAAAGCAATACAATGAAGATATATTAAAAGGCTTTGATTATTTTTTGGCGGAAGCGAGCAAGCGCAATATGAAAATTGTTTTTGTACTAAATAATAATTGGGAATGGAGCGGAGGCTTTGGGCAATATCTTGAATGGTCAGGCAAAGCAAATCCTCCTTTACCGAAAACTAAATTATGGGATTGGAGAAATTACTCTAATTACATTGCACAATTTTATAGTTGTGATTCTTGTTTGGCATGGAACAATGCTTGGATACAAAAAGTAGTAAATCGTAAGAATACAATCACCGATAAATTATACAAAGAAGATGAATGCATCATGGCCTGGGAGTTAGCCAATGAACCTCGTCCAATGGATAGTGCGGCTATCGAACCTTATAAAAAATGGGTTCATGAAACTTCTGCTTTGATTAAATCTATAGATAAAAATCATTTAGTTACTATTGGTACGGAAGGTGTAATAAGTACCTTTTATAGTGGAAACATTTATAGTTCGATTCATGAGAATAAAAATATCGACTATTGCACTTTACATCTTTGGCCAAAAACTTGGGCATGGTACAATGGAAAAAATGAGCACGCTCTAAGCGATACTAGCCTGAACAAAACGAAAAAATATATTGAGCAACATGCGCAGATAACTAAAAAATTAAACAAACCTATAGTCATAGAAGAATTTGGTTTGCATCGAGATGGTAACTCTTTCCATCCAACATCCACCGTGTCTAACAGAAACAAATACTATGACTTTGTCTTTAAAACAGGTAAAGCAAATGGAATAAGCGGCTATAACTTTTGGGGATTTGCTGGAATACCTGAAAATTATAATCCCAAAGACTTTATGCAAAAAGGTATGTCTTACAGCGCGGACCCGCCCCAAGAAGAACAGGGATTATACTCTGTATTTATGGGTGATAGCAGTACTTGGAAAATCATACAAAGTAATATAAAATAGTCCCTTACAATTAAGATACGGAGATCCTAAAGAAACACTAAGCATAGTGAATCTAAATGCACTAGGTGGTTTTATCCTACTGCAGCTATTAAATCACTTATCAATCCTTTCGAACTCTCAAAAAAACCATCGCTAAACTTATCGTTACAAATCACCTCTTGATGAAACGTCATTTTGCAAGTTGCATGAATCTCTTTGGTTCCACAAAATCTTGAAATCTCTTTGGCATTGTCCGGCGTTACACCAGCACCGGGCATAATGATAATTTGACTTCCATACTTTACTCGCAATGATTTTATTACTTCTTTTCCATCTGTAACATTGTTATATCCGCCGCTTGTAAGTACTCGCTCAAAACCTAAATTAATTATATCTCCCAAGGACTTTTCAATATCTAAGGTCCTATCTAGGGCACGGTGAAAAGTAGCTTTATTGCTACCCCACGTTTGTAACAAATCTGCACAGGCTTCCAAATTTACATTGCCCTCTTTGGTTAATACACCAAACACTATCCCGTCAACTTTTAACTGTTTGCATAAGCGAATGTCTTCTTGCATTATTTCTAATTCTTCATGAAAATAAACAAAATCACCACCTCGTGGTCGAATCATTACGTAAATCGGAAGATCAATTTTCTCCTTTACTTTTTTTATCATGCCAAAGGATGGAGTGCAACCCCCTTCCTTTAAATTTTCAATTAACTCAATTCTATCGGCTCCCGCCCTTTCTGCGTTTAAACAAGACTGAAAATTATTACATGCTATTTCTACTATCATTTTATAATATGCTTTGCGTTTTCTTTTGTGTTGTTCAATTGATTTGATTTAACAGCAAAATCAAAGCCTTTATTAATAGCATAGGCGCCGTGCTCCCCATTTTTATTCAACGCTATAAAACCGACTTGAATTTCATTAGCTTTACGTGGTGTTTTTTTCATAATACGATTTACTGCTTTTTTACATGCCATCTCAGGGCTATACCCTTGCCGCATATATTCTACAACCAAGAAACTCCCACTGATACGAATTACTTCTTCACCATGACCTGTTGCCGTAGCTGCTCCTATTTCATTATCAACATATAATCCTGCACCTATAATGGGTGAATCGCCTACCCGACCTCGCATTTTAAAACCCATACCACTCGTGGTACAAGCTCCGCTTAAATTACCTTGTGCATCCATTGCAATCATTCCTATAGTATCATGATTCCACTTGCCATTTTCTAATTTATTTGGCACCATAGGCTCATGTATTATACCTCCTTTTTCGATATTCATTACAGGTTTATACTCACTTTTTTTCAGCCAATTAGTATAAGCACTTTTAGCGTGTTCGCTAAGTTTTTGTTCTTCTAATGTAATGCCATTTGCCACAGCGAACTGCTGCGCACCTTCTCCTACTAACATTACATGTGGCGTTTTCTCCATGACCGCTCTTGCTAATTGAATTGGATTTTTTATCCGTTCTAAAAAAGCCACACTTCCGCATTCCGATTTATGGTTCATGATAGAAGCATCCAAGGTCACTTTACCATCTCGATCTGGATTTGCACCCAAACCTACACAGCAATTCTCCCAATCATTCTCACTCATCATTACACCTTGCTCTACAGCATCCAAAGCAGATCCCTTTGTACTTAAGGTTTGCCAAGCTTGATTATTTGCTGTAACGGCTTGATTATACCAAGTGCTTAATACTATTGGATTATTTTTTTGTGCTGCAGTATTAGCAAGGCTAAATTTTCTAGTAGCCAAAAAAGCACCACTTAATCCTAGCATTTTAATTACTTCTCTTCTATTCATTCTTAATTATTCTACGATGATTTCACTACAGAACATCCAAGCTGCTTGGCCTGCACCAGGCAATCCTTCCCGAATCTTTTCCATTGGATAGGCATCAATTTCTATATAACGTCCTAATGCATTTATTTCACCTTCCAAGGTAAAATCTCGCTTCCACTTATTTAAGGTATAAGGTTTGGATTTACCATTTGCACCTTTTATGAATACTGTTATATCTTGCGGTAAATGAATCCAACTTTCTGTTGCTTGCAAGAAAGCTAACTTTATTTTATTAATTTTTTTAGTGCTTCCAAGGTCAATTGTTGCTGACATATGCTCTTTGCCTCTCCAGCCTAACCATTCATTACCAGACCATGGCAAACTGCCTTGTACTCCATTGACCAAAGTATTCGCACCGCCTGTATTATATCGCTTATTGGGAGGATACTTCAAATTAATTTTTTTACCTGTAGCTAAATGCACTTTATAGTTTGTAGTCAAGATTTTACCCATGGGTACTTTTTTATCATAAAGTGCAGCACGTATTTCGGCATCTTTATTAATCAGAATAGGACTACTATAAATTGTAGAACTTAAATTGGGCGAACTACCATCGGTTGTATATCGAATATTAAAACTTGGCATATCGCTAGTCAGTTGTACCGCCAAATTTTCATTGGTAAAAAGTTCTTGACAAGATACATCAAACAAGCTCGTCGCATAATTTACATTCATTGTTTTAAATAATCCAAAATGTGGCATCAAACGTTCAATAAAATTTGGATAATTTCTTGCCTCTTTCTCAGACCATAAAACTTCGCTCAATGCAGATAATCTTGGCAGAGCCATATACATAACCTGCTCTGGTGTCTCGATATACTCCGTCCATACATTTCCTTGCGCGCCCATTATATAAGAAGCATTTTCGGCGCCTAAAGAAGCAGGAATGGGTTCATAACTATAGGTTTTTTTCAAAGGCGTATAACCTCCTATTGCTAGCGGTTCCGTTTTTTTATTGCCCTGATAATGATCGAAGTAACAATGACTCCCCGGACTCATTACAACCTTATGCTTAAGTTTTGCCGCAGTAATTCCACCTTCTTCTCCTCGCCAGCTCATCACGGCTGCATTGGGAGCTAAACCGCCCTCTAAAATTTCATCCCAGCCAATTATGTTTCTGCCTTTAGATGTTACGTAAGCATCTATTTTTTTGATAAAATAAGATTGTAATTCCTGTTCATTTTGCAAATCATGTTTTTTAATATTGGCTTGACAGTTCGGGCAGGTTTTCCATCTAAGTTTAGGTGCTTCATCACCACCAATATGTATGTACTTTGACGGAAATAATTCTAGCACTTCATCCAATATGCCATACAAAAAAGTAAAGGTTTCGTCCTTACTACAAAAAATATCATCACTGATTCCCCACTTGGTCAATGTTTCTACTTGTTGTCCATTGCAACTATATTGCGGATAAGCACTTAATGCAGCCACAGCATGTCCTGGCATTTCAATCTCCGGTACTACCGTAATGAATCGATCTTTAGCATAAGCTACAACTTCCTTTATTTGTTCTTGCGTATAAAACCCTCCGTAGGGTTTATTATCGCCTACATATGGACTAAAATTTTTAGCTACCATAGTCTCTTTGCGTCTACTTCCAATTTGCGTAAGCTTGGGGTATTTTTTTATTTCAATGCGCCACCCTTGATCATCGGTTAAATGCCAATGAAACGTATTCATTTTATTTAAGGCTAAAATATCTACATACTTCTTTATAAATTCAACGGAGAAAAAATGACGACTTACATCCAAATGCATTCCACGCCATTTAAAGCGAGGCGCATCTACTATAGTCTGACAATCTAACTTGCCGCCACTTGTAAATAATAATTGGCGAAGCGTTTGCTTAGCATAAAATAAACCAGGCTTGCCTCCCTTTATGGTAATTTGATTTGGTGTTATACTTAATTCATACGCTTCTGGATTATCACTTACTACAGCATTTAAAACTTTAATCGTCACATTCCCAGGCAGAACCGAGTTAATAATACCAAGGCTAGTTTCCTCTCTTAAAACTTTACCATCATCTCTTCTTACCTCCTGAATTTGGTTCGGCTCATAAAATGCTTCGAAATTTACCAAGGTGATTTGACCGTTGGTTTTCGTTATAGCTTGTGGTAAAGGAATTACCGTTTGTCCCAAAACAATAAAGGGAATAAAGGATAAAAAGAGTAATATAAATTTTTGCACTCTGCAAAATAAGAATAATTCAGACGGTGCGTAGTATATCTAGTATAAAAAATGGAAGTTCTTTTTTAATCTTTAGACATCACAGGGACCTTGCCAAGAGGTGGCAAATAAAACGAATCTACTTTAGGAAAAAAACTGGTAATACTTTTTGCCAATACCCCCGCAAAAATATTTAAGCTATCACTATTTTTTTGATATAAGAAAATATCATGCTTACCCGTTACAAAACCAAACTCCACCAATAAGCTAGGATAATGCACTCCGTATAGCATCCAAATTCTATCTTTTCGTTCTTTTATACCCCGATTGCGCATTCCTGGGAAAGCACGCTTGGTGTTATAGGATAAGGTCTGACAATACTTAGTGAGCTTTTCAGCAAACGGATTCTTAATATTTATGGTATCACCTAAGGGTTTATTTTTATTTGAATCCACATAATTTAAAATCCTTCCACTATAAGCAAATTCAAAACCATTGACATTCGTGTCTCTATCCCAATTCGTATGTAAGGAAACTAGCAAATCCGGATTGGCAGGAGCAACATACTTCGTGCGCTCATGTCTGTGCCAATCCGTATCATTTTTACGAATGCGTATTACATTAAATCGTTCTTTATCTAATTTCTGATAAAGCAGCTCAGACATTTTCAAGGTTAAATCCTTTTCCTTTACATTTAGCTCCACAGAATCATGATGACTCAAACCGCCAGGGTCAATTCCTCCATGTCCTGCGTCCAAAATAATTACCGGACGAGCATTCGGACTTTTGGTACGAATCCTATCTTCCGTAGTCCAATATCCCTTTTTCTTTTCAGGCGTAGGTGCCGTTTCTTCCTTTTCACAGGAAAATAAAAATAGTATGAATACTAGAATAGATAAAGCGTAACGCACGGGAGACAATGATAGGAAGTAATCAAATATCAAATGTCAACAAATCGTTTATGCATACCTTCTTTACACTATTTTTACCATATGTATATCAATAAGAACTTTCCTATACGAAGAGTTTTAAAATTTGCCGGAGGGCATATTGTTTGGCTTACCGCTTGGGCTTTATTGGCTACTATCTTCATGGAATTCTTGCATTTCCTAAACTTTGATGGATTCCAAGTTCCTTGGTTACCCGTCTCGGTTATCGGCACAGCGGTTGCTTTCTACGTTGGTTTTAAAAATAATAGTGCCTATGATAGATTATGGGAAGCAAGAAAAATTTGGGGTGCTATTGTAAATGATAGTCGTAAGTGGAGCACCACAGTAATCAGTTTTTCTACAAGCCATTTTGCGCAAGAAAATAGCAGCAAGATTGCAATAAAAGCCTATCATAAAAAACTCATTTATCGTCATATCGCATGGTTATATTCACTTCGTAGCCAATTATTAATTCCTACACCCTGGGAGCATATTAATCAAAGTAGATTCATTCAAAAACAGACTGAAGCCCGATTTGCCGCTTGGGGTGTTGGGCTTTTTGCTGATGAAATCACACAGATTGAATTAAACCAATATTTAGCTCCTGAAGAAATAGAGCAACTTATAAATGCAAAAAACACAGCTACCCAAATTATTCATGCACAGTCTACCACTTTAAAAGAAATGCGAGAAAAAGAAATCCTAGATGATTTTCGTCACATGGAACTGCAGAATATCCTCAATGAATTTTACACGCATCAAGGAAAAGCTGAGCGAATCAAAAAGTTTCCACTACCAAGACAATATGGCAATGGAAGCCAAATTTTTGTTGGCATTTTTATTTTCCTTTTACCCTTTGCCATGGTGACCGAATTTCATGAATTGAGCGATTATGGTGCATGGTTTTCTATTCCATTTACCGTTATTATTGGTTGGGTTTTTGTTTTTTGGGAATTGATCGGCGATTATTCCGAAAATCCATTTGAAGGTCTTGGCAATGATATACCTATGCTTTCGCTGTGCAGAACTATAGAAATAGATTTGAAAGAAATGCTAGGTGAAACGGACCTACCGCCTGCTATTGAAGCTAAGGATGGGGTATTGATGTAATTCAGATAATTCTATACTTTTAGGATAATCATAAACAAATCATAAAATGGCATCGGATTCGTGGAATACTGCGAGTCCTAACATCTCATTAATAATTAAAATAAATTATTATGAATTACATGCGCCCTTTTGTATCCATCTGTTCCTTATCGATTGTACTAATGCTATCCCTATTAACCTCTTGCGGAGAAAGTAGTACCGCACAAGCTGCTAACTCTAAACATCTTTCATTTGAAAACATAAGCGTGAACTTAGAAAATGGATTTTTTGAATATAAAAATCTTCGGATATACCCACTCATCCAAATCCAAGCAGCCGCAATTTCTATGAATTTTATTTCGTTGGAGAAAGGCCTTAAAGATAAAAGTGTGGATATAACAGAAAAGCAAAAAGATGGAGCAGATCATTCCGAAGTAAATAGTCTAATGATACAAAACAACTCATCAGACACCTTGTTTTTAATGGGTGGCGAAATCATTGAAGGCGGCAAGCAAGATCGCACCTTGGCTAAAGATGTTATCATACCACCCAATGGTAAAAAATATGACGTAGATGTTTTTTGCGTAGAACAAGGTCGATGGCAATTAAAAGAAGGAGCAGAAGCCACGAAATTTAAAAAACCAATGCCAATGGCTAAATCA
>Ga0114956_1004383_pt1 | contig 10747 bp, 5 predicted proteins | sample MaitaG_FD_87304 | JGI IMG/M metagenome (GOLD analysis project Ga0114956, IMG submission 87304) | Marine algal microbial communities from Maine, USA - Maine_Asex2 metaG | ecosystem: Host-associated > Algae > Red algae > Unclassified | place: Maine, USA | collected 2015-01-05 | reverse complement strand
GAAAGTTTTTTTTAGAAAAAATTTTTTACAACTTAATAAGTTTAGTGGTAGAAGTTGCACCTAATTTGTTTTCTATTTGTACGATGTACAATCCTTTTGAAATCTTGTCTATATTAAATGTTTCACCTTTAATAAAATCGCCCGTAAAAGTTTTAATTAGTTTACCAGAAACATCATAAATATTAAGATTAGAGATGTCTAGCCTTAAATAAAATGTATTTGTTGTTGGATTTGGATAAAGTTTAAATTCATTAATAAATTCATAAGCTGTAGTAGATAATGTTTGAGGATTTTGATTGCCAAACATTCTAAACTGTCCCGCATCAATAGAAATAGGTGTATTAACATTTGTTACGTTTATATTAGTGTTTCCTGTTGGATCCATTAAATCGTGCCATAATCCTGTGTAAGGGAAATTTGGAACTACATTTTGTGAATTAACATCAAAATTTGCTAAAATAATTACATTTTTTAATTCTGTAGATGGTATTGTATCATCCCAAATAAATATTCTTGGTGTTAAATTTCCAGAATCTATGGAATAATCTCCTTCGAATACCGCTTCGTTGATTTTTAATGAATTTAAGCGAGACCAATCATTATATATTTTATTCCTATTGGAATTTGTTAACCAATTGTTTGCCCATTGTGGTTGTGGTTTTGTATCAAGTTTACAATCTCCATCAGTTCCACCTGGTTCGTTAACAGTACCATTATTACAAGTAAAAATTGAATTTTCCATACCTAAAGCTCCAAAATGCCAAATCATTTTTGGACCAGGTATAGTAAGAGTAACTGCTCCTAAAGCAGACATTCTTGATAACGCAGTATTTAAACTTGTAACATCGTGTGAACTGTTGGTTGCATTTCCGAATTGAAGATTTCTATACATTAATCGTTCCTCGTCATGACTTTCAGGATATCCAATTAATCTTGGTTTATTGAAATTTCTGCTAGGATCATTGTGTGCCATCCTATTAAAATTATTATTAGAATTATATCCCATAGTTAATTGGTTAAATTCATTAGTCATTTTTCCCCAAAGCATAATACCTTTATCTTCTGCAATTCTATAATCTGCCCACTCTTTTTCTTCTTGTGTTCCCCCTAAATGTTCAAAAATTACGTAGTGATCGTCGTCTAATGACCAAGAATAATCTGCGTAGTCTTTTAAAATAGCAACACGGTCTGCTTGGTATTGGTTTGTGCAACCTTCGTTAGATTCTGTACAATTTTGAGTGAATCCTTTTGTTAAATCCCATCTAAAACCGTCAATTTTAAACTCTTCTATCCAATGCTTAACTACACGTTTAGAATATACTTTAGTAAATGAGTTTGAGTGATTAAAATCTGAACCTACACTATAACTATGTCGCGCTACTTCGTTAAAATAAGGATTTTCACTACTTGGTTCTCCCCAACCATCACCATCTGGATCGTCCATCCACATGCGAATCATTGGATTTCTTCCGAAGGCATGATTTAGAGCGATATCAAGTATTACAGCAATATCATTTTGGTGACATACATCTATAAATTCTTTAAATTTAGCTTCTGTACCATAAAACTTATCTAGTGCTAAATGAAATGAAGTATTATAGCCCCAACTCTCATTACCTTCAAATTCCATTACTGGCATAAGTTCTATAGCATTTACATTTAAATTTTTGAAGTAGTCGATTTTATCAATTAAATCTTGAAAATTTCTGTCGTTATCGAAATCTCTAACTAATACTTCATAAATAACAAGGTCTTCTTTTTTAGGTTTTTCAAAATTTGTTACTACCCATGGATAGTTTACTTGTCCAGTTTGTAAAACCGTTACCTCTCTTTCTTGACCAGCAGGATAAACTGGCATGTTTGGATAGGCTGTAGACGGAATAAATGGATCGTCAAAAGGAGAAAGTACTAATGTTGAATATGGATCTGCTGTTTTTACTAATTTAGGAGAATTGGCTAATGGTGTTTTGTCCACAGTCCAATATTGATAGGTTTCTATTTGCCCTGGAGTTAAACCTGTTAAAGTAATCCAATATTTATTGTTTCGTGAAGGGTCTTGTTTCATAGCATAGGACGCATCAGGTTGCCAATTATTAAAGCTACCAGTAACATAAACAAAATTCTTTCCTGGTGCGTACAAAACTAATGTTGCTTTGGTTGGGTCTGTGTCATCGTAGGTTACACCATCAAGATATGTGTTTGGCATTATAGCATACGAAGAGCCAGGATCAACAATTAGTGAAAATGATTTTATTTTTGTTTGTCCAGAAACTGTAACCTCCAAAGTATAATTGTTATTTGTTGTTATTGAATTATCTTGATAAGAATAATTTGAAATACCACTTTGCGAATTAATTGTTACTCCATTTGATTTTAAAACGTAATCCGCATTTCCTCCTGTGTTTGTTGCGCTTATTAAAAAGTTGTCTCCAGAATTAATAATTGTAGTTGAGTTATTATCTGGATTAGTTAAAGACACTTGGAATAATCCAACATCTTCCAAATTATCTTGAGATTTTTTATCTCCTGTTCCATCTTTTGCTTTTATAAGAAAGCCTATTCTTCCTATTCCTGTTCTTCCATAAAAAGTTTGCGGAATAAAAGAAATGCTATAACTATCAGTTCCTGAATTATAATTTAAAAGATTTGGAGTTGGAGTATTTGAAGAATCTGTCCATTCTCCATTTGTTGGGCAGTCTTGAAGGTTAGTTAAATTTAAGTTATAGGACCAAGACCATAAATACAATTCGTTATTTGTAATATTCCATTGTGCTTCATTAATACTACTACCATTAAAGGTTAATGTTACCATTTCATCTTCTTCAAAAACCGAAGGATTAACTGAATATGTAACATTTTGTTGTTGTGCAAATGAGATTTGACAAATTAAAAATGTTAAAAAAATAATTTTTTTCATAATATGATTTTTTAAAAAGAAAAGGCAGTTTTTCTAATAGAAAACTGCCTCTTCAGAAAATTCAAATAAAATATTTTATTTCGTAATTATAACATAAGATGGTGCAGCAGGATCTGAGAAATCCAACATGATATCGTAAGTTCCCATCATTACTGAAATATTATTATCATTATCAGTATCTAAAATACCATCACCTGTAGCATCTCCATAATTAGTTAGAGACCAATCTTCGCTTAAGCGAATTTTCATTTCTCCACTAATTAAATCTACATTTTGAGCTAACCATTGTGTATCTGTAAGAGGAGTGAATGTAAAATCTGGACCTCCATTTCCCCAATCGTTATATGCAGAACCTATAATTCCCCAAAGATCTTTTTCTACTATAGAATATGAAAAATCGTTAAGATTTATAGTAATTAAATAGAAACCAGCAGTTACAGCAATATTATTGTCTGAATCTTGGTCTAAAATACCATCGCCTGAGGCATCTCCATAATTAGGTAGAGACCAATCGTTGTTTTGTCTTACTTTCATTTCTCCATCAATAAGCTTTACACCAACTTTAAAAGTGTCTGTTGTATAATCATAATGAAACTTGGCATCTGGTCCTGCATTTCCCCAATCGTTAAAAGCAGAGCCTATAATACCATAAGAAAAAGGAACTATTGTATATGCTAAAGTACTTGTATTAAATTCAATTTTGTAATCTCCAGCAGAAACAACTATGTTATTATTTGGGTCTTCATCAAGAACACCATCACCTGTAGCATCACCATAGTTTGGTAACGACCAATCGTTACTTTGTCTTACTTTCATTTCGCCAGCTTTAAGGTTTACAAAAGCAACTACAACATCAGCATCTGAAGTTGTGTAAAATGGAAGATCTGGACCTGCATTTCCCCAATCGTTAGCTGCAGAACCAACAACTCCCCAAATAGAAGGTTGAATTGCTGAGCCACCTGTGTTTCCAGTGCTTTCTGGAAGTTTAATACTTATTGTTTGTGGAAAAGACATTAATTCGGTACCGCTACCAGTATCGCCAATAAAGGCCCGTAATCTAAACGTTACCACACCAATGTTTGGCATGTCTTCAGTATCTGGATCACTATCTAAACCAGCTTCAGTAGCAATACTTAGCATTTCTCCAACAGATACGGCAATTTCATTTGCATTTGTAGAGCCTACAATAATCATATCTGAAAAATCACCTGTAAGTGAACGTTGTAATTCATAAGTTGTATTGGTAGGAACACTAAAATTAGCGTTATTCCAAGTAAACCTTTCAGCTACATTTCCCGAAGCTGCAGGAATTAATACATATTCATCTAAAAATGTATTTGAGAACATAAAATCTCCTTGAGGTGCTGCTGTAAAGACTAAGTCATCATCTTCTTGGCAGGAATTTAAGCCTATTGAAGCTAAAATTAATAATAATAAAATTTTAAATTTTTTCATCTTTATTTTTTTTAAATTAGTAACCTGGGTTTTGTGTTAAGTTTGGATTTGCTTGAATAGCAGTAGATGGAATTGGAAACACATTGTAAGTTGCTGGAATTGATGTTCCATTCATGGTATTACCTTTCCAAGGCCAGAGATAACTACCTCCAGTAAACATACCAAAACGTATTAAATCTGAACGCCTATGTCCTTCAAGATTTAATTCTCTTCCTCTTTCATCTATTAAGAAACTTAACGTAAGTTCATTCATCGCTATTGGACTTGCTTCAGATCGAGTTCTTACCATATTTACGTAAGATAAAGCAGTAGTCATATTTGCATTAGATGCACCTCTTACAGCACATTCAGCATACATTAGATAAGCATCGGCTAATCTAAATAATGGAAAATCGGTGCTTGAGAAATCTGACGGTAATGAATTTCCATTAAAATTTGTGTTTCTAAATTTTATTGAAGGATACCCATCGGTCCATTCTCTGTAGTCTGCCATTTCAAATTCGTGACCATCTGTCCAAAATAAACTAGCTCTTTCGTCTGTAGAAGATGTTAAATCACCAAATAAGCCATACCAAGCTTTGGTTGCTCTGTGTCCTGCCCAACCTTGTGTGGCACCAAATTGATTTAATGGTATTGTTTCTGAATTTAAATTACCATTTACAATGTAAGTTGTATTTCCAAAACTTTGACTAACGACCGCATCTGCTATTAAAGGATAAATAATTTCATTTGATGTATTATTATCTGCTGAAAAAAGGCTTACAAAATCTTCAGATAATGAATAGTTAGAATTAACAATTACATTTAGATATGTTACAGCATCATTATATCTATTAGTTCCAGTATATACTTCTGAATTTAAATATAATTTTGAAAGTAACATAGCAGCAGCACCTTCGGTAGCTCTACCATAAGTATTGTTTTCTGGTAATGCAGATTGAATGGCTAATAATTCAGATTCTGTGAAATTAAATAATTCTTGTCTTGAAGCTTCTGGTAAAGGATTTGTTTCGCCAAAGTTATCTTCGGTTGCTAAAACACCTTTTCCAAATACATCTATTAAATAATAATAAGCTAGAGATCTAATAAACCTAACTTCTGCAACAATTTGTTCTTTATTGTTAACATCTACATTTTTTAAAATAGAGAGTAGGTTATTACATTGTGGTATTGTAAAGAAAATTCTGTTGTACATATACCTAAAAAACTTGTTTTCTGAAGTCCAATCTGATGTAGTAGTTAATTGGTCAAGCCCATTATCTCCCCAACGATTCTTCATAGAATCTGAAGTAAAATCTTGTAAATTTATAATTCCTCTTAAAAAAGGAGACTCACCTGCATCGTCACTAATATCTGAACTTCCAGGTCCATCTGCCCCAGAAAGGGCAAACGATGCGTAAAGTCTTGATAAAATGCCTTCTACAGCATTTGGGTCTTGAGCTAATAGCTCTTCTAACGAAAGTTCTACTTTCGGTTTAGTATTTAAATCATCAGTACAACCTGCAAAAAGCAAAATACTGAGACCTAATACGAATTTTAAAATATTATTTTTCATAGTTCAATTTTTTTAAAAATCAATGTTAACACCTACATTATATATAGTAGCTCTAGGATAGAAGTTTGTGTCAATACCTCCAAAATTTTCAGGATCTTGCCCACTATAATTAGTTAATATAAAAGGATTATTTACTGCTCCATATAATTTAACTGTTGCGTTTTTAAATGTTTTACTGTCTAAGGTATAGCCTAATACTATATTTTCACATCTTAAAAAAGATGCTTTTTCCAAAAAGTAATCTGAATACTGTACTGGATCTCTAATCTCATTAAATGCTAAATTAGCCTCACCAGCGTAAAAATCTAAAGTATTGTTAAGCGATTGTTCATCTAAAGGTAAAATATTTTCGATAACTCCTGCTGTTAGACGTCTTGAGTTATAAATCTCTCCATCTAATTGTCCTCTAAAACTTGCGCTTAAATCCCAGTTTTTATAATTTGTATTCAATCCAAAACCAAATGTCCAATTAGGTTGTATGGCTCTATAATATCTATCTTCTTCAGTAATTAAATTATCTCCATTTAAATCTACAAAAGAACCTAAAATAGGATTTCCGTCTGTATCATATACTTGTTTAAGAACCCAAGCAGAACCAGCTTGCTCTCCAACTGCATGTCTTAATAAAAAATTACCAGTACCTATTGGTAATCCTCCACCTGCTGGTATTTGTTCTATACCTTTCAAGTCAGTAACTTCATTTTTATTATATGATATGTTACCATTTAAGGATAATGAAAAATTATCATTTTCTATTGGTCTTAAATTTAAACCTAATTCAAAACCTTTACTTTCTGTTTCACCAACATTTTGTATTAGTCTATCGCTTAAGGCTTGCCCTGGAGGGACATTTGTTACAACTAATAAATCTGTTGTTTTTCTTTTAAAAATATCGAAAGAACCACTAATTATATTATTTTTAAAGAAGTCGAAATCTAAGCCTAAGTTGTAAGTAGTAGTTTTTTCCCAAGTAAGATTCGGGTTAAATTCTTTTGCATTATACAAAGTTACACCTTGAATAAATTGACTATTAGGAGATCCAATTTGAAAAACAGGAATCGATGGAAAAAAACCAACAGCTCCAGAAATATCTTGTTGTCCTGTTTGTCCATAACCTAGTCTTACTTTTAAGTCGTTTACAAAATTAGAATTTTTTAGAAATGTTTCTTCTTTAACTTTCCATGCTAATGCAGCCGATGGAAAATATCCCCAACGATTCTCTTCAGTAAAAAAAGAAGAACCATCTGCTCTCATAGAAAAAGTAACTAAATATTTGTCACCTAAATTAATATTAGAACGACCAAAAAACGATTGTAAGTTTAATAGGCTAAAAAATCTATTGGTTGGGTTTGCAGGATCTACGTTTGGAATTCGAACACCAGTAACTTCGTCGTTTCTAAACTCGTCTTTATTTCCATCATTTTTAAAGTTTTGATAAGCATAACCAGCTTGAACATCGAAAGAGTTTATAAAACCATCTAAGTCTTTAGCGTAAGATAAATAAGACTCCCAAGTTGTATTTGTAATATGTTGACGTTCTCTAAAACCTACGCCAGGATTAAATATATAAGTTCCTATTGGTTCAGTTGGATCAGGTACAAGAGTATACGTTGCTAAGGCATTCTGCGCAAAGCGCTCCTCAATATTAGCTCTTGAGGCTTCTAAACCAACATTAGTAACTGCTCTTAATTCTGGTAAAAAATGAAATTTGTAATCTAACTCTAAACTCGCTAATATTCTATTTACACGCTCTGGTCTATTACTTTGCTCTAATAATGCTAATGGGTTGCTAGCTCCAACTCTACCATTTGGTAAGTTTGGATCTGTTGCAGATAGGACTTTACTGTAAAAACCTCCAAATATTGAATTTGCATCATATATAGGTTTTGTTGGATCCATAGAAATTCCGCCTCCTAAAGCTCCACCTTCATTTATAGAATTTTTTTCTACAAGTGTTCCTTTAGCATTAAAATCAATTTTTAAGTGGTCGTCTAATAATTTTGGTGTTAAACGCAATGAAGCTGTAAAACGCTCGTAGTCGTTTCTTTTAACAACACCTTCGGTTTCATTGTAACCAATAGAAACTCTAAAAGGAATTTTACCTAATAGATTAGCTCTTACTCCAAAATTGTAATCGTTTGTTATGGCAGTTCTATAAATAGCATCTTGCCAATCAGTATTGTAAATAGCTCTATTACCATCTGGTGTGCTTATTATTTGAGATACATTTTCGTCTGTAACAACAGAACCAACAGGAACTCCTAATAAACCTAAATTTTCAGGATAAAATTCAGTAATAAAACGTACAAAAGTATCACTATCCATTACTGGGACATAATTATCTCTGCCAATTGAACTTAAAGATGTGCGTGCCGAAAAATTAAATTTCGCTGCTCCAGACGTTCCTTTTTTTGTAGTAATAATAAGTACTCCATTAGATGCTCTAGAACCATAAATTGCTGTTGCAGAGGCATCTTTTAATATACTAAAACTTTCAATATCGTTAGGGTTAATTAAACTTAATGGATTTCCAACTCCTGAAACGCCTCCATTATCAACAGGAATACCATCAATAACTATTAACGGACTGCTATTGGCAGATAGTGATGCACCACCTCTAATTCTTATATTTGGTGCAGCATCTGGTTGTCCACCAGAATTAGTTATCCTAACACCAGCAGCTTTACCCTGAAGTAACTGTTCTGGAGATAAAATGGCTCCTTTGTTAAATTCTTTTTCAGAAACAACTTCTACAGAACCTGTTAAATCTTGTTTTTTAACGCTTCCATAACCAATAATTACAACTTCGTCAAGTTGAGATGCGTCTTCTAACAAAGCAACATTTAGGTTTGTTTGACCAGAATAAGTTATTTCTTGATTAACATATCCTACAAAAGAGAATTCTAAAATATCTCCATTATTTACAGATAATTGAAATTGTCCATCAAAATCTGTGGATGTACCTTGACTTGTTCCTTTTACAATAACATTAACACCAGGTAAAGGTGAAGATGATGATTGTTCTGTTACAGTTCCGCTTACCGTATTTTGAGCAAACAAAAGTGGGGGTAATGCGAAAAAAATAAACAGTAAATTATTATAAATTGTTTTCATATAATACTATTATGTTAGTTTGTAATACAGACTTATATTTTACTTCTCGAGGTTAAATCTATATAAATAAAATGTTAATTTAGTGTCAAGTATTAATTTTAAAGGTTACGCAAACGTTTTCGTGTTAACAACTTTTTTAAATACTGAGAATTTTTCAATAATAATTGTAAATTTTTATACTTTTTTAGATAATAAGCTTACATTTTGGGAATTGAATAATAAAAGCTTGTATTTTTGAGATTATTATAAATACTAAAAAGCTAAAATGAGAAGAAAAGTTACTTTAAAACAAATAGCAAGAGAATTAGATGTATCTATTTCTACAGTTTCTAAGGCGCTTAGAAACAGTAAAGAAATAAGTGAAGATACTAGAGATAAAGTTCAAGCTTTTGCTAAACTTTATAATTATAGACCTAATAATATTGCATTAAGTTTAAAAAACAGAAAAACCAAAACTATTGGTATTATTATACCAGAGATTGTGCATCATTTTTTCTCTAAAGTTATTAGAGGTATAGAGTTAGTTGCTAATAAAAGAGGGTATAATGTTATTGTTGGTTTATCTAACGAGTCTTTTTCTAAAGAGGTTATAAATATGGAATTGCTCGCTAATGGAAGTATAGATGGTTTTATATTGTCTATTTCTAAAGAAACATTACAGCGTCAAGATTATCATCATTTTATAGAAACTATAAACCAAGGCATGCCAATTGTTATGTTCGACCGTGTTGTTAACGAAATTAATTGCGATAAAGTTATTGTAGATGATTTAAAAGGTTCTAAAAAAGCTGTAAATAAATTAATTGAAAAAGGCTGTAAAAACATCGCAATTATTACAACTAAAGACTATGTAAGTGTTGGAAAATTGAGAACACAAGGTTATCTTGAGGCTTTGGAATACAATCAAATTAAAGCAAAAGGTTCTTTAATATTAAAAGTTGATGATGCATTAGTTTCAGATGATGATTTAAATGTATTAGAAAAAGATATCGAATCTTTATTTAAATCTAATAAAGCAATTGATGGCGTTTTTGCGGTAAACGAATTATATGCAATTACAGCCATGAAGGTCGCAAGAAAATTAGGATTAAATATTCCAGAAGATGTTCAGTTTATTGGGTTTACAGATGGTGTTTTATCTAAACACGCTACTCCAAGCTTAACAACAGTTAGCCAGCACGCGCAAGAAATGGGAGAAAAAGCAGCAGAGTTACTTATAAATAATCTTGAAATTGAAGAAGATGAAGAACACTACCAAACAGTAGTAATTGAAACCGAATTAATTACTCGTGAATCAACAAAATAAAAAATTAACATCTATAATTTAAAATCTTTTATATCTTTACAGCAAATCAAAACTTATATTTTACTTCTCAGGTAATATAGTTTTGATAAGTTTTATGCTTATCAAATAGTAATAATTAATACTTACTATTTATGAAAAAGCGTTCACTCGGTTTTTGGGAAATTTGGAACATGAGTTTCGGTTTCTTAGGAATTCAATTTGGCTTTGCACTACAAGGAGGCTTTATGTCTCGAATTTTTCAAACATTAGGAGCAACTAAGGACGAAATCCCATTGCTATGGATCGCAGCACCATTAACTGGTTTGCTGGTACAGCCAATTATTGGCTATATGAGTGATCGTACATGGAGCGTTAAGTGGGGAAGGCGACGTCCTTATTTTTTAATTGGAGCTATTTTAAG
>Ga0114956_1004382_pt1 | contig 10749 bp, 11 predicted proteins | sample MaitaG_FD_87304 | JGI IMG/M metagenome (GOLD analysis project Ga0114956, IMG submission 87304) | Marine algal microbial communities from Maine, USA - Maine_Asex2 metaG | ecosystem: Host-associated > Algae > Red algae > Unclassified | place: Maine, USA | collected 2015-01-05 | reverse complement strand
TGATTCATAGGTTCTATTATAAATTCTACTTTTCCTCCACAACATTGCTCAAATTCTGGTCCTAAAGTATAACCAGATTCAATAATCTTGTTTTCTTTTAGTGCTTTTATAGCTTGATCTATGGCTAAGAATTCTAGTTTTCCTCCACCAATGGTTCCAAAAAGTTCTTTATCTTCCGTAATAATCATGCGCGAACCTAACACACAAGGAGTTGATCCATAACATTTTGTTACAGTGACTAACGCGACAGGCTGCTGTTTTGACTTAAATTCTGATAAACGTTCAATCCAATTCTTCATAGGATGTAAAAGAGGATTTAAAAATAAGGTTTTTTTAATGGATTGATGTTTATTTTCTCTTAACCAATTTCGCAGAAAACTAGATTAAAATATCTTACTCACTCAAGTATAAAGCCTTTGCCATGTACATTTCTAATAACAACGTTACTCTTTGATAAAAGCTTACGTAAACGTGAAATATAAACATCCATTGAATTTCGAGAAAATTCATCTTCACTATCCCAGAGATTTTGAAGTATAAGTTTTCGACTCACCAATTCTCGAGGTTTTAGAATTAAATATCGCATTAGCAAATTTTCGCGCTGCGTTAAGTTATGTGTAATTCCATTTGAATTTAGCTCACGTTTTTCAACATCTAACATCACATCTTTATATATTAATTCCTTTTCCTCCGAAGTCTTCGAAGAATTTCTAGAGAGTATCGCTTCAATTTTTGCTATTAAAACTTCCTCGTCTATCGGTTTGGTTATGTATTCTTCTGCACCAAACTGGTAGCCTTTTAGTTGATCTATTTTTAAATCACGAGCTGTTAAAAATACAAACGGCAAATTAGGAACTTCACTTCTTATCATTTGAGCGACCTCAAATCCTGAAGCTTGTTTTAAATTAATATCTAAAACGGCCATATTGAATTGAGTATTTGAAAGTGCTTCAATAGCTTGAGAAACCGTTTCTTTCCAAATCACCTGATAGTTCTTAAGCTTCATGTATTCACTTAAAACGTAACCAAAACTTTTATCATCTTCTACCAAAAGAATCTTAACCATTGTACGGAAAATTTAAATTTATAATTAATCCTTTTTCACTCGAACTTAATATCATTTCACCATTGTGCATATCCATTATACGATTAACGTAAGCCAATCCTAAGCCCTTAAATTTAATATCAGAATTAAAATCAGATATTCCTTTGCCATTATCTGAATTGGAAATTTGAACCCTTCCGTTTTCTCGGGACATTTTAATCGTTAATTCTAAGGGAGAATCATTATGCTTAATAGCGTTTTCCCAAATATTAAATAACATTAGTTGTAAATGATTACTATCTGCTTCTATGACTAATTCTTCTTCTGATGGTATAAAATTGACCTTTGTATGATGCGTTAAAAAAACAGGTTTCATTTGCTTTAAACAATTTTCGATAAGATTTGTTAGGCGCACTTTTTCTTTAGTAATATAAAGATGATCAGCATCAGATTTTACCCAATGTAATACGGTTTTAATATGATTTTCTAACCTATTACTTTCGGTTTGAATAATTTGAACCAATTCACTTTTATCAACCAAAGCTTCATTAGCCAATAAGTTGGCACTCAATTTTATTGAAGACAAAGGCGTCTGAAATTGATGCGATAAATGATTTACAAATTCATTCTTTTGAATAATTAATTTACGCTGTTTTCGGGTTAAATTTACTAATATTATTAACGTTCCTAACAAACCTATTAGAAAGATAAAAGGAATAAAGTATGGCTTGAAACTAAACTTTTGCTTAGCTATATATAGATGTATATAGTCTAAATCTTCCTCGTTCATTCCTCTCATTTCGACCATTTGCGCAGGAGTTTGATTAAGAACAAATCCTTTATTATTAATAGTCGAACCATTTTCGTCTAAAACATCAATCATCACCAAACAAGATGAACAAACTTTTAAAATTATATTTGTACTGTCTTTAAATTTCCTTTTACTATTGAATTGGCTTAATGGCTTTCCTAAACCATTAAAAAGTCCCCAGCTAAAATCTCTATTATAATCATTTAGGTTTTTATTCAATATAGAATCCAAAACGTTGTAACCTTTGGCAGAATCTTTAACTAAACTTGTGTCTTTCTTTTCAGCTTTTCTAAATTCAATAGCAGTTTTTAGTAGCTGAGAGGACATTTCTTTTTTATCTAAATCGAACTTCAATTTTTGATTTTGGTTCAAATGCCACACTTGCCAAAAAATGAGTCCGAATCCCATTAGAGCACCTAGAATGACTATTATTATCGTTCCTTTTTTCATAATCTTAAAGACTAAATTACAAAATTGATGCACACCTTGGCTGAAATTCAGTTTTCATTAAGTTTTTTCAGTTTTCCTTATACAACCTTCACTTTCACTTCATTAAAATTTAGAACTATGACGCATAGATTTGTGGTGTAATAAAAACTATAATTATCATGAAAACAATTTTTTTAATTCCAATTCTATTTTTAAGTACAATTCTAAATACACAAATCGATTATGAAAAACAGAACACACTATTGCTTTCAGCTTACAGAGCAAAAGCAACCAAAGATTACGATACCGCTTTAAAGTTGTATGATGAAGCCCTTGAGATAAAACAGCTGAATAGTATTTCCGAATACTTATTTGCCGCTATTTGCGCGGCAGAGATTGAAAGAAATACGTCTTGTGAAAATTGGATTAAGGCCGCAATTACTGATGAAAACGTAACTTCAAAAACTATTCTTAGTTTTTCTAAAAACGAGATCTATCAAGAATCAGCACAGAAAGTTTTAGCCAACCATGAAGCATTATCAAATATGTTTTTCTCTAAAAAGAAAAATATTGCTGCTTATTTAGAGATTCAAAAACTAGTCATTAGAGATAAATTGGCAAGAAAACTAAACGACTATTATTCAGGAATTTCCCAAAAAGACCAAGAAGAAGCTTTTGATGGATATTTAGCTGCGCAAAAAGAGAATGATACAATAGCTTTAATAAAATATAAAAACATACTGTGGCCAAAAATAAGCGAGGAGCATGACGCTTACGAAGATGCTATCATTCGCTATACTGACAGCTTAAATATTACTAAACTGATCAATATCACAAAAACTCATGGATGGCAAGAAGAGGCTCATATTCTTCTATGGCACCAACGCGGAACTTATGGTGACACTAATTGGGTATGGAATTATTTTAAACCTTTAATTGATACTGAAATTAAAGCTGGCACTGTAGCACCTTTCTTTTGGGCAATGTTTGAAGATTTTAAATCCATCATAGAAAACGGAGAAACTATATACGGTTATCATCCCGGAAAAGTTAATAATGGCACTGTTAATGCAAAACGTAAATCCATTGGTCTACCTGAATTAACTATGGCAGAGATTGAAGAAAGAAATAATAATCCTTATGGTGGGAGAATGTATTGAAGTTGAAATCATATTTCTTGAATGTTACCAAAACCCAAGTCTATATTTGGGTTTTACTTTTATAATTAAAAAAATCTATTTTTTTCTGTAATCTTTAAGTTCTATCTTCGACCAATTAATTTTGAAATTTATATCATGTCAAAAAATTATTACGACCCAGCAGACCTAAGAAAATTTGGAAAAATTACGGAATGGAGTGAAGAACTTGGAAACAAATTCTTTGACTATTACGGAAAAGTATTTGAAGAAGGCGCTTTAACTGCTCGTGAAAAATCTTTAATAGCTCTAGCTGTTGCACATACTGAGCAATGTCCGTATTGCATTGATGCATACACAAAAGATGGTTTGCAACGTGGTGTTACAAAAGAAGAAATGATGGAAGCCATACATGTTGGTGCCGCTATTAAAAGTGGAGCGACTTTAGTGCATGGTGTACAGATGATGAATAAAGTGAATAAATTAGACGGTTAATCCCCTTTGTCCTGCGGACATTTCCCCAAAGGAGAAAATAAAACCAGAACATATAATTTTCCGTAAGCATTATAAACCTAATTAGATTAATGGCGACAGCAATAAAATCCCTTAAGAAACAAGGAAGCGATTTAGCGCAAAGCAATAAACAACTTGAAATACTTTCAAATGGTATCTTTAAAAATGGTGAATTACCAACTTTTAGGGATAAAATTTCTGAAACCAATCAGTTTCCTTTAATAGCTAAAAAATTAGAGATTCTACAAATCAATGTAGGTTATATGTGTAATCAAGTTTGCGACCATTGCCATGTAGATGCTGGTCCTGACCGAAAAGAAATTATGACTCGCGATACTATGCGTCAATGTCTTGAGGTAATAAAAAATTCTGGAGCGCACACCTTAGATCTTACAGGTGGTGCACCAGAAATGAATCCAGATTTTAGATGGTTTGTGGAAGAGGCTGCGAAAGTGGGAATTAAAGATTTTATAGTACGCTCTAACCTAACGATCATTCGTGCTAATAAAAAATACTACGATTTACCAGATTTCTTTAAAAAGCATAATATACATGTTGTGAGTTCGATGCCACATTGGACGCGTGGCAAAACTGATAAACAACGTGGAGACGGTGTTTTTGATAAATCCATAAAAGCTCTACAAGAATTAAATGCTCGTGGTTATGGAATGCCAGAGAGTGATTTAAGATTAGACTTAGTTTATAATCCTTCAGGTGCATTTTTACCTGGAGACCAAGCGGCTATGGAAAAAGATTTCAAAAAAGCATTGTTAGAAGATTTTAATATTCAATTTCATAGTCTTTTTGCTATTACCAATTTACCAATTGCACGTTTCTTAGATTATTTAGTAGCTTCAGAGAATTATGAAGATTATATGTATCAATTGGTTGAAGCTTATAACCCTCTAGCGGTCAAAAATGTAATGTGTACTAATACACTTTCTATAAGTTGGGACGGTTATTTATTTGACTGTGATTTTAACCAAATGTTAGAACTGCCAGTGAATAGTAAAGCCAAGCATATTTCGGAATTTAATGAAGACTTATTAGAAGGACGAAAAATTGTTGTTTCACAACACTGCTATGGTTGTACTGCTGGAGCAGGAAGCAGTTGTCAAGGAAGTGTTGCTTAACAAATTCCTGCGAAGGCAGGGATCTCATTATTATGAAAAACAAAATATTATACATATTCCTATTTGTCTCTAGTATTGGGTTTGCTCAAAAGAGTATTTCAAAATTGCTTAAGAAATATAATACTGGAAGCATCCCATATATGTCAGTAGAAGAGCTTGTTATGCCAAATACGGATGCTATTATACTAGATTCTAGAGAACTGAAAGAATATGAGGTCAGTCATATTAAAGATGCAATTCAAGTCGGTTACGATCATTTTAACATAGAAATTATTGAAAAACAGGTTAAGGATAAATCTAAAACTATAGTTGTGTATTGTTCTGTTGGCATACGCTCAGAAGATATAGGTGAGAAACTAGAAAAAGCAGGTTATACCAATGTTTACAATCTTTTTGGTGGCATTTTTGAATGGAAAAACAAGGATCAAATCGTTTATAATACAGAAGAAAAACCCACAGAAAATATCCATACATTTTCAAAAGAATGGAGCAAATGGCTCTTAAAAGGAATTAAAATATATGACTGATACACTTGTAATTGTATTTGTAAAAAATATAATATTAGGAACTGTAAAAACGCGACTAGCGAAAACTATTGGAGATGTTGGTGCGTTTGAAGTATATTCTGAATTGGTGAAAATAACAGAAAAGGCAACTGAAGCCTTAGACGTTGATAAACGCATTTATTTCTCTAATGCTGTTGTGGATTCCAAATGGCCAAATGAATTTAAAACGGTGCAAAATGGTACTGATTTAGGAGATCGTATGCTAAATGCCTTTAAAGATGGGTTTGAAGCTGGTTATAAAAAAATAGTATTGATTGGTTCTGATTTACCTGATATTAATGCCAAGCACATTACAAAAGGTATTGATGCATTAACTAATAACAATGTTGTTTTCGGACCTGCTGAAGATGGTGGCTATTATCTCGTTGGAATGTCTAATATGGAAGAGTTAATCTTTAAAAACAAACCCTGGAGTCAGCCAAATTTATTAGAATTAACTTTGAAAGAATTAGAAATAGCTCAAATAAAAGTTGAGATCCTTGAAACTTTAAATGATATAGACAATTATGAAGATTTAATTGCCTCAGAATTTTACAAGTCTAACTTAGATTTACAAGAAAAAATTCAAATAGAAATTTTTAACCAATAAAAAAAGACTTCCTTTTTCAAGGCATATAAATATGATTAGATTTATTACTGAAAGTACAGAATATTTACAAAATAAAGGCTTTGATAGTCCTGAAATAGGAATTATTCTTGGTACTGGTTTAGGGCAACTTATTGATGAAATTGAAATTACTGCAGAAGCGAGTTATAATCACATTCCAAATTTTCCGACAGCTACAGTAGAGTTTCATAAAGGTAAATTAATTTATGGCAACTTAAGCGGTAAGAAAGTTGTAGTAATGCAAGGCCGTTTTCACGTTTACGAAGGCTATACGTTGCAAGATGTAACATTCCCTGTTCGTATAATGGAAAAATTAGGAGTAAAAACTTTATTAGTTTCTAATGCTGCAGGTGCGATTAATTTAGATTTCAAAAAAGGTGAGTTAATGTTAATTGACGATCATATTAACCTACAAGGAGGTTCACCTTTAGCTTTTAGGGGAGTTTCTGAGTTAGGTGAACGCTTTACAGATATGAGTGCTCCTTATGATTTAGATATAAATTCTAAATTCAAAAGTATTGCGAAAGCAAATAACATAAAATTGCATGAAGGTGTATATGCTTCTGTTGTCGGCCCTCAACTTGAAACACGCGCCGAATATAGAATGCTAAAAACCATAGGTTCTGATGCCGTTGGCATGAGTACAGTACCTGAGATTATTGTTGCTAATCATTTAGGATTAAAAGCAGCAGCAATTTCTGTTTTAACAGATGAGTGCGATCCAGATAATTTAAAACCAGTTGATATTGCAGAAATTATTGCTATGGCAGGAAAAGCTGAGCCGAATATGATTACATTATTTAAAGAATTGATAAAAACATTATAAATAGTTCTCAGCGGCAGTCGCAGTTTTCAGTCTTACTGTTACTGCAAACTGAGACTGAGACTGAACACTTAAAAACATGAGTTACTTAGAAGCCACAAACGATTTATATAAAGAAGCGGCATTAACACCAGATGTTGGTCTATGCTGTACTACTAACCCAGTTTGGGAATTGCCAGGTTTAAAGATTCCTAAAATTATGCAAGAGATGAATTACGGTTGTGGTTCTACAGTGCATGCTAGAGATTTAACTAATAATCCAAAAATGCTTTATGTTGGTGTTGGTGGAGGCATGGAGTTATTGCAATTCTCATACTTCAACAGGCAAAAAGGAGGTGTCGTTGGTATTGATGTAGTCGATGAAATGCTAGAAGCATCTCGCAAAAACTTTAAAATTGCCGAAGAACAAAACGACTGGTTTAAGTCTGAATTTGTAGATCTTAAAAAAGGTGATGCAATGCATCTACCTGTTGAAGCTAATAGTATTGATGTAGCAGCCCAAAATTGCTTATTCAACATTTTTAAAGCAGAGGATTTAAAGAAAGCTATCGCAGAAATGTACCGTGTTTTAAAACCTCATGGCAAGTTGGTAATGAGTGATCCTACTTGTGAGCAACCCATGAATGATGAATTGCGTAACGACGATCGTCTTAGAGCACTTTGCCTAAGTGGAAGTTTACCAATTGCTGAATATGTAAAAGCATTAACTGATGCTGGTTTTGGTACTATTGAAATTAGAGCTCGTAAACCTTACCGAATTTTAGACCCAAAGCATTACAATACCGATGAGTTAATTTACATAGAATCGATTGAAGTTGCAGCAATAAAAGATCCAATGCCAGAAGATGGCCCTTGTATTTTTACTGGTAAAGCTGCAATTTATTTTGGAGATGATGATTATGTAGATGACAAAAAAGGTCATATTTTATTGAAAAATCAACCATTAGCGGTTTGCGATAAAACTGCGGGTGCTTTAGCAAGTTTAGGTAGAGATGATATTTTTATTAGCGAATCCACATTCCATTACGATGGTGGAGGTTGTTGCTAGGCGATAATATCTTGCCTACTTATGAATAACAAATGGATAAGTACATAGACATATTTAAAAAATCCTATTCAGAATACTGGAATTACCTGAAGTACGAGCTCATTGACCTCAATCACTGGGACAATTATTTCTATGGTCTTATTGTAATTTCACTTGTGGTTTGGTTGCTTGAAATTGCATTCCCTTGGCGAAAAAACCAATCCATATTTAGAAAAGATTTTTGGTTAGACACCTTTTATATGTTCTTCAATTTCTTTATTCTAAATCTCATAATTTTAATCGCTTTGTCCAATACGGTTTCAGAATTTTTTAATGATATTATATCTAAAATTGGATTATCAATTTATAGCTTACAGCTATTTGACGTGGACGCTTTACCTAAATGGTTAGGGCTTTTTATCTTTTTTATCGTTTCAGATTTTGTACAGTGGAACACACATCGCCTTTTGCATCGTGTATCTTGGCTTTGGAATTTTCATAAAGTGCACCATTCCGTTAAAGAAATGGGATTTGCAGCACACTTGCGTTACCATTGGATGGAACCTGTGGTCTACAAATCATTATTATATATTCCTATTGCAATCATTGGTGGTTTTGATGCTCAAGACGTTGCTTTTGTTTACTTCTTTAGTATTGTTATTGGTCATTTAAACCATGCGAACTTAGGATGGGATTATGGGTTTTTAAAATACATATTCAATAATCCAAAAATGCATATTTGGCATCATGCAAAAGAGCTCCCGCAACACGTAAGGTATGGAGTTAATTACGGACTAACTTTAAGTCTTTGGGATTACATTTTTAAAACCGCTCACGTTCCTCACAACGGTAGAGATATTGAATTGGGCTTTGAAGGTGACGAGACATTTCCTAAGGATTTTGTGAGTCAAGAATTATATCCACTCAAGAAATAGCATGTCTTTCAGAGCAAAGCGAAGAATCTCATTAAAAGAAATAAAGATATGAAGTATCTGTCAGTTTTATTATTAGTACTTTTTACATCAGCTTGTTGTGGTACAAAAAAAGCTATTGAAACCGAACCAGAATCCGCAAAAGAAGTTGAAACTTTAACTGATACACCAAAAGTAACTGAGATACATGAACCAATCAATGATGATGAAGAGATTAATAAAATGGTTGAAATTGTAGATAATAATGGTATTACAATTGCTGAAGTCAGTAATCATGAAGAGGCTAAAGAACTTCTTGAAAAACAAAAAGATTCAATCAACAAGAGCCTTTCTTTTAATCAAAATATAACCAAGACCACTGGATATATACATGAATTATTTGATGAACTATTAGAAAAAAACATCTCAGAAGATGGTAAAGTTAATTATAAAGGATTTAAAAAATCTCACAAGGAACTACTCGGTTACATTACTACACTTTCTACTTTATATCCCAAACTTGATGAAATTTCACAAAAAGAAAAAATTGCCTACTGGATCAACGCCTATAATGCCTTAACCATAGACTTAATAATCAGAAATTATCCGCTAGAAAGCATAAAAGATATTAAAGATCCTTGGAGCCAACGTCTATGGAAATTTGGAGATAAATGGCAAAACCTTAATGATATTGAGCACGTTATTCTGAGAAATATGAATGAGCCAAGGATTCATTTTGCTATTGTTTGTGCTTCTCTCTCTTGTCCTAAACTTCAGAATAAAGCTTTTACAGCTTCAAATTTGGAAACACAATTAACCAATGCGGCTAAAGAGTTTCTCGCTGATACCTCTAAAAATGAATTATCTGAAAACAGTATAAAAATTTCCAAAATTTTTAAGTGGTTTAAAAAAGACTTTGAAACCGATGGCAGTTTAATTGATTTTCTAAATCAATATGCTAATATTACGATTTCAAATTCAGCAAAGAAAAGTTATAAAGGTTATAGCTGGGAATTAAACGATTAAAACTAAGGTTATAGATTTCTCGTAAGTAGACATATGATAAGCATAATAATTCCTGTTTTTAATGAGTCCGAAACTATAAAAGACTTGCTTTTTCACTTAATTGATAATGCATCATTAAATTCAATATCAGAAATTATAGTTGTTGATGGAGGAAGTACTGATGGTACTCAAGACATTATTAAGTCCTTAGATTTAAATATCGTTCTTCTAAATTCTGAAAAAGGAAGAGCAAAACAAATGAATCTTGGTGCAAAACATGCCAAAGGTTCGATTCTTTACTTTCTTCATGCGGATTCATTTCCACCTAATCGATACGATAAATACATCATCGATGAAGTTAATAAGGATAATACTGCTGGTTGTTTCAGATTAACATTTGATAGTAATCATTGGTGGTTACGATTAGCAAGTTGGTTAACGCAATTTTCATGGCGTGCTTGTAGAGGTGGAGATCAAAGTCAGTTTATAACCCGTTCACTATTTGATAAAATTGGTGGTTATGATGAAAGTTATATTATCTACGAAGATAACATTCTAATCAACGAATTATTCGCTAGAAAACAATTTGTGGTCATCAATAAAAAATTAACAACCTCTGCACGTATGTATAAAAAACATGGCGTTTGGAAAGTGCAATACCACTTCTGGACTATTTATGTAAAAAAATGGTTTGGAGCTTCGGCAGATGAAATGTTAGCTTATTATCGGAAGCATCTTTGTTA
>Ga0114956_1004379_pt1 | contig 10755 bp, 6 predicted proteins | sample MaitaG_FD_87304 | JGI IMG/M metagenome (GOLD analysis project Ga0114956, IMG submission 87304) | Marine algal microbial communities from Maine, USA - Maine_Asex2 metaG | ecosystem: Host-associated > Algae > Red algae > Unclassified | place: Maine, USA | collected 2015-01-05 | reverse complement strand
GTAAGGCTGCATCGCCGAATTATCGGCCTCCGCTGAAGGAAGATCTTTATAGAATTCAATGGGTTGCTCGCCCAACAGGAACTGGGGAAACAGCATCGACGCGGATAGGGAGAGTCCCAACAGCACGATCATTCGATACATTTGAATTTCTTTCGATTGACAACGACAAGAGCAAGCAAAATACGATTTACGCGTAAGTTGAACAGCGCCATTTTCAAATTTAAAACATTGGCTTTCATCGTGGCAGCGAAACACGCCTTGCCGCTCAAGTCTCGCGGGAAAGAGCTTAATGCGTGAGTGCATAAATCAGCAAGTTCGCGTTGACTCGTCGTGCATTTTCGATCTCGTTGCCACCACAGCAGCAACAGCTTGAGTCAGCCGCGTTGTCTGAATCGTTGAGCCCATCTGACGAAAACACCAGCACGATTTTGCCGTCAATCTCAAGGCCTTCAAGCGAAGCCCGCGCGTCTTCCAAAGTTGTGATGTCGTAGTACGAATGAAAGATCGGATGCTGCATGGCGATCTTCTTCATCTTGGCGTCCGGAAATACGGACTTGATCTGAGCGCGAAAACTGGACGCCCATTCTGAACTGCTGCAACCGGCCGAAGCAACTAAAAATCCGCCATGAGTCAGGTAGTTCCTCAGACTCTCCTGCTGGGCAGCGGTCAGCTGGAACTTGCCTTCCCCCGTCATGAACGCAAATGGATAGTCAAATAATTCCTGCGATTCCATGCGAACCGGCGAAAACTCTTGACTCGTTTGAATATTTGTTTTCCGATTGATGTCTGCCACAAAGGTCGAACTAAAACAGACCGAACTTTTATTGCTGCCATAGATCAGGTTGGCACATTTGACGGCGCCGGTATCTTCTTGGGCCATGCCGTTGCCTATTGACAACAACGTCAGCAAGACTGACAAAACAAAGGTCGTTAAATCTCTCATAATTACTTCCAGTGCGAAATTGATTATTTCTTTTGGTCAGATTGATCGACCACATCGCTAACGGCAGACGCTGCGTTGGGTTGCTCAGTGATTCGTTTCAGATAGCCGCGTGCATGGTCAATATACTCGCTGGGCACGCCTCGAAAGCTCGGTGGGCCAGTCGATTGACCAGATCTGGCTTCGGGAGTCAGATTTTCGGCGGTGACCGCTTCGTTGAGAATTCCATTTCCCGTTCCACGTCCCTTTCCCGATCGTTTGCGTCCACCGCTTTGTGCCTGAGACTGACGGTGGCTGGGCTGGTGTGGCCCGTACAACGTGGCCTTCGCCATCGACCCTCGGTACCCGGCCCCGGAACGGCCTACCTTGCCGGATTTCATGGAAGGCAACTGCATTGATCGAGCCAGCTGCCTAAGCGAATTGCCCATTGAATCTTTTGGAATCGACAACGGCTGATCCCCCTGAGCCATCTCATTTCCCAGCGAATCGCCATTGCAATCGCATTGCAACGATTCCAGCTTTCGCGCCGCTTCCTCGGCCGCAACGTGAGCCTGTTTTCCGTCTCCTTCCTGGCCCGAATCGGTGGCTTGCTGCTGATCGTCAAGGACTCCGCTTTCATTGATTTTGGCAACGATGTCCACCAAACTTTGACTGCCCTTAGGAAACTTTTCCCGAGCTTGCTCTGCGGCCTGTTTCATATTTTCCATTGCACTCTCAAGATCCTGCTTCAATAGGTCTTGTTGTTTTGACAACCGTCTGAGTCGCTGCTGCTGTGCCTCGGACAGTTCGGTCCGATTGGCAAACTCTTTCATTCTATCAGCGATCAATCGTTGCTGCTCGATGATACTCTTCATCTGAGCAATTGCTTGGAGCATCTGTTCAGCGCCCGCAAGTTGTTCCAAATCGTCTTGCATATCTTCGCGCTCGTGTTTGCTGCCAGAGTCAAAAGGTTTGTCGTTTTCGCGAAACATCTTCATCGCGTCACGCAGCATCTGTCGATTCTTCGCCGACGGTGATTTGCTGCCTTCCAATCGTTTAGCCAGTTCGCTGGAGTTCTCTGATTGTTGCTGCAATTGCGCGGCCAGTTCCTCCAGCTTCTGCTGATAGGTTTCCTCGAAGTCGTAGATCGCGGCCTGCTGGGCTCGATCGGCGAACTGGTCGGCTAATTCGTTCGTTGATTTCGAAAAATCTTTCAGCTGGTCCATTAACTCTACGCGTTGCTGCTTTTCTTGGTCTGTCAATGGACCTCCAGATTCAAGTTTTTCCTGCAAATCTTCCAATTGCCCAAGCGCCTCGTTACGTTGCTGTTCCAATCGATCAAGTTCTTGCGTCATTTGCTCAATCTCGTCGAGCACTTCCTCCATGCGATAATTCTGTCGCGCGATTTCTTTGTACTCTTCAAATGAAATAATCTGGATGACAAAGGTGTCGGTCGTGCTGATATGATCTTCGCTGCCCGGCCAAGTCGTTGGATAGTTGTCACTGACGGTCGCGTAGTAAGTAATGACGTCGCCCGCCCGAGCACCAAGCGCCTCGAGATCGAATTCATAACGGGATGTGCCGGTTGTCTTTTTCTGGTAATCGCCAGTCAATGGTTTGGGATAGGGTCCGAGTCCATTGATTGATCGAAAAAGAACAACCTCATTCAACCCAACATCATCAGACAACTGAAGCTCAACGGGTATCTGCCAGTCTTTTACCGCGATGATGTGCGGTTCAGGTTTTAAAAAGTAGACTCCAGGCGGTCGGTCGGGCCGCACAACAACGCGCCCCGAAAGCGGTTCAGGACTTGACGAGCCATTGCGTGCTTCCAGCGACACTTCAAACCGAGCTTGATCTGAAAGTTCGAACTGACCCGCAGCGACCTTCGGTGTCTCGGCCTTCACAGCCAACGGTGTCAGGTCGCTGTTGCTTGATTTTGTTTTGAACTGCTTTGAGTCCTTAGTCAGGGTTTTCAATTCGCCAGCTGTGAGTTCAATGTTGCTTTCAATCTCGATTTCGACTCGAGTGCCTTGCAGGGCCGTTACGCCTCGTCCGTCGAGCATCTGGCGTTTTGTTTCCCAACCGGTGTACTGCGGATATTCGTAGTTCAACCACACCTTCTCAAACAGCGGCACCGAGACAACTTCGACCGTGAAGCGATCGCTGATTCCTGCGTCAGTTTCAACGAAGTATTCAACCGTATTCTGAAGATTCGTCAGCTCCAGCTGAAATGAACCGGGGTCAGTGTCAACCATCGGCGTCGAAAGCGCCCGTCCATCAATCAACTGAACTAGGTTCGCATTCTCGGGAATCCAAACGCCATCGACGTTGACATCGACGATGGCCGACTGCCCTTGGAAAATGGTTTCGGGAGCCGTCTGTATGTCAAACACCAATGAAGTGTAAGCCGGGTGGTTGCCAAACACGTCCAAGTATCGCGGCACGACGCGCGTAAATAAAGAAGGGTTTATGAAGAATGTCGTGACCGTTGCCACGCCAAGAGTCATCAAAGCCAGACCGGCGACGACCATCGGGCCCAACCGAACCGTCTCATGAAATGCGACTTGTCGGCTGAGCGTTGTGCCTTGTTCGACCGCCTGTCGCCGGAGCGATTCGCTGATTTGTTCGCCGCTGGCTTTTTCAAGGTCGATCGCATTGATGATTGCGTTGTCCTCGATTCCGAGCATCGTCTCCACGTTACGCGCGGCTTTGCGTTGATAGAAGCGGTATGATCCGGCCGTTCGCCACAAGACAATCGCACACACCAATCCGGCGACCAACAAGATTCCATCGACGATCAATCGTGGCCAGGCAGGCAACGAAAACGCTGCGTCAAACGCGATCGCGGCCAAGCAAGCAACCACCAGCATCGCCAGCAACCAACACAACGCGCGCGTGATCCCGGCAAAACCTTGCAAGGAGTTGACGCTACGCAAAAATGTTTGGACCGGACTTTCATCCATGTCGCTTAACCTCAATTAAAAGTTGTTGGCAAGCCATTGTCGCCTTTGGCTCCGCGAAAGTAGCGTACTTCTGCGGAGCGAAAGGCGACTATCGGTCACTGAGTAATTGTACGCCGCTGAGCGTTTTACATTCGGCAAATTTTGAGCAATCAGTCTAAATCAAGCCACCCATCTTTCGTCCAATCCACTCACATCCCATGACAATGACGACTAAAAACATCAACCAGCCACGATCCCAAATGTAAACGGATTTTGGAGGCACTTTGGCTGCTTCCTTATCCGCCTTCAACTGGGCCAAGAACTCATCGCAATCATTGGGGCCATAGAAACGACCGTTGGACTGTTCGGCAATCATTTTCAAATTCACAGGTTTAGCTGCCGTATTGAGCCGTTCGACCGTCGCATCAAACGCATGAAATTTTTGCGTCAACGATTTTGGAACCAAGCCGGGCGTACCCAAATTGGCTTCGTACACGCCGGTGGATTCGGGTTCGAACGTTCCTCGGAATCGTGGCGAGCTGCCCAGCAGGGCCTTTAATGGAATTTGTTCTGTCGATCCGTCAGGGCAACTCATTTTCAGTACCGGATCTGCCCCAGAGGCCAGCGGACGTTTCAGTACAACGTCGATAACCAGTTTCTCACCCACACGAATATTTGCGCGGCTGAATTGCATCGATGCTTCCTCGCCGGGACGAAATTCGCTGCCGACAATCAACCACCGAACCAGATTCGACCAGAAGGAATCGTAAAACCCTGCCAGATCCTGGTTGTCGGGCGAAAGTAAACTCCACTTCCACAACCCGTCACCCGCAAAGGTCACCACAGAACCTGTTTGGTTGGTGCGTATCACAATCGAAGGCACGGTGTCATCGGCCCGCGCCGCAATTTGCGATTCAACGATCACTCGCGCGACGGGGCTGACTTCATCAATCACGTCGGCCACTTTAAATCCGCTTAACCGCGTTAAAGCCGAATCGACATCCAGCCCGATCCTCGTCGGCGAAAACCATTGGATGACTTTCCCCGATGGCGTCAGGCTCATCGTGCCCGGTACGATGGTGCCCGCGCCCCATGTTACCGGTTCAATCTTAGACAGAATTTCGGAGATCGCGCGAGCGTTGGGGGATTTGGGATCAACAGCACGACCGCGCGCAAAAACCACGCTGATACCGGTCTGATTATATTGCTTGACCAATGCTTCGGCTGATTTCTCAGAAAGTACGTTTTCGACATGTCGCCCAAAGAGGACGACGTCAAACGCAGACCATTGCTTAGCCGTTTCAGGAACCCGAAACGTGGATTTAGCGTCGTCACCACGAGTAATAATCGTGACTTTTTTATCAGGCGTAATCTGGGACAGTTGAGTCAACGCAATTCGTCCGTCCTTCCGAAGCGATTGCGCGATAAACTTGCTGTCCCAGTTGGGGCTGCCTTCGATCAGCAGCACTTTCATGCGACTGGGCTGCACCGTCAGAAACACGGTTTGAAGATTGTTGCCTGTTTCTTTTTCTCCGGGCAAGGGCGCCAACGAGCACTGATATTCGTACTGCCCCGCCTCTTCATGGCTGACCGGAATTTTGATTTCGGCGTAGTCACGTTTGGAAAAATCAATGGGCCACGTTTGCTTATTTTCGCCCTGCTTGATTGTTAAAGTCGTTTTCTCATTGCGACAACCCACTTGATAGACACGCGCGACAATCGAACCGGATTCATTAGGGTACAAATAATCCTGCATTGTTGTCGCCATCAAAGCCGCATCGGCATCACTCGATTTGCCACCGAAGGCAACGGTATGAATTTCCAACCGCTTCGCCTTAGCAGCAACGGTGACTCGACCGATGGAGGCGTCTTCGCTGTCGATCCCGTCACTCAACAGCAACAACGTATCATCGGAATCTTTCTCGAGCCGTGAGATCAATCGGGCGGTTGACTGCACCAAGTACGTTTGCTCGCCGGTTGCTGCGTCCAGAGGATTACTAAGACTGGTGATGGGCAAGGTTCGTTCGGCAAACTGGAAAGGCTCGACCGTGAAGGACTCTTGCATCCGTTGCAGCGCGTCGCCCGACAGCCATCGTTGCTGCATTTGCTCAAGGCGACTTTGACCATTCTGCGCCTTGGTCAGCATCGATTCGGAGACATCGGCCATAATATACAAATGCTCCTTGGCACCACTTTGCTGTGACTCCAACGTTTGGCTTGGGCCGAGCATGATCAGTGCCAACAGTGTGACGGCCGCCAACCGCAAACCACCAAGCAGCCACCGCCACCACCAAGCCATTCGTGGCAGTCGCCAATAGGCGAACAGACACGCGATTGTTGCGACCAACACCAGCATGCCGACCACGGCGACAGGAAGCACTGGCCGCCACAAAATTTCTGACATCAAAAAACTGATTCCATTCATCGCTTCCACCATCCCAAGAGAAACGACTCTGACGCCATCATCAGTACCGAACCGACCGCCAGCCAGCCCCATAACGGGTTGCCCCGGTCAATCAGGTTGAGCCCAAATTTTTCAGCGGTCACAGAATCGACATCGCCTTCCTTCCAAGAAGCATCCAATTCAACCTGTTCGAGATATTCAAGATCGCTTTCGCGCGGATCGGTCGCCACTGACACCAACTGCAACACTTCATCGGCTGAACGTAGTTCGTACAGTCCCGGTTGTCCGGCGCGTTCTACCAAGACGCTGATCGAATCCTCTGTGCTGCTAATTTGTGTTGCCAGTTCCTCACCTAAGGGGCCAATGACTTTCAATGAAGCGCCTGTAGTCGCTTTTTTAGAAGTACCTGCGGGCGAAAGATCATGCAGAAATTTGATCGAGTCTCCGACCAGTAGAGCTTCCGCCGATGATTCCTGATCGTGAAGCCGTCCCACAATCATTTGCACCAGCGCGGCGAAGGAGCCGAATTTTCCGAACTCGCTAAAGTCAACCGAAGGACTGAGGTTCGCCTGCACGATCATTCCATCACCGTAAGCCGAATATCCCAACGCGGGGCGTCCATCTGAGTATCGCATCAACACCTCAGCACCTGCGCGGATCTGCCCAACACTCCAGACTTTATCGAAACGAATTTGCTGTAGCGCCAGTTGACTGGGGAGGTCGAACGCCCGCAGCCAACGACTGCGCCACTTGCCCGACTGAATTTGCAGCATGTCGTCGAAGTCATTGAAGCGATCGAGTTTGGCCAACTCAAATGGGAAGCAGTTAACGGCGGCTCGTTTTTCGATTTGGGCTAATTGACCCGCGACGTTTCCTTCACCACAAAGATACAGCAACCGCCCGCCTGACTTCACGAACTCCACAAGTTCGTCAATCGCGGCGTTGGTCAGCCGCGCGACGTAGCCAACGACCACAATCTGTTGACCATTGAGCGACCCCGACTTGAGCGATCGCGCGGTGAAGTTCGTAATCTGATATTGGTCACGGTCGCTGTTGAAGGGGCGCACCGCCCGTTCCAAAAAGAACTTTGATGATCCAATGTCGGTGCCGTCATCGGTGACCACAGCGACAGGAGTCGCCGCCCCACTGGATATTGCCACAAAAATTTCATCATCGACCGCGAGATTGTCAGCGGCAATCGCGAACCGATAACCTGTGGTCTGCCGACACTTCACTTGGAACGAAGCAATCGCTGACTGTTCTGATTCGACTCGCAAAACTCGTTCGTCCATTTTCTCATCGCCGGCAAACAAAGTAACGGGAATCTGCTTGGCCTGTTCACTAAAATTCGTTGTCGTTACTGACAGGGTCACCAATTGACCCTGCGTCGGATTAGGCGGATCACATTGTGCGTTGGACAGCGCTGAATTCTCCGTGCTGCGTTTGTTTTGCTGAACGAAACGAACTTCGGTGCCTGATGGCAGATCAAAGCTGCGTGATGAATCGTTGAGCAACTCGGTCCAGTTGCTTCGTTGCATGTCGGAGATGACAACCAGTAGACGCTGGCCCTCGAACAGAGACAATTGGCGCGATGCTTCAGCGATTGCGCTGGAAATATCCGCGCGCCCCAAAGAAGCCTCAACCGATTGCAACTGCGTTTTCAGACCGGCAATGTTGGGGACAAGCTTGCGTTGCAGTGGCTCAGGCGAATCGCCCGCCAACACGATCGTTGCGAAATCACTTCCGCTGTCCAATTCGCTCAGCGCGCGGTTGGCAGCGCCGCGAAAGGACTGGAACAAGCTTGCGTTGCCAACTTTTTGGGTCGTTGACAGGCTGCGGTCAATGACGATTGCCATGCCCACCGAATCCTTGCTGCTGGGTGCGGTTGCCCCGTCCCACCAGACAGGCCTGGCGAACATGAAAACGATCGCGGCAATTGCCAGACAACGCAGCATCAGCAGCAACCATCGACGCAGCTTCAGAAACCGGTTTTGATGCACCGCTGACGCCTTTAAAAACCGAATCGTTGGAATGAAATGGGTGTCTTTGGATTTCCGGTTGAGCAGATGGGCAATCAGCGGCAACGACAATAATCCCAGACCGGCCAGCATCATGGGTGTCGTCCATTGCAACATGTTGATTTACCTTGTCGATCAATACCAAAAGAATCAGCTTTGCCCGCTGAACCTTTTTTCAAACTTATTTCCGTCTACGGCCGGACAACCTATCGGTCCGCTGGCAAAAATACTTCTCCAGCGCACGGGCAAAATGGGATTGCACTTTGACCAAGTTATAGTCGACCCCGAGCTGTTTGAAATTGTCCGCCCATTGCTGAGTGAACTTGTGCATTGTTTTGCGATAGTCATCCGCGATTGCTGGCGGATCAATTTGAATTTGCTGACCTGATTCACTATCAACGAACCGGCCGGATTTTAATGACTTTGGTAATTCAAGTTCATCATCGTGAAGAACATGAAAGATAATTGCTTCGCCGCCGCGCTGTAGCCAAATCGCGACTTGGTCCAGCAAATCATTCGGTTCATCCAGCAAGTCTGAAAACACGCATAGGAAATCTCGTTTTTTGCTACGGTGTAACAGCGTTTCGATTGCTTCCCCGAATCCAGCCTGTGATTTTAGCTTAAACGATTCCATCTGATCCAGAACGTTCAACAAGTGGGGCATCGTGCTGCCAGAGCGACCGAACTGCTGCAATCCGTCCTGACAGATACCGAATGAAAAACGATCACGTTGACGGGCAATCAAGAATCCAATCGCCGCCGCCAATCGACAACCGCAATCGTATTTACTATCGCCATCAGAGGTATCTGAGGCGTTCTTTCCAAAGCCACCAAAGGCCATTGATCGTGATCCGTCGACCAATAGATGAACGGTCAGATCGGCTTGGTGTTCGAACAACTTGATGAACAGTCGGTCCGAACGACCATAAACCTTCCAGTCGACGTGGTGCAGCGGATCGCCCGGAATGTATTGTCGATAGTCATGAAACTCGATGCTTCGCCCGCGCTGCCGAGTTCTATGCCGACCCCAATAGAGCCCCTCGACCGCCCTGCGGCTGGAGAAATCACTATGCATCAGACGGCGCAGATCCTGCTGGCGGAGATACTTTCGGTTCAGCCCTTCACTGCGCACCAGTTCGGCGGAGACGTTATTATCGGGTGCTTTTTGCTTCATGCCTAAATCGCTCCGGTCTTATAAACCGGTTCTGGGACTTCCTTCATAATATGATCCAAAATATCTGAATCCGAAATTCCATCACCAGCAGCGTTGTAGTTTGGCAGCACCCGGTGTCGCAGCACCCAACTGGAGGCTTCGCGAATACGAGCTGACGAAACTGTCGGTTGCCCGTCGATTACCGCCAACGCTTTTGCAGCCAGAACCAGATTCTGTCCGGCTCGTGGCCCGGCACCCCAACTGACGTATTTTCGAATAAAATCGCTGGCGTCGGGCGAATCTGGACGAGTTGCTCGGGCCAGTGCAACCGCATATTTAACGACATGTCTTGAAACGGGAACACGCCGAACGAGGTTTTGGAATTCGCGAATCTGATCGATTGTCAAACTTTGTGTGACCGAAACTTCTCGCGCGTCGGTCGTCGACATCACAATTTCTTCTTCCTGTTCGGCGGTCGGATAATCAATCCACAGGCTGAACATGAAACGGTCCAGCTGAGCCTCTGGAAGCGGATATGTCCCTTCCTGTTCAATTGGATTTTGCGTCGCGAAAACAACGAACGGTTTTTCTAAAGGGTGCTGTTTCCCCATGCTGGTGACGGTGTACTCTTGCATTGACTCCAGCAAAGCGGCTTGGGTTTTGGGAGGCGTGCGATTAATCTCATCGGCCAGAATGATGTTGCCGAAGATGGGTCCTTTCACAAATTTCATCGACCGCGAACCGGTTTCGGGGTCCTCCTGAAGCAGTTCCATTCCAATAATATCCGCAGGCATCAAGTCTGGCGTGAATTGGATGCGCTTGAAATCCCAGTCCAGCGTCTCCGCCAAAGTTTTGACCAACAGAGTCTTCGCCAGTCCCGGCACACCGATCAACAGCGTGTGCCCCTGGCAAAAAATCGCAGCCAATGCCGGCCTGACGATCTGGTCTTGCCCAACAATGACCTTACCGACTTCGGCCTTCAAATTTAAATAGCCGTCGTTTGCCTGTTTCAACAGTGCCTCGTCGGCGTCGTTGATTCGGGCGTCTCCTGCCGATGGAGAAGGCTGGTCGGATTGGTTCATTAAAGGTGCTCGGTTTGATAGAGTTAATTCAAACGATGTTTTAGTTGCCGCCCAGCTTAAAATCCTGCTCAAGAATTTCCATCAGCTCTTGCTCACTGCCGGGACGACCGACAATCGAAGCAAAACCCGGCGACAATAAAACGGGCAGGCGTTCGGCCTGACTGTCGTGGTAGGCAGTCGTGTTTTTAAGCAAAAGTTCGTCAATCCACGGATCTTTCAACGCATCGTCAAGCT
>Ga0114956_1004376_pt1 | contig 10758 bp, 6 predicted proteins | sample MaitaG_FD_87304 | JGI IMG/M metagenome (GOLD analysis project Ga0114956, IMG submission 87304) | Marine algal microbial communities from Maine, USA - Maine_Asex2 metaG | ecosystem: Host-associated > Algae > Red algae > Unclassified | place: Maine, USA | collected 2015-01-05 | reverse complement strand
GAAAGGAAACGGTAGTCTCCCGTTTCGGTTAAAAAAGTACCACTGATGTTTTGTCCATCTTGTTGAAATTCTCCGATGGCCGGATAGTGATCTTCGCTATCCGGACTAAAATCGACCTTCCATTTTCCAGCCAAAGAAGCCGTTTCTTTTCCCGTTGCAGCCACTTCCCAATCGTAATCTGAATACTTCTTGGGTATGATTACTTTTTGATTTCTGCTGAAGGCTCTGAAATGCATCTTGTATTCCTTTTCGGCGCCTGGGTATTTCAACCAGTTCCCCTCCAGCTTTGAACCACTGATCTTCGCATCAATTCTTGAATAGAAAACAGGCAGAACCATATGGATGCTGTCTGCTGTAATCTGGAAATCGGTAATTACGATTTCTTCTTCTCCGTTTTGAAGGATCAAATGATCGCTGTTGTTTTCCTTCTTCAGTAGAAAGCGTACAAAGTGATTGTTGTTGACGACTAAGTATCCGTCGTATGACCACTGATGATTTCCAACTACTTCTTCAAAATTGTCTTTGGCGGATGTCATCTCAGAAGCTACTTGGCGTGATTTACAGGAAAATACGAACAGCAGGCAAGTGAGTGCGAGCAAAATTCTCTTCATGAATAATATCTTCAATTCAATAAGGCCACAAAGATACTAGCTATAGATGCTAGTCAATAGTGTTGTCAAAGAATAAAGAGTGTGATGAGAGACGGCGATAATACGAGAGTTGTAGATACATGAAAGCCGGGCCCCATTCGCCTCAGAGCCCGGCTTCCTGACTTGTTTCACTTTCTAGACTGCAAAAGATCCAAAAAACAGTTCTAAAAATTGTTCTGAGTTACCTCAAAAACACAAGCACTACAAATTTAAGCTTGATGGGTTAAAAAGCAAGTGTTTTGCTCACTATAATGAAAAAAAAGTTTGGCAGTTGCCCAAAAAAAAACTGCATGCTATAGTAATTCCTTATTAATCAGCTTGTTGCAAATAAACGTCTGTTAGCGGACATATTCTTAGGCAGACCTTACTACGTAGTAGTTGCCTCGGTTTTCAATGACTTCCACGCTTTTGCCTTTCTCGATGTATTCACCTCTAGTGATCGCATCGTAGTAGATGCCATTAATTTGAACCTTACCAGATATGCGTAAATCGGTAGCGGTCTCTCCTGTTTTTCCAATCAGCAAGTCAGTATCTTTTCCCTTGATGGTATAACCTTCATCGGCTTTCTGGGTGGTATTCAATGAGAGTCCATCGAAAGCAGCAGAATTGAGTATGCTGCCACCAAAGGCGAATAGTAAAACAATAGAGACAATCAGGGAAAGCATCACATTGAAGAAAGCGAAAGTGACGGTACCATCTCCGGGCAGGCCAAATTGGGGAATATCGATGGAGACTTGGCTAAAGGCCAGTCCCACCACCATACAGCTGATACCCAGCACACCGGCAACGCCAAAACCTGGTATGACGAAGACTTCAGCTGCCAATAGAAGCAATCCAACGATAAAGAGTAGAATCTCCCAGTTTTGAGCGAGCCCTTCCAAGTAATGTGGGGCAAAGTATAAAATGGCAGCAGTTGCGCTGGCCATCAATGGAAAGCCAACGCCAGGGGTTTGCAGTTCGAAATACACGCCTGCAAACATGATCACCATGAGTGCTCCAGTGAGCGCCGGGTGCAACAGCCAATCCATAAGCTCGTCCATTCCTGTTTCTTGATATTGGGTAATATTGCCTTCCTTAACTTGTAGGTGTTCGAGCAACTCTTTGCTGCTTTCGAACATGCCTTCACAATAGCCATGTTTGATGGCTTCTTGAGTGGTAAATGTGAGGGTTCTTCCGGAGTCGATGATACCGGCGATCACCACACGATCATCCACCATCGCTTCGGCAATCATAGGATCACGGCCTTGCGATTCAGCAGTAGAGCGCATCGTTGCGCGCATGTACGACTGGTATTTGTCAGGCGCTTGTTGGCCCTGTTCTGAAACCACCGTTGCGGCTCCAATTTGAGAAGCCGGAGCCATAAAGATGCTGTCACAAGAGAGAGAAATGAGGGCGCCAGCCGATGCTGCGTTGGTATTGACATACACGATGCTTGTCGCCTTTGAGCCCAGAAGCAATTGGTGAATTCGGTCGGCAACGTCTACTCGACCACCATAAGTATTCAATTCAATCACAACATAATCGGCGCCTTGTTCGTCTGCTGCTTTGAGTCCTCTTTTGAATCTCCGCTCTGCGGCATCAAATATTTCACCGTCCCATTTAAAGACGAAAGCAGTTTTATCGCTTTCTGATTCCGAATTTGAATTTTCTGAAGCGGGTTCACCCCATTCTTGATGGTCTTGAATTTGCTCAGCTTCGCCTGCTTCTTCCTGATTTTCTGCGAAACATGAAAGTGAGAAGATGAAAACTGTGAGGAATATGATATATCGGATCATTGATTCTTGTGCTATCTTTAGACTTTGTAAGACTAACGGTCCCACTGCCTATAATGGTTCAGTTACTCTTAAAATTAAGCGAAAACAAGATTTTATGCGCGCCAAGTTACTTGTTTTTGCCACTGCTTGTATTGTACTCGGTTCAAGCGGAGGCACTTTGAGTGCCCAGAATAATTCAGACTTTGAAGTTGTCTGGAAAAAAATGATGGGTGAAAACGAAGAGAATTATACTCGCCATGTCGTGCGACAGGGGGAAACTCTATTTGGATTATCTCGAAAATACGGAGTAACACTCCAGTGGGTTCGGGAAAACAACCCGTTTACTCAAAAGAGAACTCTACAGATTGGAGACGTCTTGCTTTTTCCCGCCACAAGCATGCGGGCAGAGCTCGGATTGACCGATCCGCCAGAAAACATCAACCAAAGAAGCCGTTACGATCGCAAGGAAGCGATGATCCACGTGATTGGCGATAATGAAACCTTGTACTCTATTTCGAGAAGGTATGGTGTGAAGGTGAATGAGTTGTTGGCTACTAATCCAGTGATGGATCGCAACACGATTCACATTTCAGATACATTGATGATTCCTTTGAAGCTGCGTCAAAATGCAGCGGACAAATCCATTAGTGATCCCAACAACAATCCAACAATGGTAGCGAATTTCACGCACGTTGTGAACCAAGGAGAAACACTTTGGTCATTGGCTCGGAAGTACGGGGTAAACGTAGAGGATTTGGTTGATATCAATATTGGTATCGTTGACAACATCATTGGAATTGGAGATACGTTGGCGATTTTGCCACAGGCAGACATCGAGCAAATCAAGCGGGGCACCTTGGCTGTGCCAGAGTACCGAGAGATTGTACAGGACAACAGAGACCGAGCCGCCCGTAAAGGCATCCATATTGTATCGGAAGGGGAAACCATTTTTGGATTGGCTCAACAGTACAACACCAGCTTGGATGAGTTGCGCGATTGGAACTACTTGGAGAGTGATGAATTGTCTGATGGTCAGAAGTTGTTGGTGCGAGACGTTCCTGTGGCTTTCTTTGACGAGGGTTACGATAAAGAGCCGGAACCAGAAGTGATAGTAATGGAAGCTGGTTCGGGAGAGGTTCAAGGAAGAGTAACGGAAGAATATTATGTACCCGACGGGGCAACTAAGGTAAGCGTAGTTGGAGCCGACGATGAGGACATCACCATCTTCGACATGGATGAAGAGAATTTTTCCTCGAGAGGAAATGAACGAAGAGTGATTGAAACTCCATCCGTTCAAACCCAGCAAAAAGAAGTGGTTTTAGAAGAATATGTAGATAATAGCACCGCTGATTCGGAGGATTTCTTCGACGGTTTTTTGGAAGATGAAGATCTGGTGGATGTTGCGAAAGAAGACTTGACCACTGAATACCAATTCTCAGAAGACGTCATCAATACGCAGAACGATGCGGTAGTGGAGCTAGAGGAAGCCGCAGCGGTTTTGCCTGCAGAGACCAGCCCACCTATTCCATCTGAGCTAGAAGAAGCTGAACTAGAAGAGGTTGAATTTGAAGAAGATCTTGCTGAGATGAAGGCAGATATGGATGAGAAGACAAGAATGATCATCCATGATGTAGATTACAGTAAGTTGAATCCGATTTACCACATGGTGGAATCGCATGAGACTTTGGCAATGATTTCAAAACAATACAATCAGCAAGAATTAGTATTGAAAGAGTGGAATAGTTTGGATTCTGAAAAATTGGATGGAAGACCGAAGCTAATTATTGGCTGGTATTTGCCAACAGAAGGGGAGTCGGTTGTAACTGCGACTCCTACCAAAGTTTCTTTTCGACAGCAGTATGTAAACATGAACAACAACCAAATCAAGTACAAGTTGGTATCTGATAGAGGGGTTTGTACATGGTTGAAAGACGATTCTAAGCTGGATGAAAACTTATACATCTTGCACCGTCATGCACCGCGCGACGCGATTGTTCGCATCACAAACCCTTTGAATCGCAAAGCAGTATATGCGAAGGTCATCGGAAAAATGCCACGAACTTCAGCCAATGAAGGGGTAAACATGAAGTTGAGCTATGCAATTGTCAAACGGCTGGGTTTGCTAGACGATCGTTTTATGTTGGAGTGGGTCTTCCACGAAAAGAGATAAGCGTTCTTTGATTGCGTAAAAAGCTACATTTGTGGCATGATTTGCAATAACATTCTGGAGGCGATTGGCAACACGCCAATGATCCGTCTCAACAAGATAGCTGAAGATATTCCCGGAACAATTTTGGCCAAGGTCGAGTACTTCAATCCTGGCAACTCCATTAAAGACCGAATTGCTTTGAATTTGGTGGAGGATGCGGAGCGCCGTGGCGTTTTGAAACCGGGTGGTACCATCATTGAAGGAACTAGCGGAAATACCGGAATGGGCTTAGCCTTGGTAGCTATTGTGAAAGGCTACAAGTGCATTTTTACCACAACCGACAAACAGAGTAAGGAGAAAGTCGACATCCTTCGTGCCATGGGTGCAGAGGTAATTGTTTGTCCGACGGCTGTTGAGCCAGACGATCCTCGCTCGTACTATTCAGTAGCGGCTAAGCTTGGAGAAGATACTCCAAACTCGTTTTACGTCAACCAGTACTTCAACCTTGCGAATCGTGAAGCGCACTACAAAAGCACAGGCCCAGAGATCTGGAAACAGACGGAAGGGAAGATTACGCATCTGATTGTAGGTGTAGGAACGGGCGGAACCATTTCTGGAGCGGGCCGCTACCTCAAGGAGCAAAATCCAGACATCCGAATCATTGGTGTTGATACCTATGGATCGATCTTGAAGCAGTACCATGAGGATGGCACTTTCGATCCAGCCGAAATTCATGCATACATCACTGAGGGAATCGGGGAAGACATCATTCCGGACAACATTGACTTCGACATCATCGATCGTTTCGTGAAAGTAACGGACAAAGAAGGAGCTTTGGTGACGCGTGAGTTGGCCATGAAGGAAGGACTTTTCATTGGAAATTCTTGCGGATCGGCAATGGCAGGAGTTCGAGCTGTGAGAGATGAGATCAAAGAAGGAGACACGGCGGTGGTTATCTTCCATGATCATGGAAGTCGTTACATCGGAAAAATGTACAACGATGATTGGATGAAGGAAAACGGCTTCATCTAAACACACAAGTTTCAAACAACTTACAAATCTATATAACTGCTCAGCACGTCTGCTGGGAGATTCGATTTTGAAATTTCAGCGTGATGACTCGAAAAGTGAGATTCGTTGACCAAACAGGTTATGCCTTCGAGCTACCAAGCCCAGCCCAGAGGATTGTCTCATTAGTGCCCTCTCAAACCGAATTGCTTTTTGATTTGGGCTTGAAAGACCGTTTGGTGGGCAGAACAAAATTTTGCGTTTTACCCGAAAGCAAGCTCGACGATGTGGCGCGAATTGGAGGCACAAAGAATGTGCAAATCGATGCTGTACGAGCACTGAAACCAGATCTGATTATAGCCAATAAGGAAGAGAATGTCAAAGAGGCAATTGAAGCTTTACGGGGCGAATTTCCTGTTTACACGAGTGATGTTTGCGATTTAACATCGGCTTTGGAAATGATATCAGAGGTTAGTGTATTGACTGATACTAGCGTTCGTGGGCAAGAGATGATTGAGCAGATAAAGAGTCGAATTGTAATATCTAAAAAGTTTGAGGGACAGCGTGTAATATATTTAATTTGGAAAGATCCGTGGATGACGGTTGGTGGCGATACCTTCATTTCAGCGATTTTAAGAGAGGCTGGTTTGGTGAATGTTTTTGAAAAGGAGACACGTTACCCAAGCACGAGTTTGTCGGAGATTGCTGATCTTTCACCAGATTTGTTATTTTTGTCTTCGGAACCTTATCCATTCAAGGATAAAGACCGGAAAGAGTTAGGGACAAAGCTGTTGGGCACGATGGTTTCTAATGTTGCAGGTGAAATATTTTCGTGGTACGGCAGCCGACTGTTACATCTACCGGTAGATTGGCCGTCTATTTTAGGAGACTAATGAAGCAACTACTATTCGTTACTCTACTTCTGGTGATTCTTACCCCCCTGAGTTCACAAGAGTTTGAAGGAGTTATTAAATTCCGCGTGTCCATCGAGGCACCGAAGAATCGAACTGTATCGACTGAAGTTTATCAAAAATTTCAGGATGAGTACGGTACCGAGCAAGTATTGTCATACAGCAATGGCAACTATCGCATTGAAACCAACAATGCCGAAAAAACCATAGAGATATTTAAGGCCGATGAAGGTTTGCTGCTAAATGCCAGTGGGCGCGATAAGCATTACATCATTTTTGATCCTCGAGACGAAGAGCAAGAATTGAATTTTGAGAGTCCGGTAAAAAAGAAAGTCAAAGTACAAGGCAAAAAATGCAAAGGGCATCACTTCTTTTGCAGTGATCGAAACATATTGGTTTATTACGATTCTAATATTGAAATAGATGCCCAGAAGTTTGCCAGTCACCGCCGAGATTTTCTTAGTGAGATCATTGCTTGGGGAAATTCATTTCCGATTAAGTGGGAAGTAGAATATCAAGATGGGATGACAGTTCATTTAGAAGCGGTTGTTATTCATAAGAAAAAAATAAACGAAGGGACATTCGAATTATCAGAAAAATTCGTGAAGCAGGGGGAGAAATTAATTCGCCCTCAAGAAGAAGCAGTAAAAGAGGAATTAGAAGAAACATTCGTAGAAGTCAGCAAGGCTTCAGATATTCTGGAAACTGAGGAAGCCATCAGCGAACTGAAAGAAGCGACAGTAGAGCCGATTTCTCGTGAGCGAAATTCCAATGAAGTAGAATTCTCGGCCTTTTCATTGGAGATGGTAAAAATTCGCGACCATTTCTCCGTGGAGTTACCCGCATTTTTAGAAGAGGACGAGAGCAAGCGCAATGCATTGTCGAACGTTTTTGAAAATCCAGAATATGGAATGACTGTCGAAGTGGTACAGGAGTCGAGAGATTTCTTGCATAGAATTGGATTTACAGATTACAATTTTGACGATCATTTGATGTTTACCCAAGATCGAATCCGAAGATATTTATTGGATGTGGAAGTCATTCATCGCGATGAAATTGTGATCAATGGTATTCGCTTGCGACCAATGCACATAAGTGGCGATTACAATGATGGAACCAGAGTACATTTCAACGTTGGTTTGTATGAAAGTGATTCCCATTTCTATCAAGTAAATGTTATTTCTACTGAAGATCGATTCGAAGAAAGTAGAGATCTGTTGGAAAAGATTGCAGTTAGCCTATCTGAGCTACGTCAATAGAAGCTGAAAAGAAACTGGAAAATAGGCAAGCAGTTAGTACCGCCTTTGTTGATGAATATAAGCGGACCACTTGCTATTAAAAATTAAGCCAAAGGCGACTCCATTTCGGGTCGCCTTTCTTATTTTAGGTGGGTGGAAAAAAATGAATAATTTTCCAGTGTTTCTCGAGTACCGACGCCATTGTCGACTGCCTCTTATCAGAATTTGTACTTATGTCCCTAGCAACAAAATTTGTGAATATTGCCCGTAAGATTTTGCCTTCTCCTTTCAGTATCGCGGTTCTGATCACATTATTGACGATGGTTTTGGCGCTTTTTTTAACGGAATCGAACAGTCAATCAAGCGATGCTCACTGGCTTCAGATTTTGCACCATTGGGAAGGAGGGTTTTTCGACTTTTTAAAATTCACGATCCAGATGATGTTGATTTTGGTGCTCGGTCATGTCTTGGCTTTGTCTCGACCGGTTGATGCTCTGATTAATTCGATTTTGAAACTCTGTAACAACACAGCTAGTTCTGCATTGTTGGTTACTTTTTTTACGGTGTTGATGGCTTTGTTTAATTGGGGACTGGGTTTGATTTTCGGGGCCATTTTTGCTCGCAAGATTGGAGAGTCCATGAAAGCCAGAAACATCGACATTAATTACCCATTAATTGGAGCTGCTGCCTACTCTGGATTAATGGTGTGGCATGGCGGCTTATCTGGTTCCGCTCCAGCAGACGTGGCGTCCTCCGATCACGAATTAATGGCACAAATTGGATCTATTTCGAGCAGTGAAACGATATTTTCTGCCATGAACATTTACGTGAGTATTTGTTTAATTGTGCTATTGCCTTTGGTCATGTATTGGGCAGGAAAAAAGAGTAGTACAGCACCTTTTGTTTTGCCAATAGATCATTCCATTGGCGAATCAGATGAGTCGATAGGAGTTGTTAAAGGCGCAGATCGTTTAGATCATTCTAGAATATTTTCATTGATTTTAGGGCTATTGTTCTTTTTTTTAGCGGCAGTTAAAATGTATTCGGTGGGGTTTATGAATTTTTTCAACTTGTCGAACATCATTTGGTCGCTTTTTGCATGGTGCTTTTTACTACACAGCAATTTTCATCGATTTAGTGAGGCAACCGAAAAAGCCATTGGAGGGTCGACCGGAATTTTGATTCAATTTCCGCTTTATGCGGGCATCATAGGTATTATGAAGGGTTCGGGTTTGCTGCAGATTTTCAGTGATGGATTTGTCAATTTATCCACTGCTACTACATTCCCATTTTTCACTTTCTTGTCGGCGGGCATTGTCAATGTTTTCGTACCAAGTGGAGGAGGGCAGTGGGCGGTTCAAGGGCCGATCATTGTAGAGGCTGCTCAGAAGTTACAGGTGCCAGTTGCTAAGTGCATCATGGCGCTCACGTATGGCGATCAGCTCACCAACATGCTACAACCTTTTTGGGCCTTGCCTTTATTGGGCATCACTGGTTTAAAGGCCAAGGAAATCCTTCCTTACAGTTTTTTGTTGTTCTTAACTGGATTAATTATCTTTCTTAGCGCGCTTTTCTTATTTTGAGTTCATCATTCAATCCTTTTTTCATGATCAGTTCTTTCTTCCGACTCTTCGTTCTTTTATTTGCAGTAGGTGGATGCGTACAGGCTCAAACATTCACTGATGTTGCCAAAGAGATGGGCATTCAATCGCATAGCTCAAACATTTGGAAAATGGGCGGAGGCGTCGCGTTTTTTGATGTCAACAAAGATGGATTTGAGGATGTCTATATTTCTGGTGGCGTCTTTGCAGACAGCATCTACTTAAATATGGGAGGAGATAGTTTTGAGCCTCTAAATACACCAACACTTTGGAATTTAACGGCCGAACTTTTTACGAATGGTGTTGCCATCGGAGACATCGATAATGATGGCGACGAAGATTTATTTGTCTTAACGGGAGGCTTGGGTTTCCCGCAGGTTAATTTATTGATGGAGAATAATGGAGACAATACTTTTACTGACATAACATTAAATTCTACTTTTCTATTGGATTCTTCGATGTCGATGGGAGCAACATTTGGCGATTTTAATCTCGATGGATTTATTGATTTATACGTGGGGAATTACTACAAGGATGGAGATCCTAGTGTAGATGGAAATGGAGAAATTGATGGTTTTCCATACGAGGGTTTTAGCAATAGGCTTTACTACAACAGTGGCGACAACACCTTTTCGGATGTTACTTTAGACTATCAGCTGGGCGATAAGGGCTTGGCACTTGCGGTTGCAGCTACCGATTTTGATCAAGACAACGATCTCGATATATTTTTGGCCAATGATTTTGGAGAATGGAATTACGCGAATGCTTTGTACGAAAATCAGTATCCGGCAGACGAGTGGTTGGACGTAGCGGAAGAAAGCAATACAGACATTCGAATCTTTGCCATGGGAATAGCTATTGGCGATTACGATGAAGATGGAGATTTCGACTACTACGTAACAAACTTGGGTAGAAATGTACTTTTTCGAAACGAAGGGGGAGGAGTATTTACGGATGTATCAACCTTTGCAGGAGTGGAGAATACTTTTTCGGGCTCTGAGTTTAGCACAGGTTGGGGCACTGCATTTATTGATTTAAACAACGATAGCTACCTCGACCTTTATGTCTCCAACGGTGAAATTCCGGCTGCTGAATTCATTGCTACCAATCTAATAGATTCGAATAAGGTTTTCATCAACAATGCTGATGGTACATTTCGGGACCACTCATTGGAATCGAATGCTTTTTATGCAGGGCGCTCGCGAGGAATGGCTTATGGTGATTTTGATCGAGACGGCGATTTAGACGTTTTGACTGGAAATATCTATGACAATGCCTTTGGTCTTGAGCAAAACTGCAGTTTGTTCCGCAATAACAGCCCTGGCGACATGAATTGGGTGCAGATCAGTCTTGAAGGAGTCATGAGCAATCGGAATGCTTACGGAGCCAAGGTGATTGTGGAAGCTGCTGGGCGGACATTCATTCGAGAGATAGATGGTGGCTCTAG
>Ga0114956_1004375_pt1 | contig 10759 bp, 11 predicted proteins | sample MaitaG_FD_87304 | JGI IMG/M metagenome (GOLD analysis project Ga0114956, IMG submission 87304) | Marine algal microbial communities from Maine, USA - Maine_Asex2 metaG | ecosystem: Host-associated > Algae > Red algae > Unclassified | place: Maine, USA | collected 2015-01-05 | reverse complement strand
TCAAGTTTCTCCCATTATATAGAGGAATTAGGTATTGAGCTTATTGATATAAAAGAAGACAGGTTAGAAAAAATTCAAAATAGAGGTTTAACAGAAACGGCTTGGTTACAGTTGTTATTAACCATGAAATTCTGGATAGACGACACTTCTTCAAGCTTTGAAAAAACGGATATTTTTATAGAAAAATCTGTAAACACAAGTTTCGATGTCCTTAATATTGCGCCTTTAAAAAGTTTAATAGACTTTGGGAAATTTATTTTTAAGGAAAAAGTAAAAATTAATTAATTATTAAATCTAATTTTTAAACTAAACTGAGTGCAGTATAAGTGCATAAATTAATTTTTATTCATTTTTAATTGCCATCAATAAAACACAAACTATTGAAAACAATAGACAATATACCTACATCAAAAATACAACGAGCTTCAAAATTAGTACAAACAGGTGCTAAAGTTGGTGTTAACTATCTTAAATATTATGGAGATAAATTAACTAAAACAGAATCTGAAGCAAAAGCACGTTTAAACGAAAACAACGCAGAAGATATTTACGATGGTTTAAAAAAATTAAAAGGAAGTGCGCTTAAAGTAGCACAAATGCTAAGCATGGAAAAAAGCATTTTGCCTCAAGCTTATGTAGAGAAATTTTCTTTGGCTCAGTTTTCCGTTCCTCCACTTTCACCGCCTTTAGTAATAAAGACTTTTAAAAAGTATTTTGGCAAATTGCCAAACGAAATTTACGATACCTTTAACTCTACTTCTGTAAATGCTGCCAGCATTGGTCAAGTACATTTAGCCGAAAAAAACGGAAAGAAACTTGCTGTAAAAATACAGTATCCAGGGGTTGCAGATAGTATTTCGAGCGACCTGTCTATGGTAAAACCAATTGCCATACAGATGTTTAATATTAAAGGAAAAGATAGCGATAAGTACTTTAAAGAAGTAGAAAATAAGCTTATTGAAGAAACAAATTATATTCTTGAAATTGCGCAAAGTAAAGAAATAGTAAAAGCTTGCAAGGACATACCAAATTTAAAGTTTCCAGAATATTACGAAGACTTATCGTCTGAAAGAATAATTACAATGGATTGGATGGATGGCGAACATTTAAGTGAATTTACTGCACATAATACAAATCAAAACAAAGCAGATAAAATTGGCCAAGCACTTTGGGATTTCTATATGTTTCAAATGCATAATTTAAAAAAAGTACATGCAGATCCTCATCCTGGTAATTTTTTAATTTCAGAAAAAGGAGAGCTAATTGCTTTAGATTTTGGTTGCATGAAAACCATACCAGAAGAATTCTATTTACCGTATTTTGAATTAGCAAAAAAAGAAAATATTGATAATCCTGAGATTTTTGATGAGAAAATGTACGCATTAGAAATTTTACGCGAAGCTGATTCTACTGAAGAATTAGAATTTTTTAGAAGTCTATTTCACGAAATGCTAAGTCTATTTACACAGCCACTACAAAGCGAGGTTTTCGATTTCTCTGATCCAGAATTTTTTGGTAAAATTACAGAGTTAGGTCAAAAATACAGTAAAAGCGCAGAATTGCGTAAAATGAATGGTAACAGAGGTTCTAAGCATTTTATTTATATTAATCGCACCTTTTTTGGACTCTATAATTTAATGTTCGATTTAAAAGCTCAAAATATAAAAATTAATAATTTTAAAACTTTATAGATGAAGCATTTTAGCTTAAAAGATATAAACGCTTTAGAACATTTATATAAAATTAATCTTATTAATAGTTGCTCAGGATTTAAATCGGCAAACTTAATTGGTACTAAATCTAAATCAAGAATAGAAAATGTTGCAGTATTTAGTTCTATAACTCATGTAGGATCTAATCCTCCAATTTTAGGTTTCTTTTGTAGACCAACAAGTGTTACAAGAAACACATTCGATAATATAAAAGAAACTGGTGTTTACACGATAAATCATATTCATAAAAATAATTTTGAAGAAGCACACCATACATCAGCTAAATACGATGCAGATGTTTCAGAATTCGATAAAACAAAATTAGTTTCAGAATATAAAAACAACTGCTTTGCTCCCTTTGTTAAAGATTCACCTTTACAAATGGAAATGAAATATGTTGGAGAATACACAATTAAAGAAAATAATACTATTTTAATTTTAGGAGAAATACAAGAACTTTATATTAATAATAAAATTCTTAAAATCGATGGTTATATAGATTTAGCTGAGGCTGAAGTTGCCACCATAAACGGTTTAGACGGTTATGCATTTCCTAAGTTAAAAAAAAGATTAGACTACCAAAGACCAAAATAGTGAATAGTGAATAGTGAATAGTGAATAGTGAATAGTGAATAGTGAATAGTGAATAGTGAATAGTGAATAGTGAATAGTGAATAGTGAATAGTGAAAAATTAAGCATTAACTATTAATTAAAACCACATGAAAATATTAGTTACAGGAGCCACAGGTTATATTGGAAAACGAATAATACCGTTACTTATAGAGCAAGGCCATACTGTAATTTGTGCTGTACGTGGTAAACTTAGAACAGAAAAACGCTACAAAAAAGAAGATAATGTTCAAGTTATTGAGGTCGATTTTTTAAACAAAGACACTTTAGTTAACATACCTAAAGATATAGATGCAGCGTATTATCTTATTCACTCTATGTCTAATTCTATATCTCGTTTTCAACAAATGGAAAACGATTGTGCAATAAATTTTAAACACAGTTTAGAAAATACAAATTGCAAACAAGTAATTTATTTAAGTGGTATTACTAACGACACAAAACTCTCGTCACATTTACTGTCGCGAAAAAACGTAGAAAATGTACTATCATCTTCAAAGTATGCATTAACTGTATTTAAAGCAGGTATTATTGTAGGTTCTGGTAGCTCTTCTTTCGAAATTATAAGAGATTTAGTAGAGAAACTTCCAGTAATGGTTGCGCCAAAATGGTTAAATACCAAAACACAACCCATAGGCATTAGAGACGTTTTGTCTTTTTTAACAAGAAGTTTAGGAGACCAAAGACTTTATAATACTTCTTACGATATTTTTGGACCAGAAATTTTAACTTATAAAGAGCTTTTACTTCGTTTTGCAAAGTCCAGAAACCTAAAAAGATATATTATTACGTTTCCAATAATGACTCCTCAATTGTCCAGTTATTGGTTATACTTTGTTACCTCTACCTCTTATAAATTGGCAAGAACATTAGTAAATAGTATGGGAGTAGAAATTATAGGAAAGCCAAGCAATATAAATAAGTTACTTGGTGTAGAACCTATGGTATATAATGAAGCTATTAAATTAGCCTTCGAAAAAATTAAGCAAAACAGTATTATTTCCAGTTGGAAAGATTCTTTTGCCAGTAGTAGACTTAAAAAACGAGTTTCAAGTAAGTATATAAATGTTCCAAAATATGGCTGTTTTAAAGATATTAAAGAAAGATATGTTTTAGACGAAAAAAGAACCTTCGATAAAATTTGTGCTATTGGTGGAGAAAATGGTTGGTATTACGGAACAACACTTTGGAAAATTAGAGGGTTTTTAGATAAATTAGTTGGTGGTATTGGTTTGCGTCGTGGACGTACAAATAAAAACACTATTAAAACTGGAGACGCATTAGATTTTTGGCGTGTACTTCTAGCAGATGAGGAAAATAAACGTTTACTACTATTTGCAGAAATGAGATTGCCAGGAGAAGCTTGGTTAGAATTTAGAGTTGCAAAAGGGAAAGTTTACCAACGTGCTGTTTTTAGACCCAAAGGATTGGCAGGTAGATTGTATTGGTATAGCGTTTTTCCATTTCATGGGTTAATATTTAATGGAATGATAAATAAATTAGCCAATGCCTAAAAACGTTTTAAAACAAAACTTAGCATCTAAAATTTGTGAAACTTGTAAACTTCCTTTTAAGTGGCGTAAAAAATGGAAAAAGGATTGGGAAAATGTAAAATATTGTAGCGAAAAATGCCGAAGAAACAACACGAAACCAGCTTAATATGGTTTAGAAATAATTTAAGAGTAAACGATAATGCATTACTTTTAAAAGCAATAGAAAATAGTAAAACTGTAATAGCTGTTTATTGTTTCGATTTAAAAAACTTTAAAAAAGATGAATTTGGGTTTAAAAAAACCGAAAAATATAGAGCCAAATTTTTAGTTGAAACTATAAAAGATTTAAAAAACCAATTAGCAACTTTAAATATTCCATTATTTGTTTACCAAGATTACCCAGAATCTTGTATTAAAAATTTAAATTCTATATTTAAATTTAGTGCCTTATATCTTCAAAAAGAGTGGACAAAAGAAGAAAATGATGCATTTAACTTAGTAAGAAATATTTGGAATAAAGATTTTAACGTTATCGAAGAATACGATCAGTTTTTATATCACCCAAAAGATTTAAAATTTGATATTAAAAAACTACCTAATGTTTTTACTGCTTTTAGAAAAGAAGTAGAAAAAAATAACACTGTTAGACAAGAAAATAATATTACGGTTAGTACTAATAAGCAAAAACCAATAGATAACAATACAATATTACCAACGCTTGAAGATTTAGGTTTTAATGATTTTGAAACACACCAAAACTCTGCATTTCCTTTTAAAGGAGGAGAAACCGAAGCTTTAAAACGATTAGATAATTATTTTTTTGAAACTAAAAAACTTGGCTTTTACAAAAAAACCAGAAATGGATTAATTGGGAAAGATTTTAGCTCAAAATTTTCGCCTTGGCTTGCTAATGGAAGCATTAGCGCAAAAACTATTTATTGGAAAGTAAAACAGTTTGAAACCCTTCACTTTAAAAATCAATCTACTTATTGGCTAATTTTCGAGCTTATTTGGCGCGATTATTTTAAATATGTGTCTATTAAAAACGATTCTAAAATTTTTAAAATCGATGGTATTTTAGAAAAAAACTATCGATGGGAAACAAACAAGAATGAAGTTAATAAATGGATTAACGGAGAAACTTTACAACCCTTTGTAAATGCAAACATGATAGAGTTACAAAAAACGGGTTGGATGAGTAATCGTGGGAGACAAAATGTTGCCAGTTATTTTGCAAAAACACTAAAATTAGATTGGCGCATTGGTGCTGCCTATTTTGAATCTATGCTTATAGATTACGATGTACATAGTAATTATGGCAATTGGATGTACGTTTCTGGAGTTGGTAACGATCCAAGAGATAGAACATTTAATGTAAAACTTCAGGCAGAACGTTATGATGCATCAAGGAAATTTCAACAATTGTGGTTACAAGACACTTTATTTTAATATATTTTGAAAACACTTAGACTAATATTAGGAGATCAATTAAACAGCAAGCATTCTTGGTTTAAAGGCGACCAAAGCAATTATATATACTGCTTATTCGAAATGCGACAAGAAACAGATTATGTTGCACACCACATACAAAAAATAATAGGTTTTTTCGCTGCTATGCGAGATTTTTCAGCTACACTAAAAGCCTGTAACTGTAATGTTGTTTATTACAAATTGGATGATAAGAAAAACAAACAAAATCTTTCTCAAAATCTTTTAGATGTAATAAAGGAAAACAATATTAATAAATTTGAATATCAATTACCAGACGAATATCGCTTAGACAAACAATTAGTAGACTTTTGCAAAGAAATTAAAATAGAATCTAAAAGCTTTTCTACCGAACATTTTTATACTAAACGTGAAGATTTATCTCTATTTTTTGAAGGCAAAAAACAATGGATAATGGAGAACTTTTATCGTGATATGCGTAAAAAGCACGATATATTAATTGTTGCAAACCAACCAGAAGGTGGCAAATGGAATTTCGACAAGAGTAACCGAAACAAATGGAAAAACGAAGTAGAAATACCTAAATTTAAAACATTTAAAAATGAAGTTTCAGAAATAAAAAACCTAATTAAAAAAGAGAACGTTAAAACTATTGGAAACTTTAAATCTAAGCATTTCGAGTATCCAATTAATAGAAAACAAGCTTTAGAGCAACTTAAATATTTTTGCGAACATTTATTAATACATTTTGGAGATTACCAAGACGCAATGCACACAAACGAAGTTTACCTTTTTCACTCGCGTTTATCTTTTGCAATGAATTGTAAGATAATTTCACCAAAAGCAATTGTAACTACAGTTTTAAATTATTGGAGAAAACATGGCAAAGACATAAATATATCTCAAGTAGAAGGTTTTATTAGGCAAATTATTGGTTGGCGAGAATATATGCGAGGCATGTATTGGGCTTTAATGCCAGAATATAAAAGCTTAAATTTTTTAGAAAATGCAAACAAATTACCTCGCTTTTTCTGGACAGGAGAAACAAAAATGAATTGCCTAAAAAATGCTATAACCAATTCTTTAGATAATGGTTACGCACACCACATACAACGTTTAATGATTACTGGAAACTTTGCGCTTTTAACACAAATTAATCCAGACGAAGTCGATGCGTGGTATTTAGGTATTTACGTAGATGCAGTAGAATGGGTGCAATTACCTAACACAAGAGGTATGAGCCAATTTGCAGATGGTGGTAAAATTGCAACAAAACCCTACGTATCCAGCGGAAGTTACATTAGTAAAATGAGTAATTATTGTGATGATTGTTACTATAATAAAAAAGAGAAAATTGGCGATAAAGCATGTCCTTTTAATAGTTTGTATTGGAATTTTTTAGATGATAAACGCGAAAAACTAAGCGGTAATTTTAGAATGAAAATGATGTATAGCTTATTAAATAAAATGAAGCCTGAAGATTTACATAATATTAAAACCAAAGCACAAGATATTATTGAAAACCCAGACAATTACTAGCTTTTTAAGTAGTTTAGAATAGTACGATTAATAATATACAAATAACACCATATACTAATTAGAGTAAATTAGATGCTGCTTTAAAAAAACGAAAGATTTACATAAAAGGGTTCTCTACTGTCTAAAACTTAAGATGAAACAAGAATTACAAATAGTATGGTTTAAAAGAGATCTTCGTCTGCAGGATAACGAAGCCATCGAGCGCGCTATAAATTCTGGTAAGCGTGTACTTTTATTGTATGCTTTCGAAGCCTTTTTAATAAAAGATAAACACTACAGTAAAAGACACTGGGATTTTATAAAACAAAGTTTAGAAGATATAAATAAGCAACTTAAGCCTTACAATTCTAAAGTATTAGTCGTTGATAATGCTATTAAAAATACAATAATAAAACTACAGGAATATTATAATGTAACTCATATTTATTCTCACCAAGAGACAGGTATACTTTTAACTTTTAAACGCGATATTGAGTTTGCAAGATTTTGTTTAAACAAAAATATAATTTGGACCGAAAATGTAAACAATGCGATAATAAGAGGGCTCAAAAACAGAAAAACTTGGGTTGAAGATTGGAATGATTTTATGAACACTAATTATCATGTATTTAATCCAAACGAAAAACAATTACTTAGTGTTTCAGAAATAAACGTATTAGAAAAAGAGTTTAAAATTACTAATTTAAAGACTTCAGAAAATAGAAACTTTCAAGAAGGAGGAGTAACAATGGGTTTAAAATATATGCACTCATTTTTTAAAGATCGTGTTCCAAATTATATGTTTCATATAAGTAAACCGTTAGAAGCCAGAACCGGTTGCAGTAGATTGTCGCCTTATATTGCATGGGGAAATTTATCTATAAGGCAAGTTATTAATTTAGCTGCACAAGTTAGAGAACAAGGCAAACACAAACGTCATATAAATGCATTTATGTCACGACTTCGCTGGCAAGCCCATTTTATTCAGAAATTTGAAATGGAGCATTTAATGGAATTTAAAAGTGTTAATAAAGGCTATCACGAACTTAATAAACCGGTTAATAAAGCCTACCAAATAGCATGGAAAACTGGACAAACTGGTTTCCCTTTAGTAGACGCTTGTATGCGTTGTTTAAACGAAACTGGTTATATAAACTTTAGAATGCGTGCTATGGTTGTTTCATTTTTTACTCATAATTTGTGGCAACCTTGGCAGGATATGAGCGAGCATTTAGGGTCAATGTTTTTAGATTTCGAACCAGGAATTCATTATCCACAAATACAAATGCAAGCTGGAGAAACTGGTATTAATATGCTACGCATTTATAATCCAATAAAAAATAGCATAGAGCATGATGCAAAAGGAGATTTTATAAAAAAATGGGTTCCAGAATTAGCTAATTTAGAAGCGCCTTACATACATGAACCACAAACAATGTCTTATTTCGATCAACAACTTAGTAATTTTGAATTAGGCAAAGACTACCCTTTTCCTATAATAAATGAAAAAGAAACAAGAAAGAGAGCCAGTAAAATATTATGGAATTTAAAAGATAATAATTTGGTAAAAAAAGAGGCTTTTAGGATTCTTAAACGTCATACACTTCAAGATAGAAATAGATTACTTAGAAATAGTTAAATTATTATAATGGTGTTATGTTAAATATTGTTTAACTAATTAGATAAAAGGTTGAACGTTTTGTAAATTTGAAATAATAAATTAACTCATCCATTAATTATGATTTTAAATACAACACATAATAGTAAGGAAAACGATGAGTCTATAAATAATTTAGTTGGTAAATCTTTTAAATTTAGAGCACGTTTAAAATTAAAAGGAATTGGCTCTAAACGTATGGTTATAGATAATGTAAGTCCTAATTTTTATAAATATTTAAACCGTATTGCAGATATAAACTACTCTAGCATAGAATTGCGTCCCAAAGGAATTTTAGTATATATAAATAAAGGACTGCAAAACTTTACTTGGGCAATACCGTACTATCAATTAGTAATCTATAAAACTAATGGCTCAAGCATTCATGGGCAAGGAAGTTTTGTACACTTTAAAAACAATAGAATGTTTAAAGAAAATAAAACTTTTTTTGATAAACTTTTAAACGAAAAAATAAAATTTGATGAACAGTATAATTTCCAAACCTAATAGCCCAGAAAATTTTACAATTGAAGACATAGACCGTATTATTGAAATGGCTTGGGAGGACAGAACACCTTTTGATGCCATTACTTTTCAATTTAATATAAAGGAACAAGAGGTTATTGAATTAATGCGAAAAGAAATGAAAGCTTCAAGTTTTAGAATGTGGCGAAAAAGAGTGCAAGGTCGAAAAACAAAACATCAAAAAAATAGAAATTTTGAAGATGGACGTTTTAAATGTACAAGACAAAAACAGATAACACACAATAAAATAAGTAAAAGGTAAAAATTATAAATGAGCAAGACTAACTTAGACTTTACGATTAAAAACAACAATAATATAGACGATGCTATAGGAGAAGACCATGTGTTAACTGGACTTGAAACACCTTTAACAAAAAATGCATTTAAGCTTACAGACACACAAAAGAAAGAAAAAATAGCATCTTTATTTCAAGAAATTATGGAGACTTTAGGACTCGACTTAACAGACGATTCTTTAAAGGGTAGTCCTAAGCGTGTTGCCAAAATGTATGTAGACGAAATTTTTTCTGGTTTAAACCCAAAAAACATGCCTGCTATTACTTTGTTCGACAATAAGTATCAATACAACCAAATGCTTATAGAAAAAAACATAACATTTTATTCTAATTGCGAGCATCATTTTGTGCCAATAATTGGTAAAGCGCATGTTGCATACATTTCATCTGGAAAAGTTATTGGGTTATCAAAATTAAACAGAATTGTTCAACATTTTGCAAAAAGACCACAAGTACAAGAACGTTTAACTAACCAGATAGCAAACCAATTAAAAACAGTTTTAAACACAGAAAATATAGCTGTAATAATAGATGCAAAACACCTTTGTGTGTCTTCTCGTGGTATTAAAGATGAAACTTCTACAACTATAACATCTTATTTTGGCGGCGAATTTAAAAAACAAGCTAAAATAAATGAATTACAGAATTACTTAAAAGATTAAAACGTAAATTTTAAATATGAAAAACATACTAATTATAGGAGGAAGTAAAGGTATTGGAAAGGCAATTATAGATAACGTTGTTAGCGATAATAATGTAATAAATATTAGTAGAACTGCACCAGATTTAACGCATAACAATTTAACACACTACAGCTGCGATGTTATTAATGACGAACTTCCAGAAATAGATGTTATCGATACATTAATTTATTGTCCAGGAAGTATTAATTTAAAACCTGTTTCGAGATTATCTTTAGATAACTTTAAAGAAGATTTTGAAATTAATGTTTTAGGTGCTGTAAAAGCAATTCAACATTACTTGCCACAATTAAAAAAAGGTAACTCACCTTCTATTCTACTCTTTAGTACAGTTGCAGCAAAATTAGGGATGCCATTTCATGCAAGTATCGCTACTGCAAAATCTGGTGTAGAAGGTCTTGTAAAATCGCTTGGAGCAGAGTTTGCACCAACTATAAGAGTAAATGCTATTGCGCCAACAGTTACAGATACTACTTTAGCATCTAAATTATTACGAAATGAAAAAATGATTAATAATATAATAGAACGCCATCCACTTAAAAAAATACTAAACCCAAAAGAAGTCGCAGACATGGCAGCGTTTTTAATTTCAGATAAAGCAGCTGCATTATCTGGACAAATTTTTGAGATGGATTGTGGTATTGTTAGTTTTAAATTATAGCTATGAATCCCATAAAAATTTTTTTAAAAACATTTTTTTCTAAATCGGCTATAGATAAGATTAAATTAGGATCAATTTACAATATTAGCTTAAATGGAATAAACGGAAAACCTATA
>Ga0114956_1004370_pt1 | contig 10765 bp, 9 predicted proteins | sample MaitaG_FD_87304 | JGI IMG/M metagenome (GOLD analysis project Ga0114956, IMG submission 87304) | Marine algal microbial communities from Maine, USA - Maine_Asex2 metaG | ecosystem: Host-associated > Algae > Red algae > Unclassified | place: Maine, USA | collected 2015-01-05 | reverse complement strand
GTCTTTTTTCAAAATTACGAAGCTAATAATGGCTATAAATTAAATTCATATAATGCAAAAACGGGTAGCCATTATTTGTACGTACTCAATACTTGTCAAAAAACACACCATCTGTCATTTCGACTGAAGTGGAGAAATCTAAAAATGACTACTCATGATAGATTTCTCCACAAGGTCGAAATGACAGAAGGTGACGGTTATTGAGTACGTATCATTATTTGCATGATGCCTTAATAAAATGAGTGTGTAACAAATTAGTTGAGTTCTAATATGTTTTTCACAAAATGCAGCAAAATTACAGAAGCGGAGGCTCGCCTGTATATGAGGCAAACGGCTTTGAGCGCAGCCGTTATACAGGCTAGATTTTTGCCGCTTCGGCGATCCGATTTCTTTTTTTCGACTGGGGAGTCGCACTCTGAAAAAGAAAGGCCCGCCCGGCAAGGGCAACATAACACGTGCCGTAACAGGTTTCCACTAATTTGTTACACACTCTAATAAAATATGATTACTTTTGATGCTCTTTTTATCCATTTATCTATTCCTATTTTTTAATTATAAGTTAAATTAAATTTGCATCGCATTTTATTATTTAACAAGTAATATCGAATGCCCCTAAAAGTAATTTAGGCGATCTTGATATTTTAATGCAATAAAATTTTTATGAAAAAAATTGTCGTAACAGGAGGAATGGGTTTTATTGGTGCTCATACAGTAGTGAGTTTGCTGGAACAACAGTATGAGGTAATCATTTTAGATAATTTGGTCAATGCTCGTTTGGAAACTTTAACAGGCATTGAGGCAATCACCGCCAAACGACCAGCTTATTACAATATTGATATGTGTGATGCTTCAAAACTTGATGCTTTTTTTAAGGAGCAAGGCGATGTAGAAGCGGTCATCCATTTTGCTGCTCTTAAAGCTGTAGGTGAATCGGTGGAGAAGCCGCTATTGTACTACCACAACAATATGGTCGGACTGATCAACCTATTGATGTCCATGCAGAAATACGAAGTGTCTAAGCTGGTATTCTCTTCTTCGGCAACTGTTTATGGCGAACCCGATAGTTTGCCCATCACCGAAGAAAATACCACAAAACCAGCCATGTCGCCTTATGGCAATACTAAGAAAATTGCCGAGGACATTATTCGTGATCTGACTAATGCAGACAAAAAGTTTAACGCCATTTCATTGCGCTATTTTAATCCAATAGGTGCCCACGCTTCCGCTAATATAGGAGAATTGCCCAATGGTATTCCAAATAATTTAATGCCTTATATTACCCAAACAGCCATCGGTCTTAGAAAAGAATTGATGGTTTTTGGTGGCGATTATAATACACCAGATGGAACTGCTGTTCGGGATTATATTCATGTAGTTGACTTGGCAGATGCCCATGTTAAAACCTTAGAACGAATGTTTGTGGGCAAGCAAAAAAATAATTATGAAGTATTTAATTTAGGAACAGGTAAGGGAAGTACTGTGCTTGAAGTCATCAAATCTTTTGAACGGACTACGGGTGAAAAAATACCCTATAAGATTGTCGGCAGACGAGATGGTGATGCAGAAAGTACCTATGCTGCTACTGACTTAGCCAATAAAGAACTGAATTGGAATGCCCAATACAACCTAGATGATATGACTAAGTCTGCTTGGAATTGGGAACGTGCAGTTCGTAAAATCAAATGAGTGATAAAGCATAAAATTATGAATTTTTTATTATGAAAAATAATCAAATAACGATACAAGCTCCCGGAAGAATAAATCTAATAGGGGAGCACACCGATTACAATGGCGGATTTGTATTGCCAGCAGCAATTGATAAAAAGACGGTCTTTACCCTTCGTAAAAATACGACAAACAACATTAACTTTGAAGCATTAAATGTAGGAGAACGCTTTTCATTTGATGCGACATCCTTTTCTCCGCTAGATGGTGGTTGGCAAAATTATGTAATGGGTGTCGTTCACGAATTGCAAAAAATAGGTGCTCCCATTATAGGTTTTGATGCCAAATTTGAAGGTGATGTGCCCATAGGCAGTGGCATGAGTTCTTCGGCTGCATTGGAGTGTAGTTTGGCCGTTGGATTAAATGAATTGTTTGATTTGAAACTTGACAAATGGCAGTTGATCAAAGCTTGTCAAATGGCGGAACATAATTTTGTGGGAATCAAGTGTGGCATTATGGATCAATTTGCCAGTGTAATGGGTAAAAAGAACCAAGCGATGTTGCTAGATTGCCAATCGCTCGATTATCAACACATTCCATTGGCGTTGGAAAACTACCAATTTTTATTGTTAAACACCAATGTCACACATTCCTTGGCTTCCTCGGAATACAATACCCGACGACAAGAGTGTGAAACAGGGCTTAAATTGATTCAAGAATCATATCCAGCTGTTACTTCCTTTAGGGAGGTCGCTTTGGAGCAGTTACAATCACTTATAAAGCAAATGCCAGAAGTGGTTTTTAACCGTTGTCTGCATGTTGTTACAGAAAATAGAAGGGTGCTTAAAGCAGTAGAGTCTTTAAAACAAAATGATTTCCAATTATTGGGGGAACTGATGTATCGTTCTCATTTGAGTTTGGATAAAAATTACAATGTCAGTTGTCCAGAGTTGAACCATTTGGTCGATTTAACAACAGATAAAGATTTTATTTTGGGCAGCCGTATGATGGGTGGTGGTTTCGGAGGCTGTACCATCAATTTAATTGAAAAAAGGGAAACGGAACAATTCATAGAATGGATTGCCCCTAAATATCGTAAGCAATTCGGACTAGACGTTACACCCTACATTGTCAATACTGCCGATGGTGCAGGTGTTCTATAAAAACATTCAACCTGTCACCTATCATTATTCCCATCATCACTCACTCTTTAACCATAAAAAAGATGTCACTAGATTTTTCAAACGATCCACATAGAAGGTACAATATATTAACAGGCGAATGGATATTGGTTTCACCACATAGAACCAAAAGACCTTGGCAAGGGAAAGTAGAAAAACGCTCCGACGAAGTGCGTCCCAATTATGATCCAAGCTGTTATTTGTGTCCAGGAAACGTTCGAGCAAATGGCACGTTGACGCCCAAGTATGAAGATACATATGTTTTTGACAATGACTTTGGTGCGCTCTTACCTACTACTTCTGATGATGCTTATAAAAATGGTTTGTTGGTTGCCGATGGGGAAAAGGGAATCTGTCGGGTAATCTGTTTTTCTCCCAACCACGCATTGACTTTACCTGATATGAAAGTAAATGATATTAAAAAAGTTGTCGATTTGTGGCAAAACGAATATGCGACTTTGGGTGCGTTGCCTTACATTAATCACATTCAAATTTTTGAGAACAAAGGTGCAACAATGGGTTGTAGCAATCCGCATCCACATGGGCAAATTTGGGCGCAAAAATCCATTCCTCAGGAAGTCATCAAGAAAAGTACGCAACAGAAAATATATTGGGACAAAAACAAAAGCAGTCTGTTAAAGGATTATATTGAACAAGAGCTTGCCTTGGATGAAAGAATAGTAGCAACCAATGAGCATTTTGTTGCCTTGGTTCCTTTCTGGGCGGCTTGGCCTTATGAAGCAATGATTGTCCCACGAAGACATCTTCAAAATATTTCTCAGTTTACAGAGAAGGAAAAGCAAGGATTTGCAGCCATTCTGCAAAATCTAACCAAGCGATTCGATATGGTTTTTGATACTTCTTTTCCCTATTCTTCGGGAATACATCAATCGCCTACCGATGGACAAACACATCCTGAATGGCATTGTCATATGAGCTTTTATCCGCCATTATTGCGTTCAGCAACGATTAAGAAGTTTATGGTGGGCTACGAAATGTTTGGGAATCCTCAAAGAGACATCACCGCCGAAATGGCTGCCGATACTTTAAAGAGTTTTGAAGTTAAAGTTTGAACTTAAATTTACTCCTTAAAATAAGCCTTTCTTAAATTCATCTCATCACCAACACGAATAAAAGAACCTCGTACTTTTTGTAAGATGACATAATTTAAAGGAGCTTCTTCTTTGGATTTGAAAAAGAAATTATTGCGATTGACAATGCGTTCGATAACGATATAAGTTTGTCCTTCATAAGTCCATTCCTTGCCAAAAAAATGTTTGTCGGAAAGTCCGTAAAAACCTTGTTCATAAGTTTCACCATCGCATTCAACAGCCGATATTTCTTGGTGGTTAAACAATTCAAAATCTTTACCATCATAAAAATGAACGTATGCTTTTGTATCAATACTAAATTCATTTCTAAAGTCCATCGGTTGTAAAAACCCTTTGCCTGTATATACTTTGCCACGAGCTGTTATTTTCATGGGTTTCCAATTTAAGTACTTCATCGGATTGTCCATATTGTATAAATCCACTAGATACATAATAACCCTAAAATCTCTGCTTTCATAACGCCCTGTGGCTCGAGCAACCTCCATAAAATAAGGCTGGTCAGACATTACTTGCATCAGATTTTTTACTTTACGAAGCCCATTTATTTCACCTTGATTGTTGGCAACTGCCATGGTATAATTTGGCAGCGACTTATACTGTTCATTAATGATTTTAGAATTGTCATAAACGGTCAATTTTCCCTTTCTTACAATCCGCAACAAATCATCAAAGCCATCTACCCAAACAAATTCCGAAGTGTCCTTTTTACTAGAAACACCTCTCTCTGCACCAGCTAAAGTAAGGGTGCGAAACATCACCACCGGAATTTTTTGTACGCCATCAAGTTCGTTGTCTTTTACCATAAAATAAGGAACCCCATTATTGGCTGGGAGATATTTGAAACTGCCTTTTATCTGTAAATCAGTTTTTAATACCGCTACACCATCGTGCCAATCATACTTGACCTTATCTTGTGCCAAAAGCAAACAGGGTGCACTCAAGAACAACAAAAGTAAAAAAGAAAATTGTTTCATCAAAAGTTTTAATTTAATAAAAAGCAGCAACAAGTTTTAGCAACAAAACATACACAATACAGAACATTCCCACATTCAATCATTGAATAATCGCATAATCCAACACATCATCGACCGTATCTACATAAACTATTTTCAGTCCTTTTAGATAATCTTGGTCGATTTCGAGTACGTCTTTTTCATTCTTACGACAAAGCAAAACTGTTTTCATACCAGAACGTTTTGCCGCAAGTATTTTTTCTTTAATCCCACCAACTGGAAGGACCTTACCCCTTAGCGTAATTTCACCAGTCATAGCCAAACGAGGACGTACTTTTATATTGGTAAAAGCCGAAGCCATAGCTGTAAACATCGTAATTCCAGCACTGGGACCATCCTTAGGAATGGCACCTTCTGGAATGTGAATGTGGATTTCCTGTTTGTTAAAAACACTGGGATTTAATCCCAATGATTCGTGGTTTGCCTTCAAATAGCTATAAGCAGTCGCAGCCGATTCTTTCATAACATCACCCAAATTTCCAGTGAGTTTAATGCCTCCTTTATTGGATTTGGTTAAATTGGTTTCTATAAAAAGCAATTCGCCACCCACACTTGTCCAAGCAAGCCCAATGGCAACACCAGCAGGATGTTTTTCGGTGAAAATGGTACTGTCAAAAGAAGGTTTGCCCAATAGGTCTTCTACGACTTCTGGACGAATAGATTTCTCATATTTCTCTTTTAATACCACCGATTTGGCAATACGACGCATAACAGCAGCAATCTTACGATCCAATTCCCGAACACCAGATTCACGGGTATAACCATAAATGAGTTTTTCTAATCCTTTTTTGGTAAAACGCACTTGCTTTTTTGACAAGCCGTGGTTGGTAAGCTGACGTTTAACCAAATGGTTTCGAGCAATCTCTATTTTTTCTTCCAATGAATAACCACTGACATGAATGATTTCCATTCTGTCTCGCAATGCTGGCTGAATTTCATCCAAACGATTGGCAGTAGCAATAAACATGACTTTGGACAAATCGTATTCGGTTTCTAAGTAATTGTCATAAAAAGCATGATTCTGCTCAGGGTCCAATACTTCGAGTAATGCCGACGAAGGATCGCCTCTAAAATTGTTGCCCACTTTGTCTATTTCATCCAAAATAAAAACAGGATTAGAAGAGCCCGCTTTTTTAATGGATTGAATGATTCTACCAGGCAATGCACCAATGTAGGTTTTACGATGCCCTCTAATTTCTGATTCATCATGTAAACCACCAAGCGACATACGAACGTAAGAACGGTTCAAAGCTGCTGCAATGGATTTACCCAAAGAAGTTTTACCAACACCTGGAGGACCTACAAAACACAAAATAGATGCCTTTAAATCTCCTTTCAACTTAAGCACCGCAAGATATTCTATGATGCGTTCTTTAATTTTTTCAAGACCGTAGTGTTCCCTGTCTAAAACTTTTATGGCTCTTTTTAAATCAAAATTATCTTCGGTATATTCATTCCACGGCAACTCCAATAAGAGGTCTAAATAGTTGAGTAAAATGGAATATTCGGCAACCGCAGGATTCATTCTTTGAAGACGCTGGGTTTCTTTTTGGAAAATCTTTTGGACGTCCTTTCCCCACTTCTTTTCCTTCGATTTTTTGATAATTTCCTCCAGCTCTTGAGACTGAGATTGTCCACCCAATTCTTCTTGAATGGTTTTCATTTGCTGATTGAGGAAGTAGTCTCTTTGCTGCTTATCAATGTCAACCCTTACTTTATTGGCAATTTGATTTTTCAACTCCGTCATTTGCAACTCTTGATTGAGGAACTGCAACAATTTTTCACACTTCTCATTCATATCGTGAATCTCAAGCAGCTTTTGCTTATCCTCAATGCTGATGTTCAGGTTAGACGCAATAAACGAAGTCAGAAAAACAGGGTCGTCTACATTTTTAAGAACCATTCCTGCTTCAGAAGGGATATTGGGTGAAATTTCAATAATCTTAAAAGCAAAGTCTTTTATGGAATCCATCAACGCAAGCATCTTTGGATTTTTGTTGACTTTTTCTTCTTCTATTAAGTCAATTTCAGCTAAAAAATAAGGCTCTTCTTTAAGAACCGATTTGGTATTAAATCGTTTTTTTCCTTGAATGATTACAGTATTGCTTCCATCAGGTAATTTGAGACTTTTTATAATACGAGCAACCGTTCCCGTTTGGTGAAGGTCTGATAATTCTGGTTCTTCTATTTCAGGATCATTTTGTGCAATAACCCCAATATACTTATTCTTTTTGTTGGCAGCTTTTATAGCACGAACAGACTTATCCCGTCCCACAGTAATAGGTATGACCACCCCAGGAAACAACACCGAATTGCGCAAAGGCAATAAAGGCAACTCATCGGGTATAATATCGTCTTCTGAAGAAGCATTTTCTTCAATAGGTATGAGGGGTAAAAATTCTATATCTTCGTCCAAAATATGTCTGTTTTTTGCTTGCGAAAAAAAAATTGTCAATTTGGACAATGATCGTTTCCTCGTTTCTTTATTATGAGTACTAAAGGTATTATAATTTCAATGATTGTGCCAACAAACTGTGGTAAAAGCTTTTTGGTGGAAATAGTTCTTTTTATCCATAAATGACACTCTTTTTTTATTTAGGTATTGTTTTTAATGACCAAATGACAGCTTATTAATTCATACTGTCATCTTGACCAATGGTTCGGATAATAATTAAACAACCTCTTGGTTGTCTAGGTTTTAGTTGAAAATTTGGCAACTTTAGACGGGTAACCTAAAATTTAGAATCATCTGTTGGCTCTAAACAATAATAAAGCATACCTTTACGTATTTGAATAGGAGGTTTTTTTTTATGAAAATTTCATAATGCTTTAATCGGAACGCTATTTGTTCTCTATTACCAAAGACCATTTTATTAAAAACAGTTCATGGAATTAAATTTAATTATAGATATCTTGAAAATCGTTTTGCCAGCAGGAATGGTGGTATTGGTTGCCTATTTAATTTTGCATACTTTTTTATCCAATCAAGTCAAACTCAAAAATTTAGACTTGGCAATGTCTACGCAAGTAATAGAGATGGAAGCCAAAGACAAAACCCTTCCGGCAAGATTTCAAGCTTATGAAAGGTTGTTGCTTTTATTAGAAAGAACAACCCCTTATCAATTGGTTGCTCGCTACAATGGCGGAAACGAAATGACCTCTCCCGAATATCAATTATTACTCATTAGTAGTGTCCGAACAGAATTGGAACACAACGTAACCCAACAACTATATGTTTCCGATGAAACATGGACGGTCATTAGAACCGCTCTCGAAGAATTATTGATTGCCATAAATAATGTGGCTAGGGCTTTACCAAGTGAGGCAACAGGAAGAGATTTGGCAAATGCCATCCTACACTATTATGGTCAGGAAGGAGTCATTACACCCAACTATGTGGGGATTCGCCAAATTAAGCAAGAAGCAGCGCAGTTTATGGGAACCCGTACGTCTGCCTTTTCTTAAGGTTTAAGATGGTTACTTGAAGGCTTCTTACTTTTAGATTTGTTAGAGGAGCCGAGGGGCGGTTTTATAAGACGATTCTATTCATCAACGCAATCCATTATAATCAGACATTATCTATTAACCAAGTAAAAACACCGTCCACCGTCCACCGTTCACCGTCTATCCGTCTACCGTTCACCGTCCACCGTCTATCCGTCCACCGTCCATCCGTCCAAAACGACCTCACCTTCTACAATTTCTCCAGCCAGTTGAGCCGGATAAGACATAGCTTGGCATTGCTCCAAAACAGCCTCAACGTTATCAGCCTCAACAACCAACAACATTCCATTCCCCATATTCCAATAGCGATAAGCATCTTCCAAAGCGACATCACCAATAGCTATTAAGCGATTCATCATGTCTAAAGGAGGGAACACATTATTTAAGACAGCGCCCAAGCCGGTTTTTTTAAGTGTGCGTTCAAAATTTTCAACAATTCCACCACCAGTAATGTGCGCTATTCCAGTTGGAACCAAATCAATTTCAATTAAGCGATTGACCATAGGTGAATAGATCAGCGAAGGAGTCAAAAGTACTTCCCCCCAAGATTGCAACTCATTATAAGATTCAGTATGCCACTCATTTCCAAAAGCTTTCTGCATCACTGCTCTCACAAAAGAAAATCCATTGCTGCGGAAGCCTCTGCTTTTCAAAGAGACAACCTTGTCGCCAACCTTAACTTCAGAACCGTCAATGGGCTTAGATAAGTTATTGGGTAAAATACCAATGGCGGTAGAGCACCAATTGAAATGCATACCTTCACCATAACCAGAAATACGGTCGCCCAATTCGGCAATTTCTCCACCTGTAACACTCAAGTTTGAAAAATTTGCCGCATCGTGGAGGCCTTGCATCAGTTGGTCAACGGTGCTGTATTTTAAGAAGTCTACATCTAGGATATTGGAAATACTCGTTGGCTCAAAGCCTGCTGTGGCTAAATCATCGGCAACCATCGCCACCAAATCAAAGCCAATGGTATTAAAAATGCGGGTTCTCTCTGCCAATTCTATTTTGGTCCCAATCCCATCGGAACCAATGCCAATGCGTTGATCGCCAAAAAGCAGCATATTGGCAAAACCACCTTCTAAATCAGTTGGTAAAGCACCTGCTTTGTTGTTGCGATTTTTAAATGTTTTAGTCGCCCAGTTAAAAGCCGTTTTAGAACAGCGATTACCCAAGTCTAAATCCAATTTTCCGTCATTCATTTTTTCTGAAATTGAACGGCAAAGGTACAAATTCAAGTTCAAGTTCAAGTACCAATGTCCAGTTCATTTTAGTGGAACTATTTCTAAGTGAACCAAAGTTGGTTGAATTGTCTTTAACTATTGTATTTTTACAAAACAAAAAAACAATATGGACTTTAGTCATCAGTTTACAAAGAACGGCAAAACGCTGATTTTTTATAAAAAAAAACAAATAATGATCCTCTCTCCTAAAAAGACGACGGAGCTAAAACGAAAATTGCTTGGGAAATCGGCTGATGAAGTAAATATGATTCTTGCCAAATTAACCGGGAATTTCAAAAGGGGAAATGAACGCCTTGCTTCACAGACCAGTAAAAACAAAGATGTCTAAAACCACTCGAATAAATCTATGGTCCTGCCCTAGAAATGTATCAACAGCCATGATGTACAGTTGGGCGCAACGCCCAGATACAGTAATATTTGACGAGCCCCTTTATGCCCATTTTTTAATAAATACAGGCATTGAACATCCTGGTAAAACAGCCACCTTAGCAAGTCAAAACAACGATGGAGAAACAGTAGTGACCGAAATTCTTTTGGGTAAAATAGAAAAACCAGTTGCCTTTTTTAAGCAAATGACGCATCACTTGGTTGCGCTAGATTGGCAGTTTATGTTGGGTATGCAAAATTTGATTTTTATTAGAGAGCCAGCATATATTTTAAACTCTTACACGAAAGTAATTACAGAACCAACGATGTTAGATATTGGCGTAAAAAAACAAAAAGAACTCTATGAATATTTATCCACTAATGACAAACCTCCACTACTAGTTGATTCTCATAAGTTTTTACGAAACCCCAAACAACAATTATCCAAAATATGCGCCCATTTTGACATTCCTTTTTATCAAGAAATGCTTGAATGGAAAGCCGGACCAAGACCAGAAGATGGCAGTTGGGCAAAATATTGGTACAGCAATGTACATCAGTCTACAGGCTTCAAACCCTTTGTGGAAAAAGAAATTTTATTACCCAAACACCTACAGTCTTTAAATGATGAAGCAACATTTTATTACAAGCAATTGTTAGATAAAGCCATATAGATT
>Ga0114956_1004369_pt1 | contig 10766 bp, 6 predicted proteins | sample MaitaG_FD_87304 | JGI IMG/M metagenome (GOLD analysis project Ga0114956, IMG submission 87304) | Marine algal microbial communities from Maine, USA - Maine_Asex2 metaG | ecosystem: Host-associated > Algae > Red algae > Unclassified | place: Maine, USA | collected 2015-01-05 | reverse complement strand
TCGAGTAATATATCCAAAGACTGATTCTTATTTCTCCTAAGCATGCGTCATAAGTACCTACTCCATTTTGTTCTACATAGTAATCAAAACCAGAACTATCTGACCCTACTACAGAATCTTCAAAAGTAACTGTGCCATCTACTGCACCATCAGATGAAGGTGTTAAAGTTATATCTAAAGTGGGATTATTTACTGAGCTATAACCTATTACATCTCCTTCTAATGTTAAAACATTACCATCAAGAGTAGCATTAAGAGGTAAGTTTGAACCAAATGATGCATTATTTAACAACGTTCCAGGAAAAACATCTATTTGTTTTGTACATTCATCATCTATAACTGTTAGTGCTAATGTACTATTATCATTATTTGAACCTAATCCAAAAATAATATTTGGGTTAGAACTGCTAAGTGAAATAGATAATTCAGCATCACCATCTCCATCATCATTGTTTATTGGTTTTAATGATATATACCCTATGTATGATTCAAATCCTTTTTCGAAGGTTACAACACCTCCTGATTCGTCTGAAACTCTACTAGCACCATCTCCTTCAATGGTATAGTTTACTTGAAGATTATCCTGAAGGTCTCCAATAGTAAATATCTGTATTGGTATATTTGTAGCTTCAGAATCGTCTTCAGTTACGTTTAAGGCACTATCAGGAAAATAGACATAAACTTCACTACTTTCTTCATTATCTGTATCACAAGAAAATTGCATTACTATGCATAAAGCAACTAATGCGTACTTTAAAAAATTTAAAATTTTCATAATTGTTTTTTTTTAATTAATTATTGTAATATCCACATCAGAGCATCTACATCATCAACAGGGTATTGCCTGTTTATAGCTTCCGTTACATTTTCTGTATTATTACTTAGTTCATCTGTTGGGTATCTCCAACGTACAGGAATCTTATTTAAATCGCCTGTGGTTAAATTGGTGTTTGGATTAACTGGCAAATCAGGTAAACCTGTACGTCTTTGCTCATAATAAAAGTTAAAACCAGTATTAAGGTAAGAACTAATATATTTTTGTGTTAAAATTTGTTCTATACCATTACTAGGGTCATAAACCACTTCTGGATTGTTTAAATAATCATCAATATAATCATCATCTAAATTAATACCGTCATAACTCACAGCATTATTACGATAAAAAAGGATATTTGCACGTATGCCTTCGTTATAATGTTCTTCTGCATTATTAGAAATCCAACCTAACTGTGCCGCCTCGGCAATATTAAACTCTTGCTCCCAATATGCTAAACTCACATAAGGTTCTGCATCAAATTGTAAGTAATAGCGACTGTGAATTCTTGACAATTCTTTATCTGCATCCTGTTGAGTTATCTCATCAAAATTTGCGGTACCATCTGCACCTTGATAGGCGTCAAAATTATTAGGTTGCAATCCTGCACTTATAGCGCTCTGTGTAGGCGCAGCAAAATAGAATAAACGTTCATCGTCTCTGTCTTTTAAAATATCCATTAAAAAAGAATCCATATGTGGATACTGCGAATGGTTATGTATGAGCTCATTAAACGGATAGCGTTGTCCGCCAACATCTGAAAATACGCGTTGAAAATTATCATCATTTGATGTAAATATTGGATAGGTACTAGGATTACCCACAATTTGAGCAAACTTTTCTGCAATATTTATTTTGCTATTCCCTTCCTTTTTACTTAAACTAATCAATACTCTTAATGTGAATGAATTTACCAATTTTCTCCACTTGGAAATATCACCACCATAAATAATATCACCAGCCAAGGTATTATCTGTATTTGCTAATATCGTATTAGCTTGTTCTAAATCATCCAAAATTCCTGCAAACACATCTTCTTGTGTATCATATTTAGGCTTAAAAAGCGCATCGGTTTCTCCTAATAATGCTTCCTGATAAGGTATATCACCAAAAGTCAAGGTTAAACCATGGAAATGCCATGCTCTTAAAAAGTGACCTAATCCTATATATACATCTTCACCAGTACGCTCTGCTTGTTCCTCCATCTTTATGACGTTACGTAATGATGAATAGGTACCAAAACCAGATCTATTGAAAAAATAGTATTGAGGGGCATAGACATTCTCAGTCCATACATTATGCTTGATAAGTACAGGATGATTAAAAAATGTTTTACCGTAAAATGGTGCAGTCACAGCCAACGCGTTTGAAGTTAGTAACAATGATGGCGTAACTTGTTCTGGGTTGTTAGGGTTTTCCGCTATCTCGTCAAAATTTCCGGTACATGCTCCGAAAACTAGCAATAAGAAAGAAAAGCATATAAATTTATAATGTTTCATAGTTTTGATTTTTTATTTATTAAAACGATACTTGAATGTTAAATCCAATATTTCTTTGAGACGGTGAAGCAACATTATCACTACCTCTATCTGGATCTACAAAATCCAAATCTGTATTGAATAGAAACAAATTTCGTCCAATTAGACTAATACTCATGGATGATAGGCCTATATTTTCACAAACAGGATCAGGAATAGCATAACCTATAGATACCTCTCTTAATTTAGCAAACGTTTCTTTAAAAAGATTCTGCTCTGTCACATTTCCAATGTAAGGGTTATATGCTCTTTGATACGACACATAATTTACCTCAGTAGTGTTAGGAGCAAATACTCGTGTATCTTCTATAACCGCCCCACGATCATTATATGTAAGCTCACCACTCACAACTACTACACCCGGAGCAATATAATTGGAGATACCATTAGCAGATGCTTCTCTATATACATTAACCGCATCAGGATGCGCACCAGAATTCCATAAAGCTTGCTCTGTTATTGAATGCGTAAGACCTCCTACACGACCATCGAAAGATACTGAAAGTGATAAATTCTTGTAACGTACAGTATTGATAAACGCCCAAACATAATCTGGATTATAGAATCCTTGAACACTTAAATTATTACTTTGAACAGGGATTCCATTACTGTGTACTATATTGCCTTCTGGATCTCTTTCCCAGTCATATATTACAAATTGATCTGTACGTGCTCCTTCATTAACCCAAAAGTTATTGGACGAGAAGTCTGGATCTAATCTGTTTCTGTACGTATTATATGTTGACCAGTTAATTAAAGTATTCCATTGGAAATCATCGGTTTTTATAGGTGTAGCGTCAATACTTACCTCAAAACCTCTTCTTTCAAATCTTTCTTTAGTATTTGTTGATATACTTGTAAAACCTGAAGCATTTGATACAGGTGCGCTAGTAATAATATTAGACGTTAACGTATTAAAATAAGCAAAATCAAGTTTTAGGCGACTTTTAAAAAATCGAAGATCCGCTCCTACTTCATAACTACGTGTTTCTTCTGGTAATAAACCGCCTCCCCTAATAGTACTTGGGTAAGATGCTGTACTTTGACCATCCCATACATCTGCACTTACACCATAAACAGGGTTTAAACGGTAAATATCAAATACGTTTTCTAGATCTATATCCTCTTTTGAAAGTGTCCATGACCCTCTCAATTTAGCAAAAGAAATAACTTCTGGCAATTCTACTAGTTCTGAAATTACCGTACTCAATGCTGCTGAAGGGTAAAAGAACGACCTTGAATCTGCAGGTAAGGTTGTAGACCAATCATTACGACCAGTGACATCAAGATATATAGCATTTTTATACGCTAAACTTAATTTCCCATAAGCACTGTTTACCTGTCTTTGTTTTTGATAGTTTGATGCACTCACTGGGTTAGTTGAGTTTGACAAAGCGTAAAAGCCTGGTGTGTTCAATCCGTCAGTAGAAGCACCAAGGCTACGGTATTGGTTATAGTTAAGCGTTGCACCTGCAAGTACATTCAAGTCAAAATCATCAGTTATTTCTTTATCATATACAAATAATAAGTCTGAGTTTACGGTAAAGTCATATGTAGAAGATTCTGAATAACCACCCAAGCCTTGACCTTGACTTATAGGTGTGTGAGTAGCTGTCCTTACAGTATTAGAATTGAAACCGGTTCTACTTGTCATGGTTAACCCATCTAAAATCTCATAATTCAATGTTAAGTGACCATAAGCTCCATCTTCGTAATAGCCTCTTAAATTTTCATTGGCTAGAAAATAAGGGTTGTTATAAAACGGTGTGGTTTGGTAGTAGCGCTGTTGCACATCTTCAACCTCCCAATAATCTTTAAAGTCGCGTACATCAAAATCAACCCCAGACCATACTAGCAAATTATAGATGTAACTATTGCTCGTGTAACCAGCTGCAGGAGTATTTGGAGTAAATTGTTTATTATACGTTATAGAAGACTGCACATCTACAGCTCCAATTTTTGTACTTCCGTTTGCGTTGATAGTCACATTATTAAGCTTGGTATTAGGCACTTGCCCTTCTTGAAAGGTATGTGTTGCAGATACTCGGTATGACCCTTTATCGGTACTACTTGAAACATTAATATTGTTAGTAGTAATAAATCCTGGTCTTAAAAAATTATTTAAGTTATTTGTACCACGAGATATCCAAGGTGTAGGTATGCGTTCTCCAGTATTAGGGTCTATTGGGCTATCCCATTGCGCAATTTCTTTCCAACCACTCGCCGTTGAAGGATCTCTAACATCTAAGCGAGGTCCCCATACATAGGTACCAGCATCATTAACTCCTCCACCAGCACCATCTACATAGCTGTATCTACCAAAATCTCCACTACCATAAACAGTTTGAGGCTCTGGAATGGCTATATAACCAGCATTAAAGGTAGCACTACTGCTAATATTGACAGTAGTTTTTCCTTTTGCACCTTTTTTAGTCGTTATCATAATTGCACCTCCTGCACCTCTAGAACCATACAATGCAGATGCAGTAGCACCTTTTAATACATCCATACTCTCTATATCTTTAGCGCTAATATTATAAAAATTCGTGTCGGTTGGAACACCATCAATAACCACTAATGGCGTTTCTCCACGAAGACTAATGTCTGGCGTCCTATAAAATTCAGTACTATTAAAAACGGTAAGACCAGCGACTTTACCAGTCAAGTTACTCAAAACATTTGCTTCTGGAGCAACAGTTAAAGCCCCTCCATCAACTTTTTGAACCGAATAACCCAAAGATTTTTCTTCTTTCTTAATTCCTAATGCAGTAACTACAACTTCGTTTAAAGCATTGGAATCTTCTGTTAAGTTGATTATAAAATTGGTTTTTCCAGAAATAGCGATCTCTTGTGTTGCGTAACCTACGTAAGACACAACTAATGTGTTATCACTTGAGTTTGTGTTTAGCAAAAAATTTCCATCAAAATCGGTAGATGTACCTCTTGATGTTCCTTTAATTAATACCGTTGCACCAGCAAGTGGTTGTTGTGACGTGGCGTCAAAAACAGACCCTGTAACCGTTTTCTCTTGAGCAAATACATTTTGGTTAATTGTAAACAAAAGCATCAGAGCAATAAATTTCTTGAAATGCTGCTTTTCATTTAAAACATAACCTCTTGTTCTTTGGCTTACTAGAATCAAAAAGCTTAATTTTTTCATTCGTTTTTTTTATAGAATTAATTAGTTGGCCAAATATATAAAATATTTTGATTGAACAGTCAGTCAATTTAAAAATATTTTACTATTTTTGTTAAATAAGTAATATCTTGTTCAACTAATTGAATTATGGGCAGAAAAAGTTTAAAAAAAATACGACAAAAGGAAATTATTGAAAGTTTCTACGAAGTCGCAAAAATTGAAGGTTTAGAAAACACTTCAATAGCCAAGGTTGCGAAAGAAATGGGTATTAATACCAGTTTAATACTGCACTATTTTGAGTCAAAGGAAGAATTAATGTTTGGCCTGATAGAATATATATTGGAGAGTTATAAGTCTATATATATTACGAATAAAAATGATAGCAGTGAAATTAAGCTTAGAAAAATTATAGACAATTTATTTTCAAAGGACTGGAACAATTTAGTAGATGATGGTGTTTTTTATAGTTGCTACACACTTATATTTAGAGATGAAAAAATAAAAGAAGCCTTTAAAAATTTACATAATTCCCTAAGACTATTTTTAGAAGAAATAATAGTTGAAGCGAAAAAAGAACAAGTTATAAGTGTAAGTAACCCTAAAAAAACAGCTGAACTTATTTTTGTGTTTGTAGAAGGCGCTTATTATTATTTATCTCTTTTTGATGTTACAGATATTGAGTATACCGATAAATTAGAATTTTATAAGAAAACAGCTTTAGATATGTTGAACTTTAAAGTTAAACCTTTTGAAATTCAAGTTTAGTTTTTATTTTCTTTTTCTAATAATTGAAACAATCATTACCAAACCAATACACATCCAAACCAAATTAGTAAACAAATTTGGATTGTCTTTAGATTCGTAAGCACTAATAACAAGACATATTCCTCCTATCACATTCATAAATTGATACGTAATACTATTTGGTTGAAGTTTATTAATACTCAGTAAAAGATATGATAGTAAATAAGAAATTGAACCAACCCAACCTATGATTTGAAAAATACTCAATGAAATTTATTTTTTTGAATTATGAAAGATAATTTACAATACAAATATAGTTTTATGATATTAATTCTATAATAGAATTTAATAAAGTTCAAATAATTTTTAAATCAGAATAATTAAATAGTAAATAAAATTGGAGTATCTGTTGAATAAAAAAATAACGACTCCAAAAATACATTCTTGTATGATTTCATAATCAAATAAATATATGAGACACAAAAAATTGTTTTTTTTAATAGTTATTTTAACTTTCAATCTTTCTTTTTCGTCTGTAAAAGACCTCACAAACGCGTTTAAAAATGAACTTGGAATTGAAATTATTCTTGATACAACTTTAGTTAGCACATGGCCTCTAGTTCATTATAAAAAGCCTACCGACTATTTTAGGCTAGAAACCTACTTAAAAATATTAAAGTTTGAGTTTGAAAAATACCCCAAGGAATATTTCAAAAAAATTGATTTACAAAAAATTGTGATATGCAACGATTTGAAAGTTAAAGATGTGAAACGAGCCGCTGTTCCCGACCCCGAGAAACATGCACTCTTTTTTGCTATTAACTCCAATTATACACGAAGTTATTTAGTACATGTTATGCATCATGAACTCCACCATTTTACCGAACATACGTTATGGAAAACCATGTATTACAAATGGAACAGATGGCACAGAAAAAACATTAGAAAATTTGAATATTCTGCTGGTGGACAGATTGCTTATTTTGATGAAAATAAAAAAGTGGATTGGAACACGCTTAACAACCCCGTAAAAGGATTTTTAAATTTATACTCTACAACTGGGCAAGAGGAAGATCGATGTGAAATTGTCGCTTTAATGATGCACGATTCAAAAAGGCATTTATTAATAGATCTTTGCCAAAAAGACCGGAAATTAAAAAGAAAAACAAAGCTGATAATGAGAACATTAGACAAGTTATCTAACACCAAAAAAAATTATTGGAGGTATAAAATCACAATCTAGCTTACCAAGTTTCACAATTGAGATTTATTTTTTATCAATGAAACTTGGCAACCATACTATTTAAATTACACATACAATTTTAAAATTAACAATCTATAGTGTCTGAAAAACAACTTTTTGAAAATACTGAAATCGCTTTTTCGCTTAAAAGTGATTCTGAACTAGAACGTGCTCATTTTTTATTTAAAATGATCTCCATAGAGCCTTTAGTAAGAATAGGAACCGCAGCTACCAATTTTGCTATTAAGGCACACTTACCCGTTGAGGGTTTAATTCGCTCAACGGTATTCGATCATTTTTGTGGAGGTGTGAATGAAGATGATTGTATTTCTGTAATCGATAAACTTTATGAAAAAGGTGTAAGTTCTGTTTTAGATTATTCAGTTGAAGGGAAAGAAAATGAAAATGAATTTGATGCCGCAAGAGATATGGTGCTCAAATTAATTGATTTTTGTGAAGCAAAAAAAAGTATGCCTTTTGTGGTTTTTAAACCCACAGGATTTGGTAGATTTTATCTCTATGAAAAACAAGGAAAAGGAGAGCAATTAACAGAAAAAGAGCAAGTAGAATGGGATAAAATTGTTGAAAGGTTTGACGTGGTTTGTAAAAAAGCAAAAAAATATGACGTAGCTGTATTAATTGATGGCGAAGAAAGTTGGATGCAAGATGCTGCCGATGCATTGGTAACCACAATGATGCAAAAATATAATACTGAAAAACCTATAGTTTACAACACCTTGCAAATGTACAGGCACGATCGGTTAGCGTTTTTGAAGAAAGAACTAGAAAAAGCTAAAACTGGAAATTATTACCTCGGTTTTAAATTAGTCCGTGGCGCTTACATGGAAAAAGAAAACAAAAGAGCCAATGAAAAAGGTTATTTATCTCCAATATGTAAAAGCAAACAAGAAACCGATCTTAATTTTAATACGACCCTAAATTTTATACTTGATAATTTAGAGGACATATCCATAGTTGCAGGAACACATAACGAGGAAAGCTCTTATTTACTCATGAAACTTATGCAAGAAAAAGAATTAAAAAATAATGATAGTAGAGTTTGGTTTGCACAATTATATGGTATGAGCGACCACATTAGCTTCAATTTATCCAATAATGGTTATAATGTTGCCAAATACATTCCGTTTGGCCCTGTAAAAGATGTGATGCCCTATTTAATAAGACGCGCTGAAGAGAACACTTCTGTTTCAGGACAAACAAGTAGAGAACTTAATCTGTTAAATCAAGAGAAAAAACGTAGGAAAACAGATAGAATGTAAACTATATAGACATGAAGAAAATACAAATTTATTTATACGGTTACATTTTTTTATCATTATTGATATCATGTAATCAAACACCTCAAAAACCTCAAACCAAAAATATCCTATTTATCCTTGCAGATGACTACGGATATAATGACATGAGTTTCAGAAATAGTAGTTTTTATGAAACGCCCAATATTGATAATCTCGCTAAAGAGGGAATGATATTTAATGATGGCTATGCGGCATGTCAGGTCTGTAGTCCATCTCGTGCAAGTATAATGAGTGGGAAATCGACAGCCAGGCACGGAATTACAGATTGGATTGGAGCAGAAACTGGAGAAGAGTGGCGAGTAAGAAATAGACACAATAAACTTTTACCTCCTGATTATATTCATAATTTACCACATGAATATACTACTTTGCCTGAAGCACTTAAGCAAGAAGGGTATAAGACATTTTTTGCAGGTAAATGGCATCTTGGTAAAGAAGGCTCATGGCCTGAAGATCACGGTTTTGATGTTAATATTGGCGGTTGGACTCCGGGAAGTCCCTGGGGAGGATATTTTTCCCCATTCCAAAATCCCAAACTTAAAAACAACGAAGATGGTGAAAACCTAAGTATGCGATTAGCAAAAGAAACAGTGAAATTTATAAGAGATAATAAAGAGGATAAATTTTTTGCATTTCTTTCATTTTACGCTGTTCATGGTCCAATTCAAACCACACAAGAAAAATGGGCAAAGTATCGTGAAAAAGCTGAACGTAATGGAATTAAGGATAGTGGATTTGAAATGGGACATTTTTTACCTATCAGGCAAACTCAGGATAATCCTATTTATGCTGGATTAGTAGAGAGTATGGATGATGCCGTAGGAACTGTTCTAGATGCACTAAAAGAAATGGGGCTAGACGAAAATACGATCGTAATTTTCACATCAGACAATGGTGGCGTTGCTGCTGGAGATAACTTTTCTACATCTAATCAGCCGCTTAGAGGAGGTAAAGGATATCAATTTGAAGGCGGAATACGAGAGCCTTATTTCATAAAAGTACCGTGGTTAAATGTTGCAAATAAACAGTCTAACACTCCGGTTTCGGGTACAGATTTTTACCCTACTATTTTAGATTTATTAGGAATGGAATTAAAACCTGAGGAGCACTCTGATGGCGTATCTCTTCTACCGCTGTTGATGGGTGAAGAAATAGAAAATAGGCCATTAATATGGCATTACCCTCATTATGGAAATCAAGGAGGAGAACCTTCTTCCATAATACGACTCGGTGATTGGAAACTCATTCATTATTATGAAGATAATAGAAATGAACTTTATAATTTAAGGGCTGATTTAGAAGAAACGAATGATGTGTCGAAAGATCATTTAGACTTGGTAAAAGAATTAAAAACAAATCTTTTTGATTATTTAGAAGAAGTAGGAGCTAGGTTTCCTGTAAAAGATCCAATATATAGTTCAGAATTAGAAGCGGAGTATCTTAATTATATTTCAACTGAGAGAATGCAAAGATTGGAAAAACAACGATTGGAATATCTATCTCCAGATTTCGACCCTAAGAATAATTGGTGGGGAAGCGATTTAACAAAAGATTAAAGCACAAAATGCTAACAAAGAACTGAAATGAAAAACAAATAAATTTTAATGTTTTAACACCAACGTACTTCTATACTGATCGAAATAAGGAACTCCATTTTTAATTATAGAAAAAGCTCGCTTGAGTAGTTTGTTGCAAACCGCTATTAAAGCAAGTACGATGACATTTTTTATAACAAATAAAATCAAAGTAAACCAAAATCTATAAAGAAAAAGAAAAATATCAAAATGTTGTACCTATGTTGTACCTGAATTAAAAAAGCCTTTACTAGATTTCTAGTAAAGGCTTAGTACTGAAGACGGGACTTGAACCCGTACGTCCTAATGGACATTGGATTTTAAGTCCAACGTGTCTACCAATTCCACCACTTCAGCAAATTAGATATGTAAATATATCAATTGGTATTTTATTA
>Ga0114956_1004368_pt1 | contig 10766 bp, 10 predicted proteins | sample MaitaG_FD_87304 | JGI IMG/M metagenome (GOLD analysis project Ga0114956, IMG submission 87304) | Marine algal microbial communities from Maine, USA - Maine_Asex2 metaG | ecosystem: Host-associated > Algae > Red algae > Unclassified | place: Maine, USA | collected 2015-01-05 | reverse complement strand
GGGATTCTCCCCACACGCCATGCAAGGGTTTCCCCAAGCTTCCGCATTCTCGCTGCGCTGCCATTTGTGCAGCTTAGGCGATTCCCCTCCCCTGCATCTTGCTACCCCCACACTTCGCCAGTGGGTCAGGTTTTCATCGCGGGGCTGAAAAGCCTTACCGAGTTAACCCCAAAACCAACAATCAAGAGGTAGACAAAAATGGCCAGTATCAAGGAAACGCTAGAAGCAAGGTACAGACTTTATTTAGATTTAACGCTCGATGAGCAGCCAATGACGTTTGAAGAATGGTTGCAGACCTAAGCCCATTTGTTAGCAATCAGGCCATGTATTGGCCTGATTAATTCAGTAAATACCTAAAGATTTAACTAAAAAGGGAGCACTCACACATCATGGACAAAGGTATAAACAATCGATTTGATAGCATCATATCCGAACACATAGCAGGCTATAACAACGCCCTGAACGCCCAGAAAAACGCTGAGGAATGGCTCATAAAAGCCAGGGCGGAAGCTAAGCGATGCGGCTATGATCATTTTCTTTCGTTAAGACTAAACGACCAATCAGCCAGTGAAAAGGCAAAAAAAGAGCTACTTAAAAACGCGTGGGGATCGCTGATTGAAAAAACTAAATTATCGGTTTTGATGGACACGGAAACAAAAGCCAAAATGGATGCTGATTTAGAAACCAACCCACCTGCCTTGACCGAGCTAAACATTCGCTCTATTTTGCAGGATCTTTATAACCGCCGCGATGAGATCCTTGCCGCCTCATTACTCAATGTAATTTATGGGCTTAGTAACCGTTTTAAAAGTAACAACAAATTTAAATTAGCGGGAAAACGCATCATTGTTGGCTTAGGCGTCTCGCCCTACAACAGCAAAGACAAGGCCGGAAAATTAACTGATCTGGACCGCATTTTACATTATATGGGTGGTCGGCCATTTGATGCTGAGAAGTACGATGAAACCTTAGGTTACCAAGCGACCTATTCCCAAGAAAGCGAGATTGAAAGCCATTATTTAAGGGTCGTTTTACATGCCAATGGTAATGCCCACGTATATTTTAAAGAGACTGCAAACATAGAACAGTGTAATAAGCTGATCGCATATCACAATAAAAACAGGCTGGGAAGGAGATGGGCCGTTTAAACAAAAGGTCAAAAAGCTATTCGAAAAATAGGCACTTTGGCATCTCACTTCAAGATCGATAACCCTAGTACCGCAGCAATCAACACAGAGCCATTAGTGAGGCAGGCTGGTTTCTCTATAGCAGTAGTTCGTGAGGCTGTTACTTCAGCAGTTTGGTTAGTACCTTAATATCATGCTTAAGTGAAACCTGTTGGCTATTCGATTCCTGAAGGTGTTTATTCAGTCGTTTGATTGTGAGATCCATTTCTTCCTCAACCAAATATGCCTTCAATGCGAAAGCAATGCTTAATGACAACACCACAGTGGCAGCGTAAAAACTAAGTATTTCAAAAAATGAAAATGTGAAATTGAGACCTTTGAACACACCAAGAAACATGGCAAATGGCCAAGTGATAAACGAAACGCACCCGATGAAGGTTAGCATATTAACCTGTTTCAAACTCAACACCTTAATAAGAACCTTGTCTCGGCTATTCAAGATAACCGGAATGACGAACTTGTGTAGGTAATAGCCATTGATAGTGAGAATGATCACAATGAGCAACTTTGCCCATATCTTATGATTGAGTAAAAGCTCTGGTTGAAAAGCACTATAAAACACTAAAAATGACAACCCAGAAACCCAGAGCATTAACAGTCCAATAGTGACTATTTTGGAAACAAACTTTATTATCTGAATATTCTCCTGAGTGACCGGAGATTTGTACATTTTCCTAAGAATATACAGGTCCAACATCCACGCACCACCTACTCCGAATGCTAAGCCAGAAAGATGTCCGAATATAATCAACGATTTAAGGTTACTAACAAGAAAAGAATCCATATTGAATTCAACCTTACTGAATAATGAAAACGACCAAGCCACCATTGACCAGATTTCAGTGTCGATGGCTCGCTTTGAACAAAGGTATTCAGTTAATCTTGGGAGGTCGTAAAAGGCGAAAGCTATTGCCGGATGCTTTTAAGCAAAAGTGACTCATCGTGAAGCTTGCCAGACCCTGTAAAACAGATACTGATGACTCGGTAAGAATCATTAGGCTCGTACAATGGGCAGGACAAGCACTGCAAATGGTATCTCCATCGCATCCGTTATTAGTGTGTGTAATTGTTTTGTGATGATGTGATGATTCAGTGTGGGAGGTAACATGCTCATGATGTTGATCATGATTATGTTTGATTGACATACTCACTTTTGTGTTTAATTCCAATTCTGTCATTGTCATCAGGCCTGCGATGGCATTCCCATTGAAGGAAAGAAGTAACAGAAAAATGAGTAGGTAATGCTTCATGTAACGATGTTAGGGCAGCGCTTGAAAAAGAGTCAATGGCAATTGTGACGAAGTCTGTTAGTCGGCAGTCCAAAGGTGTCATTTTGCGCTAGTTGCGGTTCGGCCTCAGTGGTTCATACCATGATGACCTTGCCCGAGAGCCATTGCCAAATGGTGCATCTGATGATGAGAACCCGTTGCCATTAGACCAAAAAATCCCAACCCTTTTATTTTAGCGGTAGAAGCTTCGGTATTGCCTGTGATAATTAGCGCTACTCCACCATCTATTGACTCTGTAGTCGCTGTGAACTCCTCCATTTTATCCAGCTCCGTTGTATGGGCAGGAACCATTTGTCGTATAGCGGTCAGTATTGAATTATCACTTCCAGTGACCTCAAAACGAAAACCATTAGAATTAGCAATCTCTTTGACTTGTGCGCCTGTAACTAAGCTATTCATCAAGACCAGGTGACCCCGAAGGCCATTAATATTGACCTTTGACCAATCTGTCTTTGGGTCGGCAGAAAGTATTGAAACGATTTCAGCAATGGCTGCAAATCCTGCATCGCCCACTTCTTTTGGAATTGCGTTGCTCTGTGGCTGATGCTGTCCATGATTCATTGCTTGGTGATTGCCGTGCAGATCAAGTTTATCTTTAGCGAACACTTCAAGCGCAGCGATTGTTAGCAATCCTGCAATAATAAGAACTGGTTTTTTCATTAGTCTAGTCTCAAAAGGAAGGTTGATAAAATACAGTTTATATCACACAGCTTTCTTCCAATATGATTTCAATCATATAAAATATTTGAAATGAATAATCTTCCGATACCATTTAATCAACTGCCTAGCTCAGCGACGAAGCGATATGAACTAGAAAAAAACCACACCCTCTTTCGACAAGGAGAGCAGGTATCTAGCTTATTCTATGTGGCAAAAGGTGAAGTGACTCTGTCTCGTTACGGTAGCGCTGGCAATGAGGTCACTATTCATGTGGCGCAATCAAAAGAAACTTTTGCCGAAGCTGCCTTGTTTTCTGATGTTTATCACTGCAATGCGGTTCTTACAAAACACTCTCAGCTCTGGGAAATCAATAAATCGGCAACGTTAGCATTCGCCGAGGATAATTCATCCTTTGCCATGGATCTAACGGAACGCTTTGCGAAGCAAATTCAACAACTGAGAAGCCAGAAGGAGTTATTAGCCGTTCGCTCTGCAACAGAACGGGTTTATATAGCCCTAAACCAAGGGTTGCTGAATACGAGCATTAAGCAGTTTGCCAATTCGATTGGCTTGACGCATGAAGTTACTTATAGGGCATTGGCTCAGCTTGTTAGAGATAAGAGGGTCATTAAGCGCGGAAGGGGTCATTATCATTTGTTAGGCGCTGAATAAATTTTCGTAAAAATAGGCCTACTCCTTAACTTGTATTCATCACGGATGATGCTAGGTAAACCGTATAGCAAAGGTCGAAATATCATAGGTTAAAGTCCATTTAACAAGCTTCGTAGTTCGTGTTTAGCAATGCTGTCACACAAATTATTTTGTGTGGCAGTTTCATTGATCTGGGTCAAAGCTTACGTTATTTAATCTTAATGCATATGTAAAACCACTCTCAATTAATGACTTTCAATCTCGCTTTCTTGGGGCTGCGCTCTGCACCGCGCTTTTACAGGTTTCGCATTCGCTACATTCCCAAGGGAACACGCCTTTCAAATCCCTCAGCCTTAGGGCTAATGTCGCCCTCTTTTCAACAATGAAAATTCACTGACCCGTGATGCAAATTTTGGTTGTGATTTACGATCATTTTATCCACTGAAGATCAACAGCTTAGGTCCACATGAAAACTTAACTACATACGACCCTTTTCGGTTATTTCTAGCGAACTTCATAAGTAAGCATCCCTACCTGCGATACTATAGACTAAGATAATCAGTATTTTATTTTAAGGTTTTTTGGTATGGTCATTAATTGATTTATGGTCTACTAGCTTTGATCCTAATTTAGGGAAATACCGACCAGTGGATTGATACCAACTTCTAAAGACTTCCCCAAACTGTTCGCGCAAATAAGGCTCTTCCACCCTTTTAACGAACAGTTCTACCGAAACAAAGAAAGCCAACATACCTACCAATAAAATGATTGAAGGCGATATTAAAAACAACCCTACACCTCCTAAGAACAAACCTGTATAAATCGGATTCCTAACATAACGATATAAGCCGTTCGTGATCAGGCTGGTTTTCTCAGTAGGATCGACACCAATGCGCCATGCCGTACCCATCTGGTGTTGCGCAAGCAAAGTGATCGATAAACCCACCGAATACAGAAAATACCCGAATACCAATAGAGAGCCTTCAGTATTGTATAAGGCATCAAAAAAACCCAATACTTCTCCAAGTGTGTAGATAAACATGATCAAAGCAGACGCTACCAATAAGAAGCTAGCTAATTTTTGCAAAGGAGGAGAATTCTTAGTTGCTGGTCTCACACCATGATTACCCGTTGTACGATATTGTAAAAATACACGCCCAAAGACACCCAGTATTAATAGAGAAGCGAATAACATGAAAGCCACTTATGTACCCTCCTTAGAATTATAGGATCGTAGGCCATGGAGTGTACTCAAGAGTCAATGACTAACTCACAACCAGCGCCTAACGTTTGCGGCATATTCACGGTAGGGTTTGCCGAACTTTGCCTCAAGGTAAGCCTCTTCTCTCAATATAACGCCCCAATGGGTAACCCCCATCGCAAAGGCACTTGTAGCAAGCAGCCAAACAGATGGAACCACTAGGGCAATGCCAATTGAAAGCAGAGCAAGTGACAGGTACGTTGGGTTTCTGCTGATTTGGAATGCTCCACTGCTCACGATAGCCGTTGTTGACTTTCGTACATCAAACGCAGTTTTCGCTTGTAGCAATTCATAGACCGCTGATAAGACGATACCGACAGCAGCTACGATAAACGCTATTCCGACGGTATCACCCAATGCGAATGCAACCAGAGATCCGGATGGAACAAGTGTTTCCATCAATGAACCTATTGCTAACGCAGCACCGAAGAATACTGGTGCTGGTGCAATTACGTTCGCTCGGTCATCAGTAGGTGAGATCATTATTATCGGTTTCAGTATTTACTAAAGACGCCCACAGCACTGCCATCTTTAAAACTTAGGACATCATATCCCAATGGTTTGCTGCCTTTAGGTGCCATGCCTGGAGAGTTCATTGGCATGCCCGGTGCAGTCAATCCTGAGATAGCGGGCTTTTCAGCGAGCAGTCTTTTAACAACATCAGCAGGAACGTGACCTTCAATCGCGTAATCTCCAACGAATGCGGTATGGCAAGACCCAAAACCTGCGCCTAGTTTTGCTTTAACTTTGTACTGGTCGAGATTATCCGTGTCATGAGTCTCAACGGTAAAACCGCTGTCTTTCATGTGATCAACCCAAGCTGCACAGCAACCACACGTTGCACTTTTATAAACAGTTACTAGTGGCAAAGGCATCTTTTTAATAGCCATGCTTTCGCTTGCAACAGCGATGGCTTTGGTTACAGGGTTGACAGCTGTGGGAACTTCCTCTTTATGATTGGCACTCAAACTGTCAATGGTGAAAGCGAAGTGACCTTTCATTTTATGACCGTCTTTACCCATCATGATCCAGTTGGCTTTGTACTTGCCAACGCTTAGCTCAGGTAGTGGCACCCTGAACGTCTCGGCTGCTTTAGCGCTAGGTTTAAACTCAAGTTTAACGTCTTCTTGATTAGTGTCCAGTAGCCCAACTTTCATCAGTCGCGAATCACCTTTGAAGGTGAGTGTCAGCGCTTTAGGTGATTGTGTCAAAACCGCGTTATTCTTTGGAGAGGTCGATTTAATGCCCGTGTGAGCAAAAGTAGCTGTGCTTAAGAGCAGCAATCCGGTTGTGATTATAATAGTTAGTATTTTCATCATATTTCTCATCAGTCGTCTAAAAGTTTAGCCCACATTTTTGTGTTTATTGTAAAACCCTGTAGTTAGGTCTAGTTCAAGAAATCATTTGTAAATCTAGTCCAGATTAATGCGATTTAATCTTAACGCATTGGCGATCACAGAGACTGAACTCAAACTCATCGCAAGCGCAGCGATCATAGGCGAGAGTAACAAACCGAAAATTGGATACAGCACACCCGCAGCGATAGGCACACCCAGCGCATTATAAATAAAGGCAAAAAATAGATTTTGCTTGATATTCTTCATCACCTCGACGCCAAGGTTTTTGGCTTTTACGATACCCAGCAAATCACCTTTAACCAGTGTCACCTCGCTACTCTCAATCGCCACATCGGTACCCGTACCCATCGCAATCCCGACATTGGCTTGCGCTAACGCCGGGGCATCATTGATGCCATCCCCTGCCATGGCGACGATCTTACCCTCGTTCTGTAAATTCTTTATGAAGTTGAGTTTATCTTCCGGCAAACATTCGGCCTGAAAGCTTGCCAGTCCTAACGTGTCGGCCACACTTTTGGCAGTTAGTTGATTGTCGCCAGTGAGCATAATCACATCAACACCTTGACGTTGTAGAGCGCTAATTGCCTGTTTGCTCGTTTCTTTGATGGCATCGGTGATAGTCACATAACCAGTTACTTCCTTCTCAACTGCAATGTAGGACACTGTTTTTCCGAGTGCTTGTTCTGCAATAACCTGCTGATCCAATTCGGTTCTGGTTGTTGCGTCGATTTGCTCCATGAGCTTTTTATTACCGATAGCAATCGACTTCCCGTACACCGTACCCAAAACACCTTTACCAATCACTGCTTGAAAGTCATCGGAGGATTGGGGCTTTATGTCTTTTTCTTTTGCAAACTTTACGACTGCTTCGGCCAGTGGATGCTCGCTGTATTGATTCAGTGAAGCAATATAGCCCAATAAGGTGGCATCAAACTGCCCCGATGCATTGGCTACCGCCTCAACCGATGGCTTGCCTTCGGTAATCGTGCCGGTTTTATCCGTGATTAATACATCGACTTTATTTAAACTTTCCAGCGCTTCAGCATTTTTTATCAATACGCCATTTTTAGCCCCTTTCCCAACGCCCACCATTATTGACATGGGTGTCGCCAGTCCCAACGCGCAGGGACAAGCAATTATCAGCACAGCAATAGCGTTAACAAAGGCAAACACCAATGCAGGCTCAGGGCCGAACGCAGCCCAAACAATGAAAGTGATGACCGAGATCGACAGCACAGCGGGGACAAAGTATTTGGCCACTTTATCGGCCATCTTTTGAATCGGTGCACGTGAGCGGCTGGCGTCGTTAACCATCTGAATAATTTGTGACAGCAAGGTTTCAGAGCCCACTCTTTCTGCCTGCATCACAAAGGACTTGTTACCATTGATCGTCCCCGAGCTAACCTCATCACCCACCCATTTATCCACGGGGATGGGCTCTCCACTAACCATCGACTCGTCAATATTGCTTTGACCCTCTGTCATCTTGCCATCGACCGGAATTTTTTCGCCCGGCTTAACCCGCAATAAATCACCTACTTTGATCAGCTCAATAGCGATGACTTGGTCACCACCAGCTGTCACTAAGGTCGCTTCTGTCGGACTTAGTTTTAGCAGCTCCTTGATTGCGCCGCTGGTTTGACTATGGGCTTTGGCTTCTAATAACTGACCTAATAGAACCAGTGTTAAAATAACCACTGCGGCTTCAAAATAAACAAAGACCGTACCCGCTTCGGTTTTAAACTGGTCAGGAAATACATTTGGAAACAACAGCGCTATCACGCTGAAAAGCCAAGCGACACCCGTGCCGATACCGACTAAGGTAAACATATTAAAGTTACGGGTAATAATGGACTTCCCAGCTCGTTCAAAAAACATCCAACACGCATAAAACACCACGGGCAACGATAAAATCAGCTGCACCCAGTTCCAACTTTGTTTTGATAACAGTGAGTCCAGTGGGTTGTTTGGAATCATATCTGCCATGGCAATAATGAAAATAGGCACTGTAAACAGTAAGGCTATTTTCATTTTCGCCCAGAGCCTTTGGTAGGTTTGATCTTCCTCAATATCGTTCGCCTGAAATGGAACAAGATCCATTCCACACACGGGGCAGTCGCCCGCTTCATCATAAACCTTGTCACCTTCGCAATGCATTGGGCAGTAGTATTTGCCCAGCATGCTGCTGTCAACTTTGAGAGTCGATTGGCTATCTTCATGACTTGAACTACCGCCACAACACGCGGCTTGCTCACTGAATGTTTCACCGTCCGCCAGTCTATCTATCGAGTATTTACCCGCATGGGACAGCCTATCTTGCATTGTTTCAAGAGCAACATGGCTATTCGTTTCAACCACGGCTTTATCAGGAAATGTCACGATTGCAAACTTAACACCCTCAATGGCATTCAGTGTTTTCTCTACTGTAGAACGACAGCCGTTGCAGGTCATTCCAGATACTTTGTAGTTATGTTTCATGGCTAAAGTACTCAAGGCTAGTGGCTTGTGTAGAACAGTCTACAACCCTGTAGTTAGGACTAGGTCAAGCTTTTTTATGTATTTTAAGTGTCTAAAAACAACCCAAAATAAAACAACCGCTTAACAGAATTTTGTTGACTTTTTATAAACTAACTGAATATTATCCGCCAGATGAAACACACCCTACTCATATTTTTACTGATGATTACTTTCAATGCCAACAGCATTGCAGGCGGCATCATGGTGCCTAACATGGGCACGACGGATATGATTATGTCCCACGATTGTCATAATGATATGTCATCAAGCATGGCTAACATGGACATGTCTGATCACTGCGAATCAGGCGATCAGCAGCACGAAACGTGCGATAGTGAAAACTGCGGCGCCTGTGTTTATCATTGCAGCAGCGCTGTGTTCACACGTTTAACCACGCCTGTTGTTGATGAATTGCCACTTCTGGAAATTCACTATCAGCAAGGCGACACCCATTCCCTTCACGCTCGCCTGCTCCGCCCCCCCAAAACAGCATAATTCCTAAGGCACTACTCCGTTCGCTCGAAGCGTTCAGAGCCTCTGCCGATCATTTTCTTTGCTTACTAACTAATTTTTTTAAGTTACGTCTGCGCGTTCAGATTTCATCGAGCGTTTAAAGAATTCAATAAAAAATACAAGATTGATAGGAATGACAATGAAGACACCATTACAAACCATGGGTTTTGTAAACCCATCGCGTCGCCAGTTTGTTAAAGGGCTGGCAGCAAGCGGTCTGGTCGCAGGTTTAGCACCAGAAGCGTTGTTCGCCGCACCGACCGTATCAGTGGCACCTTTACTGCAAGGCAATACCTTTGATTTAACTTTACGTGAAACACCGATTAATTTAACGGGTCGACGCCGCATGGCCACCACTATCAACGGCTCGCTACCCGGCCCCACCCTGCGCATGAAAGAAGGCGAACGGATCACAATTCGTGTCACCAATAAAATGTCCGTCACTTCCTCAATTCATTGGCATGGACTCATTCTGCCAATCAGTATGGATGGCGTACCAGGCTTGAGTTTTGCTGGAATAAAACCGGGTGAAACCTTTACCTATCAGTTTGATGCGGTTCAAAGTGGCACCTACTGGTATCACAGTCATTCAGGCTATCAGGAACAAACCGGGCTTTACGGATCGATCATTATTGATCCTCGTGGCACTGACCCTGTTCAATATGATCGTGACCATATCGTGCTGTTATCGGATTGGTCGGACGAAAGCCCAGAACAGATTTATGCCAAGTTAAAAAAGCTAAGCCATTACTACAACACCCGTGAACGGGTGTTAGGAGATTTAACCAAGGAAGCAGCCAAAGTCGGTTTCGAAAAGGCGGTTCAAGGGCGTGAAATGTGGAATGAAATGCGCATGAGTGATCGTGACATTTCAGATGTAACAGGCCGTACCTACAGTTTCTTAACCAATGGTAGAACACCCCGCGATGGCTGGGAGGGTTTGTTTAAGCCAGGCGAGCGTGTGCGCTTGCGTTTCATTAACGGCTCTGCAATGACCTTCTTTGATGTGCGTATTCCCGGTTTGAAGATGGAAGTGGTTGCTTCTGATGGTCAGGATGTCCGTCCGGTTAAAGGTATTGATGAATTTCGTATTGGGGTTGCTGAAACCTATGACGTTATCGTTGAGCCAAAAGCCGGTGCTTACACTATCTTCTCGCAAGCGATCGACCGCTCTGGCTATGCCCGTGGCACCCTAACCAGCACGCCACAGCAACGAGCAGCCATCCCGGCACTCGATGAAATGCCGACCTTGACCATGACCGATATGGGAATGGATCACGGCAATATGGCTGGAATGGAAGGGATGGATCACAGCAATATGGCGGGTATG
>Ga0114956_1004367_pt1 | contig 10766 bp, 8 predicted proteins | sample MaitaG_FD_87304 | JGI IMG/M metagenome (GOLD analysis project Ga0114956, IMG submission 87304) | Marine algal microbial communities from Maine, USA - Maine_Asex2 metaG | ecosystem: Host-associated > Algae > Red algae > Unclassified | place: Maine, USA | collected 2015-01-05 | reverse complement strand
GGACATGGTCTGACTTGGTTTCGCTTGGACATGGTCTGACTTGGTTTCGCTTGGACATGGTCGGCTGAGACATGGTCTGACTTGGTTTCGCTCGGACATGGTCTGACTTGGTTTCGTTCGGACATGGTCTGACTTGGTTTCGCTCGGACATGGTCTGACTTGGTTTCGCTCGGACATGGTCTGACTTGGTTTCGCTTGGACATGGTCGGCTGAGACATGGTCTGACTTGGTTTCGCTTGGACATGGTCTGACTTGGTCGTATGCAAGGACATTGTCTGTCCTTGTTGGTGAAGTGCTGTTCTTGAAGCGTTTGACGGTGTTTCTTGAACTCGATAGTCTTCGGGATGACCTTCGTACGCTCTTCAATCCTGTTGCTCCTCTGGTTTACGCTTACTGGATTCGCCGCGCCGAACTTCATCGTGGTGATCGGCGACGATGTTGGCTGGGACGCATTCGGCTGCACCGGCACCGCCAGTGCCCGAACGCCGAACATCGACAAACTGGCCAAGCGCTCCTGCCAGATGGACCGCTTCTATTGCAGCGTGTCGCAGTGCGCGCCGTGTCGCGCCGAACTCTACACCGGCTTGCTGCCGAAGCACAACGGCGTGCTGGCCAACGCCAAAAAGGAACCTCGTCCGGGCGTGCGCAACGTCATCGACCGACTCGGCCCGCTCGGCTATAGGGTCGGCTTGACCGGAAAGCTCCACTTCAAACTCGGCGAGGCGAGCTTCGACAAGATTGACGGGTTTTCACCGAACGGCAATGGGTCGGGACAGACGCACTCGTTCGACGGGGTACGCGGGTACATCAACAAGGCGCAAGCCGACGACAAGCCGTTTTGCGTGTTCATCTGTTCGACCCACGCGCACCATCCTTGGGACCATGGCGATGAAGCGCTGTTTCCAACCGAGAATCTGAAACTTCGACCGCACTACGTGGACACGCCGACCACGCGTCAGGCGATGGCCAAACACGCGGCGGAGGTGGAGGTGCTGGACCAGCAAGTGGGTGGGACGCTGGCGATAATGAAGGATATGGCTTTGCAAGAGGACACGATCTTTGTGTTTCTCAGCGAGCAGGGGATTGCCATGCCGCGCGGCAAGTGGTCGCCCTACGAACACGGTTCGCGCGCGCTCTGCCTCGCCCATTGGCCGGGCAAAATCGCGCCGCGCAAAACCTCGGCGTTGGCGATGTACTGCGACATCTTGCCGACTTTTTTGGACTACGCGGACGAGAATTACCCGGGCGGCGAGGCGGACGGACTGGACGGTCGTTCGTTGAAGGCGCTCTGGTCGAACCCGGACATTGCCAGCCACCGCGACGCGGCCTTCCTCTCCAACGTGCATCCTTTTTGGCAGAAGGCACTGGTCACCTCGCAATACAAACTCGTGTGGAGCGGCCATCCGGCGCGCGACCACATCTGGCAAAATTTCACCTCGAAGGGGAAATTCTTCTCCCGGCCCTGGGCGGAATGGACGGAACTCGCCGCGCGCGACGAGGCCGCGTCCGAGAAGGTGCAGCGCGTGCTGCAACCCGGCGTCATGGAGTTGTACGATGTGCTCAACGACCCGTACGAAACGCAGGACCTCGCCGGACAGGCGGAACACAAGGAACGGATTCAGACCATGCACCGCGAACTGAAAAAGTGGATGGCCGCAGTCGGGGAAGAGACCGAACCTCCGCCGGTCGAGGCCGCCGCGAAGAAGAAGCCGCGCGCGCGGAAAAGAAATAATCAGTAATCAGTTGTGGGCGGCCTTGTGGGCCGGGGAAGTGATCAGTTGTGCACGACCCTGTGGGCGGGAAAGCAATCGCCGGTCACCATGGTTCGTCTGTCAAAAATACAGGTATCGGATGCCTCGGAGCCACGGAGCCGTTCCGACCGGAACGGAGATGAAGAACTCGTGCAGAGGGGCAGGCGGGGCGGCTCGTAAAGGCTCAGGCACCAACCCCGGGTTCCGCCCGTGCCTCGCTCCACCCGCGGCTACGATCCCACCACTCCGTGGTTCGTCATAGAAGGCGCGGCCTCGGTTGGATGATTCGATGGACTCCGAAGGGCGGATCTTCGTTAACCTTTTCACGAACGAACACGGCTTTTTAGGCCGCGCGTACAATGATCATCGAGGGCATTCGCCGGTCGCCAATTTTTTGGCGACAGCCGCGAGGTGAATGGTTGTGCCGAAACTCGCTGGTCACGTTGAGATCAATCCGCAGCCGAGGCTTCGAACCTGCATGGCGACCGGAATGAATTCCGTCACGACGAACGCGGACTGATCTCCACGTTACCTTTACGCCCGGCCGGTGGCGCCAACCATTGCCCCTTTGTCGAATCTCAATGACTTTTCGGAAAGGACTCGTTCGATAGTTCGGATTCGTCTGGAATCTACCGGTTGAACGCGGCTTGCGGGCGAATGGTCACCGGGATGCGGATGATTTCGCGGCCGGGTACGTCGGTGCGCAGTTCGATGAAGCTGCCGTTGAGTTCTTTCGTGGCGGAGATGCCTTTGAAGGCGACGGTGAAGCCGCGGATGCCGAGATCGTCGATTTTGACTTTGGTGTTGGAGCCGTTCCAGGTGGCGGACAGAACTTGGAAGTTCTTCACCGAACCCGCGCGCACGTAGATGGTGCGGTCGACTTTCACGCCGGCGCTTTCGGGGATCACCAGCGGATTGGGCGAGATGGTGAGTTTGTCGAGCACGGTGCCGTAGACGGTGATGCGCTGGGTCGGCGATTTTTCGCTGTCGGTGGTGATGGTGATGGTTTCGCTGATGCGTCCGGGCGGCAACGTGGCCTTGTTGGTGACCCGCAAAAGGAATTCGGTGCCTGGCTTGAGGACGATCATTTCGTGGGTGACAGATTGGTTCGCGGCGACCACCGACTTGATGTTGATCGGCTTCTGCGCCGTGATCTTGATGTCTTTGGTCATGGTCTGACCTTCTTCGAGACGGCCGAACGAGAGGGCTGAGGGGGTCACGGTCACTTCGGTGACGGCGCTGCCTTTAAGTGTTAGCTGGTAGCTGGGCTGGCGCGGGTCGTTGGAATACACCGTCATCGGTTTGGTCTGTGCGCCGGTGCGGCCTTTGAGGTCGAGTGTGGCGGTGATCTCGGTGCTTTGTCCGGGGGCGACGACTCGACTGGAGATCTTGGCGACGGTGCAGCCGCAAGCCGGCTTTACCCGCGAGATATTGAGCACATCGGTGCCGGTATTTTTCACCACGAAGGTGTGTTTGATGGTCAGCGAGTTGTCTTTCTCGCCGAAGTCGAACAACGGCGCATCGCAGGAGATGTTCGGCGCGGCGGTGGCGGTGAGGGCCGTACCGAGTCCGAACGCGAGGATGCTGATGATGGCGGGCAGGATGGAGAAGGCGGAACGATGTTTCATAAGTTCTCGGGGGCAGAGAGGGACGGTGCGGGAGGAGTTATTTGGCCGGGGAGCGTTATTTGGCGGGGAGAGTTATTTGGCCGGGATGACGGGCGCTGGGACGGGGACGCCGGGCGTGGTCGGCAGGCTGGGACTCAGGGTGGGCTTGGGGGCGGGGGCCGGGGTGCCGGCGGATTGAATTTCAACCGGCACGCGGATTTCCTCGCGGTCTTCGACGTCGGTGCGGATGATGATCTCCGAACCGTCGAGTACCGGCTGTGCGTCGATGCCTTTGAACGTGACGGTGAAGCCGCCGGCGCCGAGGTTGGCGATGGTCGGGGTGAGATTCGAACCGGGCCATTCGGCACCGAGCACCTGGAAGTTTTTGACCGCCCCGGCGCGGACGTAGATCGGCCGGTCGACTTTTACGCCGGTGATGTTCTCGGCGATTTTCAGCGGGCTGGGGGTGACGGTGAGTTTGTCGAGCACGGTGCCGAACACGCTGACGCGCTGGGTCGGGTTCTTCTCGTCGTCGAGGTTGATAGTGATGCTGTCGCTGATCCGCCCGGGCGGGATGGAGCTGCTGTTGGTCACTTTGAGCAGGTACTCGGTGCCGGGTTTGACGGTGACGAGTTCGGTGGTGACCAGGTTGTTGGCGGCGACCACGCTGGTGATCATAGTGGGTTTGCGGCAGGTGATTTTGACTTCCTTGGTGACCGTTTGGCCTTCGGTGAGGGTGGTGCCAAGGTTTACCGAGGTGGGCGACAACATGATGTCGCTGAGCGCGTTGCCTTTGAGGGTGAGGATGAGCGAGGGTTTGAGCGGGTCGTTGGAGAAGACGGTCATGGTTTTCGTCTGCAATCCGGTGCGGCCCTTGAGGCTGAGGTCGGCGGCGATCTCGGAGGTCTCGCCGGGTTCGAGGACTTTGCTGGAGATGGCGGCGACGGTGCAGCCGCAGGCGGGTTTGACCCGGTCGATGGTGAGGGTGGACTTGCCGATATTTTTCACGACGAAGGTGTGTTTGACGTTGGCCGAGTTTTCCTGGGTGCCCCAGTCGAAGCTGGCTTGGTCGCAGGCGATGCTCGGCGGACCGAGTTGGCCATGGCAGAGCGGGGCGAGAGCGAAGCAGGTGAGCGCGGCAAGGCAGGGGAGAAGATGTTTCATAGCGTGGTTCATCAGGTTGGTCGTCTGTGGTTCGTTGATTCTTCAGTTCGTTGGTCGGCCGCTTGCGGCGGGCGCATTTCTTTCAGTTCGATCTTGTCGGCGAACCGAGATGCAAGATAGCTTGCGGAGGCCTGATTGAATAGCTGATTTTGCGTTTTTTGCTGTAACGTCCATGTAACGTTTGCGCGCTGAAACGGCGTGTTTCAGGCTGGAAACCACTGCGAAAACGATGTTCGAACTACCTGGATACGAGACTCTCGGCAAAATTGGCCAAGGCGGCATGGCCATGGTTTGGCAGGCGCGCCACCTGACCCTCGACCGGATTGTGGCGATCAAAGTGCTCACCGCCAACTTCTCCGAAGACATCGAGTTTCTCGAACGCTTCCGCACCGAGGCGCAGGCGGCGGCGCGGATCAACCATCCTAATATCGTCGCCGTGTTCGACGCCGGCGAGGCCAACGGGCTGCCGTTCTACGTGATGGAATATGCTCCGGGTGAAACCGTCTCGGCCCTCATCCACGAACACAAACGCGTGCCCGAGGACACCGCCCTGCGCATCCTGCTCGATATCGCCAAGGCGATGCGTGATGTCTGGGATCAACACAAGATCATCCACTGCGACATCAAACCCGAGAACATCATTCTCGACGCCGACCATAAAGTGAAGGTGCTCGACCTCGGACTCGCGCGCATTCTTGACGCCGCCAAAGAAATCGAAACGGAGGAGTCCGACGAGACTGTCGGCACTCCCAATTTCATGGCGCCCGAACAGGCCATGGGCCGGGAGGACCTCGATCCGCGCGCTGACATCTACTCCGCCGGCGCGATGCTCTACCAGATGGTCACCGGCAAACTGCCCTTCGACCAACTCGACCCGAACGCGGTGCTCGACGGCCAAGTCAACGGCTTCATCGAAGATCCGGCGGCGCACGTCGACGGACTCAAAGCCGGCACCGCCTGGCTGATTGAAAAGATGATGGTCAAGAAACGCGAGAAGCGCCACGAGACTTGGGATGAGGTGATCGACGACATCAAGTGCGCCATGGGCGGCTTCATGATCGAGAGTTCGCCGCCGCGCGAAGGCGAGAGCACGGTGCTGCGCAGCCCCGAACGCCGCATCCCGAAGAAGAAGCGCGTGGTCGTGTCCAAGCAATCGCTGCGCAGTGCCACCGGTGACGAAGACGCCATCGTGTACAACACGCCGAACAACGAAACCCGTTCCCTGTACACGCTCCTCGGCCTGCTCGGCTTGGTGCTGATCTTGTACTTTATCACCTTTGTGGTCACCGGCGGCCCCGCCTAGTGGTTTGTAATGTTTATATTTATGGATACGCGTGATTCCAAGCGTATGGGATGAGCGCCGTACCAAAGTCCGCCACGATTTCGGTCATCGCACCGGCTCGGGAGGCTCTTCGCCCTCCAGTTTTTTGATGTTGAACGATCCAGAAATATTAATTTGACGTTGCACTGGTCTATGAACGCCACTCTGATGCGCATGGCGGACATTGCGGACAATCCCCCGGCCTCCCACTTTAATTAATCACCCATAATTCAATTCCAGACTCGAAGCCCCGAGTAGCTGATTCCCCGCACCCCGCATCCCGCATCCCGTATCCCACAACTCGCAACTCGCACCCCGTATCCCACAATTTCGAAAACCTTCTCATCCAGAATTCATTCATGAACAGCGAACAAGTACATCTCTTGATTTTTGGTGGTGGTTCGGCCGCGATGAGTGGCGCCCACCGGGCACTCGACCACGGTGCGACGGTCACCGTCGCCAACGCCGGCCTGCCGATGGGCGGAACCTGCCTCAATGTCGGTTGCGTGCCCTCCAAGTACTACATCCGTGCGGCCGAGTCGGTGCACCACGCCGGTCATCCGCAGCACCCCGGACTGCATTCGACCGGCGGCATCGAGATCGACTGGCCGGTCTTCGTCGCGGGCGCGCGCAGTTTGCTCGACGAACTGCGCCGGGTGAACTACGAGGAGCCGGTGCCGAAAAAGGAAGGGCTTCGTTGGATCGAGGGAAGGGCCGTGTTGGAGATGGATGACGCCGGTTCTCCGGTGATGATGGTGAACGGCGAAGGCATCCCCGGAGATTTCGCCTTGGTCGCCACCGGTGCCAATACCTTCGTGCCGCCGATTCCCGGACTCGCCGACACGCCGTTCATCAGCAACGAGGAGATTTTCACCCTGCCCGAAAAGCCGAGTTCGATGATCGTGCTGGGCGGCGGCTACATCGCCTTGGAATGTGCGCAGAGTTTTCAACGACTCGGCACCCAGGTAACTCTCCTGCAGCGTTCGGCGCGGATCCTAAAACACGAACCCGAAGACCTCGCGCTCGAACTGCAAGACGCGCTTCGTTCGGAGGGGGTGAACCTGCTCACGGATGCCGGGGTCGAGTCGGTTCGGTTTGAGAAAGACAGCCAAGAATTTGTCGTCGAAAGCGCGCACGGCACCTTGCGCGCCGAGCAAGTCTTTGTCGGCACCGGACTCCGCCCGAACAATGAAGGGATGCCCGCAGCGATTCTCGGCGAAGAGGGATGGGTGGCGACCGATCTGTTCCAGGGCACCGCGCTCGACAAGGTTTACGCCGCCGGTGACATCACCGGCGAGGCGCAGTTTGTTTACACCGCCTCGGTCGAGGCAGAGGCGGCGGTCGACCACATGCTCACCGGAACGGCTGAGGCGCGTAACTATGATGCGTTACCTTGGGTCATGTTCACAGATCCGCAAATCGCCGGCGTCGGCATGACCTTGGCCGAGGCGCAGGCGGCTGTGATCGACGCCGACACGGCGGTGTTGGAAGTCGCGCGTTGGCCACGGTTCCGGGTGTCGATGGAGAGCCGCGGCTTTCTTCGTCTGGTTCGGGATCGGAAAACTAACTGCTTGGTCGGCGCCCGGGCGATTTGCCCCGAAGCGGGCGATCTCGTGTCCGAACTCGCGCTGTGCATCCGCCAACAGATTCCGGTGTCCGAAATCGTCAAGGTCTTGCATCCATACCTGACGCTGGCGGAAGGGATCGAACGGGCCGCGTCGCGCTTCGAATAGGCTCGCGGGCGAACCCGACGATTTGTATTGTTCAGATTTTGAATGATTGGTTTTGGCCGAACTGTTTCGATCATACCGCCGAATCCACCGTTTCTCGATCTCTTTACTGTGGATAAGCTCAGATTTACCCGTCATTGAACGTCTTGACAAATTATCGGCAATTTTACTTGCATTCTGTTTGCACTCGTGGATTATCATGGAGCAACCAAACCATAGGCGCTGCAATGGCGCCGACTAAACCGCCCTCGAGGCGGTTTTTTTATGTCCGTTCAAATCCAGCAACGCTCTTGGGTAATCGCTGGCGCGCACCGGCCATTTCTGCTGGTTCGAGAACGACAGGATTGTCGAAGGTTGCCATGATTCCCGACTGGCTTTAGGTTGGCTTGCATGTCCAACCGCCTGCAATGCACCAACCAGCTCGGAGTGGCGGACTTTGCCGAACGTGGCCGGACCGCGACCGCGCGCGATGCGAAAAACTTGTTTGACGATATGCCGTGGAAGCTGGTGTCGGCGCTGCGGATCACCAACCCGGAGGGCGGGCTGCTGGAGATCAAGGGATCGAAAACCGAGGGCTTCGAGATGCGCTATTATTTGGGTGGAGAACATTACCTGGCCATCGGTTCGCCGAACGCGGCTCTCTGCCGGGAAACCTTAAGTTTGTTCGCGGAGGGAAACCCCTCCTGGGAGGACACCACGGATTGGGACCCGGAGGAGGGCGGGGCTGCGGATGGCGAAGCGGCGTCGAAGCGGGCGACATCAACCGGCTGTTTCGGATTATTGCTGGCCGGCTTGGGCTTGTTCGGCGTGCTTCGCTTGCTGCCGTGGCTGCCACCTCTGATGTGAGCACACCTCGCGGGGTTCGTCGCCACGAACGCCGGGCGGATTTTGTGCTTATGGGTGTGTGTTGGCCGCTGCGCGGAGGCAAAAAGAATGTTGGCAAAGGAATGAGCCTTGTCGGGGATAGCATTCGCTGTCTCGGCATGGCCGTCCTGCGTAGGTTCGATGCCCTTCGAAAATTTCAACGATCGTTCCCGACCGGACCTGCAGCGAAGAACTCGTGCGGAGGGGCAGGCCACCACTCCGTGGTTTCGTCATAGAGGGTATGGCGTCGGTTCGATGACCGTCGAATCTTAAACGTTCTGTTGCGGGTGCGTGCCGCTTGCCTTGCGGATAGTCGCCCGGGCGGGGCCGGCCTCCCACTTTAACCACCCTCAAAATCGCTAGACTCTAGAGCAAATCTTGTTGTTGTGGTTTGGGCACGATGCATTCCGGAACATCGTTGGTCGCGCGGTTGACGATGGTCTCCACCTCGTAGGATTCCATCTCTTTGCTCGGGTAGGGTTCGAGCATTTTTTTGAGTTTGGGGATGTCGTCGACATGCGGGTCGAGCCAGGCTTCGTAATCATCGGCGCGGAGAATGCAGGGCATGCGCGGGTGGACCCGTTGCGCGAGGTCGTTGGGGCGGCAGGTCAGGATCGTGCTGGTCATGTGCAGACCGCCGCCGCCGTCGTGCCACTCGTCCCAGAGGCCGGCGAGGGCGAAGGGGGCGTGTTGTTTCATCCGGTAGTAGACCGGTTGTTTGAGCGAACTGCCGGTGAGTTTTTTCCACTCGTAGTAGCCGTCGGCGATCAGGATGCAGCGCTTGCGTTTGAATGGACCTTTGAACGAGGGTTTCTCGTGTGCCGTCTCCGAACGCGCGTTGATCATGTTGTACGCGATCTTCGGGTCCTTGGCCCAGAACGGGATCAGGCCCCATTGGGTGAAGGTGGTTCGACCTTTCTTGCCGCCGATGGCGTGGTTGAGCACGGTGACCACCGGTTGCGTCGGGGCGATGTTGTACCGGGGTTGAATCATCTCGTCGATGTCGAACATCGCGAGCGCCTCTTGGATGGCTTTCGCCTCCTTCGCCAAACTGAATCTGCCGCACATAGGGGTACACTTATGGACGTTTCCGGATCGGATTCAACCCTGCGTTACCACGCTGTCGCGTCATAATTCCGATCACCGACGGCGGGCTCACCAACTGGGCCGAGATCTCGTCCGCGACCAACGACTTTGGCCTGGCCGATGTCGACAGTGTGCCGGACGACACGTTCGGCGGCGATAACGTGACCGACAACACAGGCGGTGACGAAGACGACCACGATCCCGCCCTGCTCGAACTGGAGCCGTACATGGATCTCGCGTTGACCAATGTGCTTAACTCTGCCGGACCGTTCATTACCGGGTCCGAAGACGCCAACTATCTGGTCGACAATGTCGATCAAGGCGCCCGTGCTCTCGATGTCACCGATCCAGTTCGTCCTTTGCAACTCGAAGGCGAGTCCCTGCAAGCCGAAGGCAAACGAGCGCTGTGCTTCCGCGCCGCTGCTGAACGCGTGATTGAAATCATCAAGTAATTCCGCCCAAGCGACTGAGTTTATGCTCTTCAATCCGCCCTCCCTGACCTAGGGAGGGCGGATATGAAGATTCAAGAACTGCAACTCACCGCGTTCGGCCCCCCCGCCGAGGTCCTCAAACTCCACCAACGCGACCTCCCCGAACCGGGTCCCGGCGAAGTCCGCGTCCGCGTGCTCGCCGCCGTCGTCAACCCCGCCGACTTCAATGTCATCGCCGGCACCTACGGGATCCTTCCGCCGCTGCCCGCGACCGCCGGCGCCGAAGGCGTGGGCGTGGTCGAGTCGGTCGGTGCGGATGTCGATTCCGCCCTGTTCGCGCCCGGCACCCGCGTGATTGCGCCGATGCGACTTGGCTGGTGGTCCGGTGGATTTATCGAAAAAGCCAAGCGCTTGATTCCGATAAACGAACCCGCGCTGAGCGATGAACAAGCCGCGATGCTCGCGGTCAATCCACCCACCGCGTACAACATGATCAACGACATCGTCACCTTGCCCGAAGGCGGCTGGCTCGCGCAGAACGCGGCAAACTCCGGGGTCGGCCGCTGCGTCATCCAGCTCGCAAAAGCGCAAGGCCTGCGCACCATCAACCTCGTTCGCCGCGACGAACTGGTCGACGAACTCACCGCGATCGGCGCCGATGCGGTGTTCACCGCCGAGAGTTTTTCCAAAGACGCGGTCAAAGAGATCACCGGCGGCGCCCCCGTCATGCTCGGACTCAACGCCACCAGCGGCAAGATGCTCAAACTGCTCAGCAAATGTCTCAGCCCTTCCGCCACCATTGTCACGTATGG
>Ga0114956_1004366_pt1 | contig 10766 bp, 10 predicted proteins | sample MaitaG_FD_87304 | JGI IMG/M metagenome (GOLD analysis project Ga0114956, IMG submission 87304) | Marine algal microbial communities from Maine, USA - Maine_Asex2 metaG | ecosystem: Host-associated > Algae > Red algae > Unclassified | place: Maine, USA | collected 2015-01-05 | reverse complement strand
TTCGCGCTTCGGTTAAGCACGTAAATAATGCCATGGATATTGATCTGACAGTAAATGGTAAGTCAACACCTTTCGACTATAACGAGAATATTTTAAAAAGTGAATTTATTTTACTGGAAGGGAAGAATACGGTTACGGTCAGTGCCTTTAATGCTGCGGGGAGTGATAGCGAAACGGTAACAATTATTTATGTGGATCGATTTAAAAAAGACGAGCCAGTTAGAGACAACCCCAGGGTAGATATACCTGTTCAAAATGATCCAGTAATCGAAGATGTACCCGTAGTAGAAACACCACGAACACCTTATCCAGTGGTGAAGATTACGAGACCTTACCGCAGCAGTGAAACAGTTGAGCAGGATCGTTACCGGGTGCAGGCGACCATCGAAAATGTGTACGACAAAAATGATATTTATTTTACCGTAGACGGTCGACGACAGGATAATTTTTCTTTACGAGGTACCCGTTTTGAATCAGATATTTATCTGAACGAAGGGAGCAATCGTATCAAAATTGAAGCTCGCAATCAGCGTGGATCCCGTTCTGATCAAGCTACGATTCGACTGGAAGAAATGGTTAAGCTAGTAAAGCCTTTGGTTGAAATAACCAAGCCTTACCGGGATCCTTTTACGACCAAAAATAACCGGGAGCGAATCGAAGCAACGGTTGGACCGCTTGACAATAATTGTAATATTCTATTCAAAGTAAACGGAAGAAGTATTAGTGGATTTGATTACCGTGGAGACCGCTTTACTGGAACTGCTAAATTAAGAGAAGGTCGCAACGAAATAGAAGTAGTTGCCTCAAATAATGCTGGTACCAGCTCGGATCGTACGATTATATTCTACGAAATTGAGCAGCAGCAACCGCAGATAGAAGTACCAAGAGTGAATATTACAACGCCGAATAAAAGTAGCAGTCGTACCGATAAGCAACGAATTCAAGTAAAAGCGAAGACGCAAAACATTAATAGTAAATCGGGTATTGATTTTATCGTCAATGGACGTAAAAATTACGATTTCAACTTTGATAATCGAACTGGTCGAATCAGCGGATCTGTAAATCTGGAAAAAGGAAACAACCGCATCGAAATATCGGTTCGCAACCAGGATGGAAGGGATCAGGACCGGGTGGATGTTGAATACTATCTAGTGGTCGCACCTCCAAATGTAAAGATTTCCAAGCCACGGAATCGAACCAAAGTAGAGACGGCTAAAATAGCATTTAGTGGTACGGTTTCTAATGTTGATCTCAAGAGCAAGGTGGAGCTGTATCTGAATAGAAAAAGGGTATACGATTTTGGTTATGCAAGTGGACGGGTAACGGCCAACTTAACCTTGGCAAAAGGAAAGAATCAGATCGTTCTCAAAGCTAGTAACGAAGGTGGAAAGGATGAAGCATCGGTCACCGTTAATTATACAATGCCAGTAATTGTAATTGCAAAACCTGAGGTGGATTTTACCATACCCTCTAAAAATATATCGACGAAGCAACGTAGTTATAAAGTGACGGTCAAAGTGAAAAATGTTACGGACAAGAATAAAATGGATCTGAAGTTAAACGGTAAATCAACTGCCTTTAAATTTGATCGACGACGTAAGGCGATTACCGCTAATGTTCGATTGTCAAAAGGAAATAATAAACTGATTGTTGCTGCCAGCAATGATTCTGGAACGGACAGCGATCAGGTAACGATCAATATGGAATCAATAGATGCTGGTCGGATAAATGATAAGTCGAGTAAAGTAGGAACTGTAAAGGTAGTCAAGCCGACGATTAATTTACTGACCATGAGCCAGCCTTCTGCTGATCCGTTTAATCCAAATACGGCCAAAACGAGAATTGTAGGAATGCTTGAAAATGTAAAATCAAAATCTGAAATTACGCTCACTGTAAATGGTAAACGGATCAAGCGTTTTGATTTTAATGTCGCTACTGGTCGTTTAGAGGTGATTCATACGATTGGACGAGGTACGCATACTACCTTGCTGAAGTTAAAGACAAGAGCAGGAACGATACAGAAGACTACGTCAATTACTTTCTAAATCTTAAATCCAAGTCGTACTTTAAGAGCGGATTCACGAAAAGTGGGTCCGCTCTTCTTAATTTTACTTCCCAATCAAACGCATTTAGGCAAGCTCTTACTTACATTAAAACATGAAATAATATAAAAGAAGTGGCATCAAAATTGATCATAACTGCATAAACCTCCCATCCGTTTGCTCTCCTCGAATTAATAAGTCTCCTGTTTCCATAACCATAAAATAACCATCAGAATGTTAACACTTCTACAATGCACTAAACCACTTTCCCTTACCTTGTTTTTAAGTCTTTTTTCATGGTTGAATACCACCATTCTCTCTGCTCAGGAAGCAGAAGAAGGAACAAAAATTATGGCTACGACCACCAACAACCAGGATAATTTCGGGAAATCCGTAGCGGTCTCTGGAAACTATAGTGTCATCGGTGCGTGGACGGATGACGACCGGGGCCCGGAGGCTGGAGCTGCCTATATTTATTTTCGACAAGATGAAAAAACAGACCACTGGATAATGCGGGAAAAGCTACTGGCTTCCGATGGAGAAGCATTTAATAATTTTGGTGGAAAAGTCGCTATTGAAGGGGATTTTGCTTTTGTAACAGCACAGGGCAACGATGATTTTGCGGGGGCGATATACGTTTTTCAGCGACAAAAGGCGGAAGATAACACCTGGAAAGAAGTACAAAAAATAATGGCACCTGATAAATCTTTTGGAGATTATTTTGGAACCAGTATTACCGTAAATAATGGACGGATTGCCGTCGGTGCTTACGGAGAAGATGACAAAGGACGATCCGCCGGAGCCGTTTATATCTACCAATTAACAGAAGATCAGTGGAAATTTGAAAATAAAATTCATGACCAGGAAGGTGCACCAAATGATCGCTTTGGAAGCAGTGTTGCACTAGCTGGAAATACCCTGGTCGTAGGTGCCAATCGAGATAACAATGCAGGTTCTATCATTATCTTTGAGAGAAAAGAAAAAGGCTGGAATCAGACATTAAAGATCTTCTCTTCTGATGGAAAAGCAAAAGATCGTTTTGGTAGCAGTTTGGCTTTATCGGATGATTATCTGGCTGTAGGAGCTGATGGTGCCGAAGCGTTTATGGGCGCAGTATATGTTTTTGAAAGAAACCTCGGTGGTGAAAATAACTGGGGTGAACTAAAAAAAATTCAGCCGATAGATGCGGATACAGATGACCGTTTTGGTAAGACAATTGCAATGAGCGGAGAATATCTACTGGCAGGAAGCGAAGGGCACGAAATGGGCATGGGGGCTACTTACCTTTTTAGAAAAGATAAGGCGGGTGAGAATAATTGGGGACTGGCCAATAAGATGAATGCGATGGATGGTTCACCGCGAGATTTATTTGGTAGTAGTGTAGCGATGTCCGGAGAAGATATTTTTATCGGAGCGTACCAGTCTGATCGAAAGGGTGGAGCGTACATTTTTAGAGCGGAAGATAAGTCTATCTTTGCGAGCAAGGACGATTAAAATTATAAAAACAAATTCTGCCTAATCTGCCGGTCTGGAATTGATCAAAGGTGTGATAGGTATTGTGAAAGAAATGTTAGTTAAATTCAGAAGAATAAGATATTAAATTTTCAAGAACTATTGTATATTGCAGTATTTTTTAACCTAAAAATTATCTTATGAAAATTTTCACAAACAAAATTTTAATCTTGTTTCTTCTTTCTTCTTTATTTTTATTTTCTGACTGTACTTATAGATTGGTTGATTTCACTGCTATCAGTACCAAGAATGTTAACTTAAACGTAGATAGATCAACAGGTAAAAAAACCGAAGGTTCTAAAACTTATTTCCTTGGTTTGGGTTTCAACCTTAAAGATGCCATTGATATTGCACTGGAAAAGGCAGGGAAAGAATATGACATGCTAATTGATGGGGTTGTTCGATACAGTAATTACCCTTTTGTCATAGTTGTAAAGGTAGAAGGTGTTGCTGTTAGTAGTTCTGCTATGAAAAAATCTATGGGTAGCATAGAGTTTGAGCAGTGGAAAAGTGATCAGCAAGGAGTCTATGCTAAATCTAGCACTACTGATCTTGCAGATCAGTAGATTGAGAAGTTGTGTTTTAGAAAAATACGCAAAAAAGCAGTTTATCAAACAACGTTGATAAACTGCTTTTTTGCGTATAAACAAAACAGAATAACAGAATGGTTGAACGAAAGGAAATATTATGATCTCTACAAATCGCCCAATTGCGGTCGTAAAATTATCTCTTCCATCACCGCTGACGTACTCATTTGCCAGGCACCCCAGATTGCTTCGGCTACGTCGTTGGCTTGCATGAGCCTTTCTTTAGGTAAGTCTACTCCGGCCCAGGAAGCCGACCAGGTGGCACCCGGTAAAATGGCGCTGACCCGTACACCTTTGTCCTTTAATTCTTCCCGCAGCACTTTAGAAAAACCGTATAATGCAAATTTGGAGATACTGTAAGAACCACCATTTGGATAAGCAATCTTACTGGCAATGGAACACATATTAAAAATATAACCAGATTTGCGACGAACCATCACCGGGGCAATGGCACGACTAAGATAATACGCAGAATAAAGGTTGGTGTTGATCTGACTTTCCAGTGTCCCTTCTTTTTCTTTTAGAATTTCACCCGGCAGGAATACACCCGCGTTGTTGACCAAAATGTCTACCTGTTTCCAGTGTTTTTTGACAAATTCTGCAAAAGTATTCACCTGCCTGGGTTTACTCATATCCGTTTTCTTGGTAAGAATCTGAATTTCAGGATATTTTTCCGTCAGTTCTTTTTTACAATCCTTAAGATCGGTTGCGTTTCGGGCACAAAGTGCCAGATTAAAGCCCTGCTGCGCAAATTTTTCGGCGATAGCCCGACCAATTCCTTTCGTTCCACCAGTAATGATAATATTCATAGTTTTTTAGGACAATAATAAAAAAAAAGAACGAACTCCTAACCAATTATGTCCTAAGTGCGTTAAAAAGAACATGCCGAAACGAATAAAGAAAATATAAATCACTAGAAGCAAAGTTATTTCTTTATTTTTGCGGCCAATTTTCAACGTTCCTTGGAATAAAATCTATGTTTAAAAGCTTATTCTTTCATATTGGTCAATACTTGCTGTTACTAAAACAAGCAATCGCCCGACCCGAAAAGCCAGCCATGTACTGGAAAGAAATGATGCGACAGATGAATGACATCGGCATTGGTTCGCTGGTCATTGTCTGTCTAATCTCCGTCTTTATTGGTGCGGTAACGGCGGTACAATTTTCCTATCAGCTACAAGACAGCTTTATTCCACCTTACTATATCGGTTATATTGTACGGGATACCACCATCATCGAGATGGCACCGATGATTACCTGCCTGGTTTTAGCTGGAAAGGTAGGGTCTAATATTGCCGCAGAAATCGGAGGAATGCGCCAAAAAGAACATATTGATGCCATGGAAATCATGGGCGTTAATACGGCAGCTTATTTAATCATGCCAAAGGTGCTGGCCGCCATGTTCGTGATTCCAATGTTGGTCTGTATTGCTGCCTTTATGAGTATCAGCGGTGGTCTGATCGCAAGTGTCGCGGGTGGAATGATTACGGAGGCGGATTATGTTTTAGGTTTACAATCTTTTTTTGTTCCTTATAATGTCTTTATGATGTTTATAAAATCGGTTGTTTTTGCTTTTATTCTTACCAGCGTCGCTGCCTATCAGGGATACTACGTAGAAGGAGGGAGTATTGAGTTGGGCGCTGCGAGTACCCAGGCTGTAGTTTACAGCAACATCATGATTCTGCTATCGGATTACATGATTGCCATGCTATTAACGCAATAGAAAATTATGATCATTGCAGAAAATGTTTTTAAGTCTTTCGGAGAGACCAAAGTTCTGAAAGGAATTACTACTAATTTTTACGCAGGTAAGAACAATCTTATCATTGGAAAAAGTGGAGCGGGTAAAACAGTACTGCTCAAACTTTTGGTAGGGTTGCTGGAACCAACTGAAGGCAGAATTATGTACGGAGAACGCGATTTTACCGCGATGGACAAAAAATCCAAGCGAGAAATCAGAATGGAGGTAGGAATGCTTTTTCAAGGTTCTGCTTTGTTTGATTCTATGACGGTAGAAGAAAATATCCGCTTTCCTTTAGATATGTTTACCAATAAAACTAAAAAAGAAAAACTGGATCGCGTTAACTACTGTCTTGACCGGGTCGAGATGGTCGATGTAAATGATCGATATCCTAGCGAAACCAGTGGAGGGATGCAAAAAAGAGTAGGGATCGCAAGGGCAATCGTTTTAGAACCTAAATATCTATTTTGTGATGAGCCAAACTCGGGACTAGATCCCAAAACAGCCTTACTGATTGATGAGCTGATTCAGAGCATTACTTACGAAAATAATATTACTACCGTAATTAATACCCATGATATGAACTCAGTTATGGGGATTGGAGACAATATCGCGCTCCTTAACGAGGGCCAAATTGCCTGGCAAGGTAATAAAGATGAAGTTATGAATACTGATAACTCCTTTCTGGAAAACTTCATCTTTGCATCTCCCTTTCTACAGCGTCTGCGTAATGATGCTCTGGAAAACCGGCGCTCCTGATTGAATCGCCATTCCTAAATGATTTTTTTCTGCAGTGACATAAAATTCTTCTTCCAGTAACCCTTTTTAATTTAAAAAATGTTGTTAACTTTGCAAATCTAACCACCCATGTGGCGGAATTGGTAGACGCGCTAGGTTGAGGGCCTAGTGTCCTAATAGGATGTGCTGGTTCGACTCCAGTCATGGGTACAAAGGCTTTGTCAGTAATGATGAAGCCTTTTCTGGTTGATCTAAGGGTTAGGAATGAGGTATAAATATCAAGCAAAAATTGTAAAGTTATTTTTAATGATCCTAACTCATTCCTAAAAGAATTAATGCATACAACTTCATCTATTTATTCAACCTGCAATAGTATCTTAACACACAATCTTATGTCTCCTTATCAATGTTTAAAATCCGAACGAGGTCCCGATTTTGGAATTTTCAAAGTACGTATTGATCACCAAAAAAATAATAGAAATCAACACGTATTGAAGGCCGTGGTACTGGAGGCAGCGGATTCTGCAAATGTAGTGGCCATTACGCCAGATCAAAAAATTATACTGGTGCGCCAATTTCGTTTTGGAATTGGTAAAGAAACCCTGGAAATACCCGGTGGTATGGTAGACAAAGGCGAAGTCGTGCAAACTGCCTGTGCACGAGAGTTACTGGAAGAAACTGGGTATGCCTCCAAAAATTGGCGATACCTGGGGCCCGTTCAGTCCAATCCTGTTTATATGGATAGTCTTCTGCACCAGTATATCGCCACAGATGTGGTACTGGTTAATCAAGAACTTAAATTAGATCCTGCAGAACAAATCGACGTAGTTTGTCTTCCTCGGGAAGAAGTCCGTCAGTTAATTCTCGACCGCACCATTCAGCACCCACATACGCTTACTGCCTTGATGCAATATTTCTGGGAAATAGATCGGCAGTAGACTTCGTTCATATTTGCATGAATAATAGAATTATAAATTAAATCTTATTTTTGCCGTGGAAATAAAAAAGGAAGTATAGAATCGTCATTTATTTTGTCAACATTCCTAGAACACATGGAACGAATATTGATTTGATTTGAACAGGAATCGGAGACAATCCGTACCAAATAAAAATGCTTAGAAAAGAAAAAGATAGATGATAAATATGAGCAGGAGAGCCGTAATGCAAATGATCGTGTTGGCCTTATTATTAGTTGGAGTAAGTAGCTGTATTTCTGAAAAAAGAGCCGAGCCGATGACCATTCCGGTAAAAATTGTGTTGCCAGAAACAAATAAGCCTTTGTCTGGAAAGCGTCATGAAAAAAATCTTGTTATCGGTGAGTTGATTGATGAATACCGGGGGATTCCCGTTTATTATAATGGATCTCCTTATGAATCGCAGGGACGCCATGTGAGTCCAGGTGGTTATAATTATGGAATGAAATGGCAGTGTGTAGAATTTGTAAAAAGGTATTATTACAATCGGCTCAAACACGAGATGCCGGATACTTACGGTCACGCAAAGCATTTTTATAATCGGGATTTACGAGATGGAGATTTTAATCCACAACGGAATCTATATCAGTTTATCAATGGTGGTGTTTTTAAACCACAGGCGGATGATATAGTTGTCTACGATGGAGATGATTACGGACACGTTGCCATTATTACGGAGGTAGGAAAGGATTATCTGATGCTCATTCAGCAAAACGTCGGAACGGCGACGCGTCATAAAATTCCTTTTACCAAGCACGAGAACCATTATTATATTATGAATAAAAATGTAATTGGTTTTCTGGGGAGAAGAGCTTTTGATGGTGAGTAAGGAATGAAAAATCCCACCCGATATTACTTCGGATGGGATTTTTTTACAATAGACTTGTTACCCTTTAAGAATTAAGATCCAGAATAAGGACAAAAGGCTATTTATAGAGCCAATTTGTTAAAGGGTGACAAGTCTAAATATCAAGTGCCATTACCGATTTTGGTACGGTGCTCTTTTCTCGTGTACGTAGGTTTCGATACCTAATTTCTGACGAATGGATTCCGCTAAATCATCAGCTGAACCGTGCGTATTATAGCGTCGTGCAAAAACAGTATAATATTGTGAAAGGTCGAATACCGCCACTTCAGCGTTTTGATAACCTGCTTTTTTTAACTGTTTTACCATATCCTTTGCGTTGGATTCCAAAAGGAAAGAACCTGTTATGACAAAATATTTTCCAGTACTGCTACTTTCATCAGCTCGAGAATTGTCAGAACGGCTACTGCCGTTGCCTTTTTCGGTTAGTTGATCCCGACGGGCCGCAATGGCTCTTCGGTCGGCCTCCGCTTCGCTTTCTTCCGTTATATCTTCCGGATCTTCTTCAAAAACTTTGCTTGATAAATTATCGGCTTTCATGGCGATTTTATCCTTTGCTTCGATGGCTTCTTTTTTTAATTCGCTCATCTCTTCGGCTCCTTTATCGTAAAGATCATCGAGGTTTGCCTTGGCATCACTGAGACCTTCTTCGATAGACCCACCAAGGTCATCGGGAATGGTATTTTCAAGAAGTGGATCATCGACTTGTTTGCAAGTTTTGAGTATAGTAATCATCCATATACCGATACAGATGACGAGAACCATCATCCCAATCCATTTTAATAGACCGCTCATAGTGTTTGTTTTTGCAGTTGTTAGTTTAGCAGGTATTCAATTTGTTTTGTTCCCCTCAGAACAACAACTTTTTTAATAAATTGATATATTAGTGACCCTGCCCGATCTGACAATCGGTCCGGCGGGGCAGCGTAATAGCAATAAAAGCAGTCAAAAGTGTAAAGTTATTTTTGAACCGTTCTTTAATGCTTAATAAAAGCCAGATAACCGTCATAGCCCTCCAAAATTAGGGTAAATTCGTTAGAATGGCAACGAAGCCACTATTTTTTCAACATCCTGCTATCGTATTCCTTTCACATATAGATCAATTCCGGTTTTCTTTATTTGTGCAGCTTTGGCTTTTGCAGTTCCTTTATCGGCAAAAGTACCGAGAGAAACCAAATTCAGGTTTTTTTCGGATAGCACAATACCTGCGTTTTGATACCCTGCTTTTTGTAAGCGGATAACCTCTTTTACCGCATTTTCCGAACTTGCGTAAGACCCTACTACTAAAATATATTTGGAGGGAACAAAATTTCTACTGGACTGCCCATATTCTTTTGGACGGGCCGTTGGTGCAACGGATGGAGTGGGTTCATTTTCACCTTTTTCAATATTAAAAGCAGTTTTGGTATTAGACTTTTTAGTACTTCCTCCTTTGGTGCTAAATTCTCCGGCAAGTGCTTTTCCTTTTGCTGCCAAGGCTACTTTTTGGTCTTTTACGTCGGATAAATTGCTGGTAGCAGATTTTTTGGCAGGAGTATTTTTCCTTTCGTAAGGACGCGACTCTTCCTCGTCGGATTCTTTATAAAAATCTTCTTTACTTCGGGGGTTACCCTCAATATCCAGGCGGTTATTGCGTACGGCTTCCATGGCCTTCTGACCATTGGTCTTCTCCTCGGCAGGTGTAACATTTTCAGCTTTTTTAATAATCGGAGTTTCTTTTTTTTCTGATGGAGGCGTCCTTTTTTTTATTTCTTCAATGGCAGACTTATTAAGTCTTTTTTTTGAATTATCAGCTAATGGTGCTTCCTCTACCGAGTTGGATTGCGACGCTCCTGTTTGAGCGTAATTACTCAGTAAAACCATTCCTTTATAACCGCCCCAGCAAAGGCCAATAATTAATAATAAGATGATTATATCTTTCATGTTTTTGTTTTATAATTGTGCGAAAAAAACCGGTTAGGAATGGCGATTAAAAAGATGAAGCATAGTGTCTTAATTTATTTAATCAACATTCCTTAATTGCCTGGACAGAATCAGATAAGCGCTTTTACAATGATTATTTACATCCTAAAATAAGCGTTTTAAAAGAATTATAAAAGTTTTTTTGGAATTTTTTCTTCCACTTTGAGTGCAAGTAGTTCACCACCCAGGGCAAAATGTACCAATTTAGTTACTTCTTTTGGACAAAATATTTTACGAATTCCTTTTTCGCATAGCACCAACCAACCCGCTTTATCTTTGGCGTGTTTTAAGTAACGATCTTTTGGTCCGGCAAATTTAGAATTTTTGATAATAACACATTGATCA
>Ga0114956_1004364_pt1 | contig 10771 bp, 9 predicted proteins | sample MaitaG_FD_87304 | JGI IMG/M metagenome (GOLD analysis project Ga0114956, IMG submission 87304) | Marine algal microbial communities from Maine, USA - Maine_Asex2 metaG | ecosystem: Host-associated > Algae > Red algae > Unclassified | place: Maine, USA | collected 2015-01-05 | reverse complement strand
TTGCCATTTTTAACAAATCCTCTATTTTGCATATAAATGGTTTCGCTATCGTAATTTTTTAGGGCATCATTTTGCGCGCTTGCGGTTAAGCTGAGCAATACCGTAAATGTTAAACAAAGTATAATATAAGTTATTTTCATAAGTGTTAAATGATCAATTAAAAAGACCTCAAAATAAACTTACTTGCTTGGTAATTTATTGTGAGCAAGTTTATTTTAACTACTCGTTATACAAATTAAAATTATTCTACTTGCGAAGTAAAAAGTACATTATATTTGCATTGTTAAACTAATGAAAAACTGAACTGATGAATTGGATATATTCTGGCTTGTTACTAATTGCTGTCATATTAATATTTGTTGCATTTAAGCAATATACGATTACAAAAAGTTTACTAAGTAATGGAATTAAGACAAACGGAAAAGTAATTGACCTATTAAGAAGTAGCAGCAGTGATGGCGACACCTTTAAGCCTGTTTTTGAATTTACAGATATAGAAAACAATGTCGTAACCTTTGAAAGTTCAGTAAGTTCAAGACCAGCGCCTTATGATATTGGTGATAAAGTAGAAATTGTTTACGAAATGGATAGCGATGTAAGAAAAGTGATTTCTTTTTGGGGTTTGTATAGATGGACAATTATACCTTTAATGATTGCAATGCCTTTATTCATTGTTGGCTTCGGCTATATATTGTATTCAAGAGCTTACTAAAATACCAGCTATTTTAATTTAACTATTAACTATTTATCACTAACAATTAACCATTAATTTTCTCCCCAACACCCATACCAAACAAAGCAAAATCATATTTAACAGGGTCATTTGAATCAAACTGTTTTAAGTTTTCTGTTAGTTCCACTACTGTTTTCCAGTCTCTTTGTTTGCGTGTAATTAAGTTTAATTGACGAGCTACTCTTTCAACGTGTACATCTAAGGGGCAAAGTAATTGATTGCTTTTTATATTTTTCCATAAACCAAAATCAACGCCTTTGTTATCACTTCTTACCATCCACCTTAAAAACATATTTAAACGTTTGCAGGTAGATTTTCGGGCAGGTGTTGCTACGTGCTTTTTTGTTCTATGTGGCGCAAACGGAAACTCGAAAAATTGATTGTGAAAATAAACCAAGCCATTTTCAATATTTTCATCACTGGCATTTATGCCTTTAGTGAAAGCTGTTTCAAGACTTTTGTTGCTTTTATAGTATTGCTGTAAAAATTCTAAAAAGTATAAAGTATCAGTGGTATTAAAAGTTCTATGCTTAAAATTAGTAAATGCTTTCCTTTCTTTTTCTGTATGGTTAACTATAAAATCATAAGGTGCACCATCCATTAATTGAATGAGTTCTTTGCTTTTATTAATGATGGTTACTCTTTGTCCCCAAGCCAACATAGCTGTCCAAAAAGCCATTATTTCAATGTCTTGCTTTTTGCTGAAAAGATGTGGTATTTGAATCGGATCGTCTTTAATGAACCCTTTTCTGTTATAAATATTTACCTTACTATCGAGTAAAGTTTTTAATTTTTGATAATCTTTAATGATTACTTTTTTATTAATGTTTTAGTAAAGTTGCCTTCAGCAGTAGTAAGTTTTAAGTAATATAAACCAGGCTGTAAATCACTTAAATCAATTGTTGTTTGCAATTCATTTGAAGGTATTATTTTTAATAGCCTGCCATTTATATTATAAACTTCTAAATTATTAATTGTGATATGACCTTCTACTGTGACATTGTTTGTAAAAGGATTTGGTTGAACAACAAATTTATTAGCTAATACATTATCATTTAAACCTACTAAAGGAGTAGGCGGGTTTTCAGTGCTAAATTGATTAAAGAACTCCCATATTACTTCGCTTGCCTCAAAATCATTATTGGTAACATCTATTTCAAATGAAGCGCCAGGCCAAGTGTGTGCGCCACCTTCAACAACATAAAGCTCCCCAATTAAATCTGCATCACAGAAGTACTTATAGTTTGTTGCTGTAGTTTCATCAGTAATATCAATATCCGCTACATCTGTAAATGTAATATCAATAGGTGCGCACATCCATTTTTCTGTCCAAAAACTTACTACATCATCAATAGAGGCGGAAATGCCATCACCATTATATTGCACTGTGTTATCATTTGTGCCGTGAATTTGCATAAAAGGTAATATCCTTTCAGGATTACAAGTTGGCATATAGCCTATTGCCATTGAACCCGTAACGGAAGCTATAGCTGCAAAGCGCTCGCTTAACTCACAGCTTAAAGAATAACTCATATAACCACCGTTTGACATACCACAACTATACACTCTACTTAAATCAATATTGTATTTTTCATGTATATAGCCAATCATTTTGTCGGTAAAGCCTACATCGTCAACACTGCCACCAAAACCACTATTCCAAGCGTTGTCTATTCCATCAGGATAGCAAACAATAAAATTTTGCTCATTAGCAACAGTATCCATTTCTGAGTAAAATTGCTGCTGCGTCATATTACTTCCTAAACCGTGAAAATTAAAAACCAAGGGTAGGCTTTCACCTTCTACATAATTTACAGGAAGAAATACATTGAAATTTCGTGTAAAACCATTGTGATACAATGTATCCGTTATAGTTTGTTGTGCAATACAATTATTGAAAATTGAAATCGACAATAATAGCAAAATAATTTTTTTCATCAACATTAATTATGTTGCTGTAAAGATAAGAGAATAATAAAAAGAAAAGTTAAACTACATACCGTAAGGCATAATTCTAAAGGTTTGCGAATTTGCTATACCGTTTTTTGATTGCGTTAAAATAGTGTATTGACCAGGTTTCCAATATTTTGAATTTACCTGAAAATTAATTGAAGTACCTTTCATCTTTCTTGAAGTTTCAACAGGTCTTGCAATTATTTGACCTCTTGGGTCAATAACTATCACTTCATAATCACCATCTTCATCAATTTCAACTTGATAATGATTTATTAAATCAACTGTGCTAAAAGATGTCTTTGCTTTTTTCGAACTTTGAGCAAATGCATTATTTGAAAAAAGTATGCAAGCAATTGCGCAAAAGATTATACTTGTTATTTTAATTGATATATTTTTCATTTTATTCTATTTTTAATTCTACAGCATCAAACCAATAAGTTGCAGGGTCGGTATAGCCTAAACTAAAACTTAATCTTACATTACCTAAATTATCTTCATTTGGCGTTACTAAAAAAGTAAAGTTCTGCCAATTACTATTTAATAAAACAGTTGAACCACCATAACCATTATAAGGCGAAACATCATTACTTACGCCACAATAAATAGATTGACTAATATTTGAGCGAGCGGCAAAACTTACTCGGTATTGCTGCCCTGCATTTAAACTTAAACCTGTATGTTTATATTGTATGTTCCAACTTACACCAGTGCTATTTGAAACAGAAACTCTTGCAGATGAAGTTCCTTCATAAGCATTAAAACTTGAAGTAGTTTGTGTAGCGGCTGAACCATTATGCAATTCAATAAGCCAAGGGGAAACGCCACTTTCAAAGTCGCCGTTACTTAAAAAATTATAATCTTCATTGCAATCACGAATATCTGCTAAAAAATAACTGTTTGCTTTTGCTTCAAAATCATTTAGCAACTCAACTTCTTGTTCACCATGGTAACTAATGTCAAAACCATCAGTAACAGTACCCGATGATTGTATAGTTGGGTCCCAATAAATTCCATTTGGAACTGGATCGGAATCATAAGTTATTTGAGGTTCGTCTAAACAATTTTCGCAAGGTGGACAAGAAGCATCTGCGCAAGATTTTACAATTATATTTTTTGTTTTAGTTTCTGTTTGTCCATTATCATTTGTAAAAGTATAGATTATTGTATGTGTGCCAGGTCCTGCTGTGTTTGGGTTAAAATCAAAACTATCATTATAGCTATTAACTACGCCATTACCAGTAAATGTTCCGCCATAAGTCATTCCACTTTGTAAATTATAATGGATGCCTTCGTTTTCACAAGCGTTTAAACTAAACAGTAAATTGTTAGGGTTGGTTGCGCCTGGCTCGGTATAAATTCTAATTTCACTTAAACCATAGCAATCACCTCCGTGGTTAGTTATGCCAGTTAACAAAACATATCTTGCGGTAATGCCATCAAAGTCTGGTCCATCAACTCCTTCATAAAAGGAAGTGCCAGGTGCTTGTGGTATTACTTCATTTCCAAAATTTGTCCAATTGAAGCCATTCGTTGAATAATCGAATGCTACCAACTGCAATCCATTGTTTAAATATTTTGGGTGATTTAAATTCCAAATGGTGGATTTGTACAGCTCAGTTGGTTGACCTAAATCATACATTATCCAATGTGAATTTGGTCTTGAGCTGTTTGGGTTATTTGATTGAGTACAAGAAAGCCAACTTTCATGAATGTTTGTGCTATGTCGATCTTCATCGCATTGTGCCCAGCTCATTTGAAAACTGATTAAAGCTAATATTACACTTATTAATGTTGCTCTCATTTCCCCCCGTATTATGCTTATTAAAATTTTACTACTCTTTTTACTTGATTGCCTTTTTCGCTCACAAAGTTTAAAAAGTAATTGCCTGACTTTAAAAAATCAATTACAATTGCCTCATTTTGATTGGGTTGATTTATACTTTTTATCAGCTTACCTGCTGCATCATATATTATAATTAATTGAATTTGTTCACTACTATTAAAAGTAAAATATTCATTAAAAGGATTTGGTTGTACACTTAAATTAAGCAAGTTTATATTTTCTTCAATAGCAGTAACTGGCTCGTCAGATTCTGTATAAAATCTTATTTCGCTTAAACCAAAACAATCGCCACCAAAATTAGCGTTTGCAGTAATTAAAATAAATTGAGTTGATAAGCCATCAAAATCTGGACCTTCTTCTCCTTCATAAAATGAACTGCCAGGCGCTTGTTCTAATTCAAAATCGGCAAGGCTTAACCAAGTTTGACCATCTAATGAATAATCTACACTTATGCTTTGCACGCCGTTATCTAATCTTGATGGATAGTTTAAATTCCAAATAGTAGATTTATATAATTCGGTTGGTTCACCTAAATCATACAGTATCCAATGCGAATTTGGTTTTGCAGTATTTGGGTTTTCGCTTGTTTGACAAGAAAGCCAACTTTCGTGAATATTAGTACTATGCCTATCTTCAAAACATTGTGCATGTAAGCAATGCAGTGAAAACAAAAATAAAACAAGTGTTATGCTGTATCTCATCTGTATTATTACTAAGGGTTTAAAAATCCGATTGGCATGTTAGGGCTACCAACAGTATAAAAATTACTTAACTGAGGAAAAATGGTTGACAAATCACCATCATCTACGCCAAACCATTTTGCTATTTCAGCAAAGTACATATCGGTTGCAGTTGTTGGTATAAAAACACCACCACCTATTTCTTGTGAACCATCTAATACTAATGACGGATATGATCCATAAATTTCTTTTCCGTTTATTGCGTTTCCACCACCCATTATCATTACATTCCCGCCCCAACCGTGGTCACTACCTTGTCCGTTTGAGGTTAATGTTCTACCAAATTCAGAAACAGAAAATGTTAAAACATCATCTTCAGATCCTAATTCTTCCATCGCAGTATTAAATTCAGCTAATCCATCACTTAAAACACCAAGCATTCCTGTTTGCGCGTTTAATACCTCATCGTGATGGTCCCAACCATCAAAACTTAAAAAGAAAATTTGACGTTGAAAGTCTAATGTATCTTTTACAGCAATTGTTTTTGCAACTTGTTCTAAACCTTTAGAAAAATAGTTATCAGAAAACGTTACATTATTAAAGCCACCAAATGTATCAATAGCACTTGTAAATTCAGCGTGGGCATCTCTTGCATTTATAATAGTTTCGGCATAAGTTTTCTTAAAAACATCTTGGTAATTATGTTCCATTAAACTGTTTACAGCTTCAGTTTTTAGTTGATTAAATATCCAACTTGAATTAGGTTCGTAACCATCAATTCCGATTGCGCCATTGTAAGGGTCAATTGCATATTCTACTGAATTGTTACCACTTTGAAAAACATTAGTACCTGCCAAACTAATATTCATTGAAATGTTTTGGTTGTTATTTTGATCGCCAATTAAATCGGATATTTTTCCTGCCCAACCTCTTGCAGTTCTTTGATCTAAAATTGAGGTTTGCCATTGTTGCGCTTGGTCTGCATGGGAAAACAAACCTAATGGCATTGCCGCTGAATTATTGTAAAATTGAGTTTTAGTAATACTATCTATTAAGGTGCCAACATTAGATATAAATGAAAGTTTACCATTTTCAAACAAATTTTGAACGCCAGCCATTGAAGGATGCACGCCATATTGATGTCCATCAGAAGTAAGTGGATTAATTGGTAAAATTTGATTTTGCGGAATTGCTAAATCTGACCGTGTAGCTGCATATTCATTATATTTTGAGGTACTTCTTGGTAGCAACATATTAAATGAATCATTTCCACCGCCAAGAAAAATACAAACTAATGCTTTATAACCTGGTGGATTAGCACTTGAAATAGCTGCAGCATTTAACGCTTTCAAATTTAAAATTGAATTCATTAAAGTGGCATAACCTAAACCTGCACAACTTACCTGTCCTACAAATTTCCTTCTTGATTTATCGTGATGATTGCTCATATTATTTCGAATAACTTTTTTAAAAATTTGATTTTCACTTATCGCATTACTGCATAATCTGGTGAAATCATTAATATATACATACTCAAGTAAACACGCGTTTCTAACCTATCTTCCCAATAAACAATTGGTAATTGGTCCATAGTGTTTCGCATAACTTGTTTGGTAAGGTCAGAAAGTTGACCGTGTGCATACACTTTGTCTAATTCATTAATTAATGCTTCAGGGTCTTGTGCTAACAATTTGTAATTGGTAATATCAAATGTAGTATTTGTGGTTTCCCACCATTCTCCTTCCCAAGTGTCTATTAAACTTCCCCACCAAGAATTATAGTTACTCATAGTGTTCATATAGCCAACGGCTGTTCTTGTATCATGTAAGCTAAATTCAGGAGCAACTAAATTGGCATCCGTAATTGGTCCAACAGGTGAATAATCAGGTAAATAAAAATTAAATACTGATGGCGCAAACAAAATATCTTGACGTGTTGCTGCATAAAAACCATAAGCTACATTCCAATATAAATCATAAGGATTGCTTTTATCAATCAACCTTGCATAGTGCATATATCTTATTAATGGTTCTCTTAGTCTCGATGCATTTTGGCTGGCTTGCGGTGCACAAGTTCTTGCTTCACTATCCATTAAAATAGCTTTAATTACAGCAGCCATATCACCACGTACGCCTGAACCATTGTTATTAAAAACATTAGTTATTCTTTGCACATAAGCTGGCGTTGGGTTTGATTTTACTAAACGTTGTATTAAGCGATAGCCAATAAAAGGTCCAACATTTGGATGATTAAAAATATTGTTAACTGCGTCTTCAATATCTTTCATTCCTGATTGCCCATCAGGTGCAACAAAACCGTTTAATAAAACTTTTTCACCTGGTTCGTGAAAATAATCATACATAATCATTGGCAGCGTAACATCTGCTGTCCAAATATCTCTTCCAAAATATACTGGATCATTTTGATATGGATTTGGAATAGCATCGGCAACACCTAAGCCTGTAAAAATTTTTGCAAACTCTTTAATTTCATTTTGCCCATAAGTAGGAATCGGATCTCCGTTTGTATCTAATCTTCTGCTTCCATCAGCATTTAATTCATAAAGACCAATTGAAAATAACTGCATTATCTCTCTTGCATAATTTTCATCAGGATGAATATTGTTTGCAGGGTCTGATTTAGGGTTATTTAAATGACTTAAATAAAAACCCATTGTTGGATGCAAAGTTATATCCATTAATAAATCTTCAAAATTACCAAAAGCGTTTTGAGCTAACATATCATAGTAGCTTGAAAGCCCATCACCATACTCAGCCAAATTAGAATTTTTAGAGATAACAAATATTTGAGAAAGTGCTTGTGTAACTCTATGCCTTAATAAATCATCATTTTTCATATTCAAATCCCACCAAGCGTAGTTAAAATATCGCCAATTTGGTCTAAAACCAACATCATCAGGATTTACGCCACTAAGTACCATTGAATCGATACATTGCTGCCAAACACTATACGTTAAGGGTAAAACTTCAGTGTAAGGCATTTGCATTTGATTGTCTATCCAATCTTCAATACCAATATCAACCACATTATCTATATGTGGTTTTTCATAACCTAAGCTTGCTTGAGCTAAAAAACGTGAGGCTTCCATATAATCAACATCTAAGCCACTTCCATTAATAGTGTTTACAGCATTTGCTTGACCTTGCCATTCACTATTACTATGTTCATCACTTGAGGTTACACTAATTCCACTGCTGTTACCTGCACCAATATAATTTTGGGCTATACTATTTATTGAAAATAATATAGCTATTGCGGATAGTAGGAAGATTCGATTATTCATACATCTACTAATTTTAAAAATTAAATAAAGCGGGGAGGTTTCTTATATATTCAGTTATAAAAAGAAATGTTATCAGTATCTGTATAACCAATTATTGATATATGAAATTAATAAAAGAATTTCATTTTTTACAATTCTAATTCAACTAAATATTTATTATGTAAACAAGTTACCAAGTATTAATTGATAAATTAGAAAGAATAAAAATAGATTGGGTTGGTTTAGCAACATTGAATGCTTATTTTTGACGTCCTTACAATCAAAACCTTATGAAATTTGTAGTATCATCACAGAATCTTTTAAAGCAGTTAAAACTTATAAGCGGCGTAATAAGCACAAACACTGTTTTGCCAATATTAGAAGATTTTCTGTTCAAAATAGAAAAAGGCAAAATGACAATTTTTGCTACTGATTTAGAAACTTCTATGTCAACTGAATTAGAAATTGAATCGAAAGAAGATGGTTTAGTAGCTATACCAGCAAAATTACTGACTGATACTTTAGCCAATTTGCCCGAGCAACCAATTGCAATTGATATTAATGATGATACTTTCGCAGTTGAAATAACTACCAATAATGGTAAGTTTAAAATGAACGGTGAAAATGGCGAAGACTTTCCAAAAATACCTGTGGCTGAAGATGTAAAAGATTTAGCGATTAACTCTGTGGTGCTATCTGATATTATTAGCAAAGCATTGTTTGCAGTAAGTAATGATGAATTACGTCCAGCAATGACAGGTGTTTATTTTAATTTTGAAAAAGATGGCGCAACATTTATTGCTACAGATGCACATCGCTTAGTACGCTACAAACACAAATCAACTTCATTAACTGAGGCAACTAATTTTATTGTACCTAAAAAGGCAATGCAGTTGTTAAAAAATGCAGTTGCTAATGAAGAGACTTCAGTTAAAATTGCATTTAATAGTTCAAACGCATTTTTCAGTTTTAATCAAATCAACTTAATCTGTCGTTTAATTGATGCTAAATATCCTGATATTAATCCAGTAATTCCAGTTGATAACCCAAACCACTTAACGGTTAATACAAAAGATTTACAAAACTCTTTGCGCCGTATTTCAATTTATGCAAACCGTACTACACACCAAGTTAAGTTGGCAATAAATGGCAATGAACTTAATATTTCAGCAGAAGATATGGATTTTAGCAACGAAGCAAAAGAGCGTTTAAGTTGTGAGTATAAAGGCGAAGACATGGAAATTGGTTTCAATGCAAAGTTTTTAGCCGAAATGCTAAATGCGGTTGACACACCAACAATTAATATGGAGCTTTCGACACCATCGAGAGCAGGTTTAATTATACCTGAAAAAGATGCAGAAAATACAGATAGCGATATTTTGATGTTGATTATGCCTGTTATGTTGAATAGCTAGTTGGTTTTTTGTTGTTTGTTTAATTTTTTGATCGTAACCTCAGAATTTTTGAGTGGAGTGAAAAATATAGTTTATCGTATTCCTTAACATTTACAAATAGTAGTAAAAATATAAGAGAAATAAGTGCACCAGAACAATATATTGAGCTAGTGAATTTATCCAAATGTGGCTAACTCGTTCACATCATTGGCTAAATTAAAGAATGGACGAATTAGAGAGGTCAAGGAATTTTATAGCTCATAACAGGATGCTTTTAACTACTGAATTTCAAAGAATTCATATGTACGTGGCAGATTGGAACAGAGTTATTGGACCGAACAATAAAGGTCGAAGAATGTGTTGAAATTTTATCAACCAATTTGTCCACTTCAAACTTTTGTCTCTAAAAAACCAACCAATTTGTTTATACCTGAATTTTTTTTAAATTTTCATCAATGGTAAACTATTAGAGAAACCAAAAAGATATCCCTTCAACCTTAAAGCCGATATTCAACGAAAGGTAATCACATTAGCCATAGAAAAAAGGTTTACTCAACGTTAATGATTTGACTACAATATGAGTACTATAGAATAGGCACATGAAGTCAAAGGATTGAAAAATGCATCAAAGAAATCCTATAGCAAAGAACTTAAGGATTTAAATGAAAAGGAAATTTTAATTTCAACCAGAATGCGTGAGGCTCTTGTATTTTATACTTCACCAAATCGTCAAAAGAGATTAGAAATTCAAATTGAAGAACTAATTAAAAAAAATAAGTCTAATACCAAATTTAGCACAAAATGTCGCATAAATTTCGTTTTAATGTTGGCAACATTTTCGTTAAAAATACTCGGTGTAGCTTTGGCTATACCTGTGTTTTT
>Ga0114956_1004353_pt1 | contig 10785 bp, 10 predicted proteins | sample MaitaG_FD_87304 | JGI IMG/M metagenome (GOLD analysis project Ga0114956, IMG submission 87304) | Marine algal microbial communities from Maine, USA - Maine_Asex2 metaG | ecosystem: Host-associated > Algae > Red algae > Unclassified | place: Maine, USA | collected 2015-01-05 | reverse complement strand
TTCTGTGTATAGTCTAAAGACTTACTCTTTCGTAGAAACTTTATTACACCTTTAAGTACCGCCTTATCTTTTGAGGTAATCATCGCGTCTATCAATTTAAGAATACTCATAATCCCAGCATGACTTTAAGGTTGATTTTTAAAAGGCTAAATAATATTGCTGTTTTCAATTCAGCCGAGGATCAGAAACCCGCAAAGTCGTTTCCAAAATCTTCTCTGCATGGGAAGCTGATCGCTTATTGGCACATTTTCCGCACATTGTAAAAATCTGGTCTGAGGTAATTACATCTACTACAAGATCAAGCGTTCCTTTTTTCTGCATGAAGTTCTCAATGTTGTAGGTAATAGAAACATGGCCCTCTCCTATGGAGATGTCCTTTTCGCAGATGTCGCATTGTAGGTCTAGCATAAGCATTTTGTTTTGAGTGATTGAATAATTCTAATTCCGTTATAAATTTAAGTGGTTATAATGCACTGTATCTGCACTCTAAATGTTATCAAATATTATAAGAAGCTAGCGTTTGAATGAAACCAAACGGAGAGTAATATATTGTAGACAGTAAAAATTAAAACGTAATTAGCATGCCTAGCAAACTATTTTTTCTACTGTTCATAATTTTCTCAGCTCAAGACAGTACCTCCTTCAAAGAAGGGTTTTATTTTCCCAGAGAGGATGGGCTTTGCTATATAGAAAAAGGGCACCTAGTAATATCGAAGAGAACAAAGAACTCATTTGAATTCTATATTCGAGTGGCTAACAAAGGAGGCATTGGAGAGATTGAAGGGAAGGCAGATTTATGGGACACCAGTTATGCTTCTGCACGTATAGCTGTAGATTTAGTAGAGGAACCAGATGAATGGACACGGGTAGAATTCTCGATTACTCCAGATAGAAAGTGGATACATATTACAACCGAAAATAGTACGTGGTGGCATGGGGCGCAGGTGTGTTTTGATGGGTTTTATAGGAAGCGTTAGAAAGCAGTTTTAATAATAGAATATGGACAGATCATAATTTTTACAAAAAAATTAGAATTCTATAACCAAAACTTGCACATGAATAGACAATAATGTAATTTACGAGACCCCAGTATTCCAGCTTTATTTTACCTCTTTAGAACATTAGTTATAATTAAAAAAATAACTTCAATAGTAGCCTTTTGTCTATTACTCACTGCAGTATATGCAGACGAGATAAGCATAATATCTTGGAATCTTAAAGATTTTGGGAAAAGCAGAGATGATTCTGAAATAAAGGCTATTTCAAACCTATTAAAGGATGCTGATATTATTGCCATACAAGAAGTAGTGGCCAAAGACCCTGGTGGTGCACAAGCAGTCGCAAGATTAGCTGACGAATTGAACCGTCAAGGCAATAAGTGGGAGTATAGTATTAGTGATCCTACCAAAAGTTCATCAGGACATACAAGAGAAAGATATGCCTTTATATGGAAATCTTCGAAATTTACAGTTTCAAGTGGAAGACCATTCTTGGTGCGCGATCTAGAACAGATTATAGAAAGAGAACCATTCGTAATACAATTAAAACAAAGAAAGAATTCCAAAGCCTTAACTCTGGTGAATTATCATGCATGTACTCATAAAAAAAATAATCCAGAACGAATTGAAATAGTAGCTATTAGTAATTGGCTTATTTCTAAATCATATGAAAATGTAATATGGGCGGGCGACATGAATCTAAAGATAGATGACGAAGCATTTAACACGATTAAAAGAGCGGGTTATACTTCAGTCTTGAATGGAGAAAAAACTTCCCTAAAGATGAAGTGTAAAAATGGAGAATACCTCAGCAGGGCTGAGGATAACATGTTTTATAAATTATGCGACTTAGAATTTATTGGAGGAAAGGTAGTTGATTTTATTTCTACTGGAAATTGTGATGATGTCATTTGGAAAAGAAATAGTTACAGTGATCATTTAGGTATTGAGATAAAACTGCAATTATGAATTATTTGAGTCCATATATAATTGCAATAATCGGATTCTTTTCATTAGATGTTTGTTGTCAGGAATTATCCATCAATGAAACTCTCGAATATTTAAACTATACCATAAATGACGATCTATTAAATATCCCTACATTTCTTGATGGAGATAGAGAAATTCAGTTATCCGTATCAGACAATTGCAATTTACATATAAAGTACTTTTGGAAAAATAATCAAGATGCTCTGTTTTATGAGTATTTAGAAAAGAAACTTGATTACAACGAGTTTATTATACCTGTGAATGAAATTTCAAAATTAGGCAAGTGCAAATTCAATCAATTTAACTGTGTAACTATGCATTGCCTTGATGGAAGTAAAAATTGCATAAAGGTTCCATATGAAGCAATAATGTGGAATTATGGAGCTAATTTTTCAGACAGACCTAAAGCTCGCAATCATTTTGACTATGTGCATCTTTTTTATTTAAGCAATAAACAAAACCAATCGAAGGTATACAACGCCTTGTCTTATCTTAGAACACTTTTGGACTTAGAGAAAAAAAGATCGGAAGATAAGGATCACTTTCTGAATACAAACTCAAATAGGAATAAACTACGCCGAGAGACAGTCAACTTAAGAACGGATGGAGGTATATACTATTTAGAAATTGAATTAGGAGGGATAAGAACCAAAGCATATTTGGATTCAGGTGCAAGTTCCGTTTCTATTCCAAAAAATATAGAAAACAAGTTGCTACAACAAGGAATTATAAACGAAAAAAACTACGGTGATCCTGTTTTAATGACAATAGCTGACGGAAGCGTATATGCTGCCGATAGGTTCATTATTCCGACATTAATACTCGAAGGTGTTGAAGCATATAATGTCACATGTACTGTAAATAGTTCTGAAGATATAGTCTTATTAGGACAGGCATTCTTGGGGCTATTTAAAACTTGGAAAATAGATAATGAATTAAATGAACTTATTTTAGAATACTGATTATGGGTATATTTAGAAATTCTTTAGACGAACCAGCATCATCATCCCAAATAATGGGGATGTTACTTTACATATTATTAGGTGGTATAAGTGTATATGCAACTTCAGAATCAATTATTACATCATTTGATGTTAATAGAATTTTTGCATATGCAATTGGTCTATCTATTGTACTATTACTAGCAGCATTACTTTCTATTATCAGGAGTTCTTCCTCCAATAGAAACTTTGGTGCATTGACCATTTCTCTTTTTGCATTTCTCTTGATTTGGCTTATAAGCTTGAGCACAAATACTCATAAGTTTTTTACAATGTTGAAATTAGAGGATATAAGGTCTGAAGCTTATAGTAGTGCTACAACTGAGTTAAAGAACATTAAAGTTGTATCTAATTCAATTGGAAATAGAATTATTTCTGATTTCGAAACAAGCATTAATCAAAGCATTTCTGATTTTGTAGATGAAATGACAAACCATGATAACCATGGTTATTTAAATGAAGCCGCTAGGAAAAGAGAAGTTGTTGAAAAAATATTAAAGCCAGCCCCTGGCATGGTTGAGAGCATACTAAGGAGATACCCCAAGCATAAATCAAATATTAACGATGCAGTAAAAGCAGCAGATGCAATTAAACAAAATTGGAGGGCAACATTAGTTATCCAAATAGCTGGTATGAGGACAAAGTTCAAAGATTTAGAGGGATGTCGAGATTCTATAAATCAGGTAAATGTTATTAGGGAATTAGAAGATTGTAACTCTGAGTTTTCAAATCTAACGGTAAGGGAATGCAAGTCAGCTCTTAAGAGGGCACATGACTTATATAACACAGAATTCGAATGTTCCAAAAAAATTCTAGAAGCTGAAGAATATGATATACTAATTGAGAAAGCTCTAGAAACACCAGTTCCTAGCTTAGAATTAGAAAAGATCTCTGCTTTAATTCCATTCTTAAAAGGATCTGGAAAGTATTGGTCATCTTTTTGGTTAAGCCTAGCCATCGCATTTGCAATTGACCTAGGGGCATTCATAGTTTTTTACAACATGGTCTTAAAAGATTAAAAAAAGAATATAAATGAAGCATATAGATTCTATTATTCCAAAGTTAAATGCAATAACAAAACCTGTCATTTTGTTAATAGGTCCTGCATCAGCTGGAAAAACAGTAACACTTATTAGGCTTGCTAAATACTTGAGATCAAAAGGTGACTTTAAAATATTACCTAATGAAGATTTTAGGGATGATGAAGAGTACTCTGAATCTTGTAAGCAATTTCAGCACATTTTAAATTCAAACAATCTTGCACCAGCACCTACAGTACCAATTAATTTTTTATTAGTTGATATTTATCGGAACAACAAGTTGGATTACCATATTCTCGAGGCACCTGGAGAGCACTTTTTTGATACTCAAAACCCTTACCAAAACACCAATAGAGCATATTTGGCAAGTCTTTTCTCGAAAGATGTAAAAAAAGTAATGGTATTTATTTTTGAAAAGAATATGCTTTCTTCAGATGAGCTTCAGCAAGCTTATGCTAATAGATTATCACATTTCGTCTCTTTAGTTAAACCTAAAAATGAAGACCGCATCTTGTTCATGCTTAATAAAGTAGACAAACTACCCGTCCAAGAGTATGGCACAGTGAATGCGAAAGAGGTAAAAAAGTATATATACGAGAACTCAAATTTTAATTCTCTAAAACATGCTATAATAAATGTGAAAGGACTTGACCCTGTTGCTTTTATTCCATTCTCTAGTGGTACATTTAATGAGATTGATGAAGGCAAACAGTCTATGGTTTTATCAAACGAAGATTATCCTAAGTCTCTATGGAATTCCATTACTAAACCTTATAAGACATTTTTATTTTGGAAATGGTAATTAATAAAGAGAACATACAAATAATATTCTTTGGAGTACCGCCTGTTGGTTTTAGTACTTTTCCTGAAAGTAAATCTAAATATTATGAAGCCGTAATAAGACCGAAGGAAGACGAACCAATAGAAGCTAAAATTTATAACACTGATAGTAAATCCACCTTCCTGTATATCAAACATGGTTTCAGTGGAGAAAACAATCGAGGCGAAAAAAGATCAGGCAGGTCATTAGGCATTGCCTTTGAATTAGAAGGTTATAGATTCAAACAAAATGATAGTATTTTATCAGTTCTTCAACCTAAAATAAAACAGTTCTATTCTGAGAACGAGATAATTGTAAATAAGCAATTTCAATTTAATTCATTTAAAGATGTATCAGAGTTACTTGAAGAATATCAAAAGAAGTTCAGGAAAATAATCAGAAATGAAGTACAAGTAGAAATCATTTCTCCAGAGTATGAAGAAAAAGTTGATCTAATTAATATAGGCAAAAAAATAGTAACCACATCAGATATTACCTATAAGTCAATTAACATATCAAAAGACAAAATGAAAGACACTAATTACTCTGACAAAATTCGAATGGTTGAAGAAAGAATTAGTGAATTAGAAAAGAAAAACAAGTCCCTGTTTAGGTATATCCCAATAATTTGGCTTTTGTTGTTAACCCTCTTTGGCACATATCAATTTATAAAAAACAATTCAAATAGAAGCAAAAGGCCTAAACAAGAGAAAAAAATGGTGCCTTTTAAATCTAAAGAGTCAAAACAAAATACTTATAGCTCCAATGAATATGTAAGTGTGAAAATAAAAGATAGCAAGACCCAATTCTTCTTGGTTCCAGATAAGTTTAGCAATAAATCAGATTCACCTATCAAAAATATGAATCAGTTTTACTCTGAAGTTTCTAAATACTTCAGAATACATTACTTAAAGAACAAAGTGAATTTAAGTGACAATGATATTCAACAATTTATAAGGAATGAAAATTCAGAAAGCAATACAAGTATAGAAGATAGACTTGAGAAGAGTGGTCAAATCGACAGAGCAACATTAAGAGACTTAATTGGCAACAACTATTTAATATATCAAATTTAAATGCATCTCTGTAGCAAAAATAGTTGCCCTAATAGAATAGCTTTTGGAAAAGAAAGTGACACTGATAGAGAAGTAATTGTATGTCTAAAATGCTCAAATACTATATATCACTCAAGAAGTAAGAACGATAAGTTTATTTTTTATTTCAAAAGACTGATCATTCTTATTCCTTTATTTGTATTAGCATACTTATACTTCAAGAACATTGAAACAATTAAATCTTGGCTACCTAAAACTAATGTCACACAAGCATTTGATCCTAGAGGTCAGGCTAAAAATTCTAATGACAGTACTTCTACAGATGAAGAATCTGAAGTTAGTGGGAGTCCAGAAGAGCCATTTGTATCAAAAGTAAGTGACTCAGTAGGTGGAGTTGGATCAGAAATAATAGACAAACCCAATCCAGTAGTCAAATCAACAAATGACAAACCTGTAATAGAACCTCCAACTCCTAGTCTTTCATTCGATTTAAACATTCCTAAAACAGGTATAGAAGTAGGAACCCCCTTTTATCCAAGAAACACATCAGAGAATATAGGTAGCAACTTTACAATTGATTTCGGTCCAGATAAGTTTTCTGGAAGATTCCCAACTTCTTATACATATCACCGTCAAGGAACTTACGACATCCACCTGAGGACTAACGATGGAATAAAATATACTGAAAGTGTTACTGTTTTAGAAGTAGATAAAACACTGTATTATAGGGATATTGACGGAGATAGGCTAGGAGATCCAAATGACTCCTCAGAGTTTCAAAAAGCAAAGAAACCTGTAGGAAAATGGGTTAACAATAGAGATGACAAATGTCCTGCCAGAGATGGCAACGGAAGTGCAGATGGTTGCCCTACTTCAATCGACATTAAAGATTTTACAGTAAATATAAATGAGTCTAAAGCCATTCCTAGTTTTACATTTGATCAACTACAAGATGATCAGATTTCATGGGCAGGAAGTTCAGGATTGAGAATCTCTGCTCATACTACCGTAAGCCCAATTGTCGAAGGTTTGACTCTAGGTAAACAAACGTTACAAGTAAATATAAAAGGTGTACAAGACAGGCTAAATCTTTCCAAAGAAATAGACGTTTGTGTAAAGCTGACAGATAAATATTTTAAAGAATTATTAGACCCATTAGTAAAACATGGGCAATTTAACGAGGGAACTGCTGTTCCAAGTACTATTAAAATAGCTACTACGAATAATCTTTCCACATTAAGAAACTGTATTGATCAGAATACAACAATATCAAACAAAGGAGTCGTTTACGGAAATAATGTGGAGTCATATTTTGTATCAAAAATAGTTACGCAAGAAAGTTTTGTAAGAGAAATAAAAATTAATCGGATGAAATATAATCAATCTACCTGTGTGCTTGAAAATTTAGATGTGAGTTTAATAAAATGAGATCAAAACAGTTTACCTACATATTACTTTTCACTTTATTGCAATCATATAGCTTCGGACAACGACTAACATTGTCAATCGATGAGTTAAAAGAAAGGAAGTGTCAAATTGTAGAAAATTATTTTGAATACAAAAAGCATGTTTTGGTAATAACGAATGATTCTTACGAGCCATATATTCGTAATGCCAACGAAATAGCATTATTCAGATTACTTCACAAAGATTTCACTACAACAGACCTAGAGTCTGGAAATCGAGAAATATTTATAAGGTCTTTAAAATCAAAAACGGATAATAGGGAATTGCTTAAAAAGGATTACACAACATTTGATTGTCCAAATTTTGATTTTATCAAGAGCTTCATAAATGATTTTGATAAAAACACTAAGATCGAAGGGATGGACATTATCGATTCTGGAATAAAAACAACGAAGTATTATGGGTGGATGCTTTTTGCCGAAGAGGAATATGAATCATACAGTATTAATGAATCATTTTTCAATCCAGACACAAAAGGGATTAATAAAAATGCTGAAGTCAAGAAACTCCACTATGAGATATATCCGTTAGACTCATTTCTTGTTGTATTAAAAATTATACGTATCGAGAAGGTAACTCAAGTTGAGACTGTTTATCAAAAGGATAGCCTATCCGCCATTGGGATGAAATACGAAAAAGTCAAACCCAAAGAATTTGTCCCTTGTTGCGACCAACCAAGTCCACGAGATTCTGATGGAGACTTTTATAATGTTCTAGTAGACTGCGATGACAATAACTTGTCTATCTACCCAGGTGCCCCAGAAATCCTTGCAGATGGAATAGATCAAGATTGCGATGGAGTAGACCAATATGGAGAAGATAAAGATGGAGATGGATTTTATTATTCTGCTTGTGAAAGCAATGACCCTGAAATTAGAAAACTATGTGATTGTTCGAAGGTGATCCAGATGTCTATTATAGAGATAAAACAGTTCCTGAAAACGAATGGTTTATTCCACGTAATGGGTGGAATGATGATAATCGTGATTGTGTTAAAGATAGGATAGTTGAAATCCCTTGGACAAATCTATCACCAACAGATTATGCAATACCAGGGAAAGGACATTTTAAGCGGGGCCCGTCTAAAGATTTTGTAAGAAAAGGAACTGCTTATGCATATGCAATTGGCTTTTTATCAACTACAGGCTATTCTATATATTCTAAAATGAGAAGCAATCAACACTATTCTACTCACAGGGATAGTGAAACATTTAGGAATGCTAATATTGAACTACAGAAAGCCCAAAGCCACAATAAACGATTTCTAATATCAGCAGGAATTTCAGCATTAATATTTGCTGCCCATTCAAGCCATCTTGGTATTAAAGACAAACTGCAAAAGAAGTATAGGAAAGAGACACTAGAGGGGCTAAAAGCTAGACCATTAGACTCTAAAATTTGCCTGGTTCCAGAGCTGAAATTAATTAATCATAACAACAATATTGGAATAGGTTTAATTTTCAATCTTAATAAATGAAGAGAGTATACTATTTATATGTAATGGTAATATTTCTGGGATGTATAGATACCTCATTGGAAGACATATCCAACGAAACCATACCTAACTTCTCAATTACACTAAACAACCTAGAGCTATCACCTGAGTTTAATAGTAATATCATTGCCGTAGATGATAATACGTTTATTACTGCTGTACAAGATGAGGAATCAAATATCGAAGTGATTAGGATCTCACAAGAATTTACGAATGATGTATGGGAGCTTAATACAGAAACATTATACGAAGGATTAATTGGAAAGCTCTCCTTTTTTAAACAAGCAGAGAATGATTATTTATTAGGATATATTGATAATATTGGAAAAGTAAAACTTTTGCGTCTAGATGCAAACTTTGATGTAAGCGCAGAGAGCGGTAATTATCTATCGTTTATCGACACCACTTATAATAAAGTAGATTCAATTTTTTTTCATGATGTGAGTTATCTAGATCCTGCAAATAATATATTATTAGGGGGACTTGTCTATACATTTGGCACGTATTATTCATGTGTATTAGCTATTAATGATATGCTAGAGCCACAATGGATTAAGACTTACTTTGAAGAAAGCGAGATCATTGGTATTGCCCAGACATCGATGGAAAATTATTTTTTACTAAACAATAATGCACAGGGAACAGAGCTTATTCGAGATAATCAAAGTGGAAGTGCTTATCAGAAATACAACTTATCAAATGATAAATTATTTTTTGGAGGAGAATCATTAGTCACGAATGATAAGTTATTACTGACAGGAATTCACAATGACATTGGACGTACTATAGAGGTAGATCTCCTTAGCAATACGACTTTTGTAAATGAGATAGAAAATTATCCGGTGTCACAATTTAGATCACTACAACTATCTAGAAATTCTCTCGCAACTGCAGGGGTCCAAAGCGAAATATCTGGAAACAAACAATTTTCTTCAGAACTAGGGCCAACAGGTTCATTGTGGTGTCATAAATATATTGATGAAACCTATTTTAAGATTCTGGATATTATTGAATTGCCCGGTAAAGGGATTTTAATTTCTTCCGTAGTTGAACGGGATAGTAAGTTTTTTCTTCATCTAACGAGGATAGACGAAGAGGGGGCAACATTTGTAAACGAGTATACAGAGAATTGCTTATGAGAAATGTAACTATGTTTTTCGTTTTTATTGGAGTTCATTTTTGTGTTCTCTTATCTAGTCAATCGGATACGATTAGAAATGGAATTATAGACACAATACTTTGTTCCACTAGCAATACAGAATTCTTTTTTATGACGCCTTATGATACGGCACAGTACAGCCAGACTTGGTATTATGATGGTGTTGACACCTCGCTTGCAAGCAGTATAAACATAGCAGAAGTGGATAGCGTAATTCTGATTAATACACCAGATGGTATTTTTGATGATGTAATTATTGATTCTTTTCATTTTATACTGAGAACTTTTCCGGAACCAAACTTATTTATACCAGAGCCAGAATGTTACAATGAGGATTCAATTGTAATTAAGGATAATACAGTTTATGATTCTAGTTATGTTATCGCTTCCTATATGATAGACTCTGAAGTGAAAGACATTTCACAGGATAGTACTATTTCATACTTGTTGAGGAATGGGGATAGCGCATTTTTAATTGCAAACTATGAAGTCGTTGGTTGCGACACTTTAATTGAAGAAGGGCCCTTAGAAATCTCTAATATATTTTTACCAACAGCAGAATTTGATTACACTAAAACATGTGAAAACGAAAATTTGATTTTAAACAACTTGAGTAACAGTAGCGATACAGTAAGTTCTTTAATATATAGTTTTGAAATAGAAGGTGGTCAAAAATATGATAACCTTACACCATCGTTTACTTTCCCGGATACCTTACCACACGAGAATTATAGTATAGATTGTATAGTGGAAAATGATG
>Ga0114956_1004345_pt1 | contig 10790 bp, 7 predicted proteins | sample MaitaG_FD_87304 | JGI IMG/M metagenome (GOLD analysis project Ga0114956, IMG submission 87304) | Marine algal microbial communities from Maine, USA - Maine_Asex2 metaG | ecosystem: Host-associated > Algae > Red algae > Unclassified | place: Maine, USA | collected 2015-01-05 | reverse complement strand
TTCTTGTTCTTTAAGAATTACATGATCTGAAGGAAGGACGGAAAACACACCATCTTCATCCCATGCTTTTATCTTAAGCGTGGCATAAGCAATACAAGGAGCTGTATTGTTTCTTGATGGCTCCAATAGAATTCTGTTTTCCAAAACTTCTGGTAAATGTTCTTGTACCAGAGACTTATATTTTTCATTAGTTGCAATCAGGATGTTTTCTGTAGGCACTAATAATTTAGCACGCTCGAATGTCATTTGGATAAGTGATTGGCCTACGCCTAGTATATCTAGAAATTGTTTTGGGCGAGACTCTCTCGATGCAGGCCAAAACCTTGAGCCTACGCCACCGGCCATTATTACTATGTATCTGTTTTTTTTCAAATTAATAATTTAAGTATATTAAACATATTTAGGGCGAGTTTTTCTCTTTTGAAATCTTTTGTAAGATTTTCGCATCCTTTCTGGAATCTTTTATATTGGGCACTATCGGAATGCATCGATGACAGTTTTTTCAAAAAGTCATTTCTATCTTCTGGAACAAAACATAGCCCAGCATCGTATTTTTCTATAAGTTCTTTAGCTTCACCTTCAACACCCATTAGTATAGGCTTTGACAATGCCGTATTCTCAAAAATCTTAGAGGGCAAAACGGTTTTAAACGTATCGGATTTCTTTAAATTAACTAAAGCCACATCAATAGCTGCGATGTAATTAAATATCTCCTCCTTAGGTATTGAGTCTAACATACTTAGGTTTTGAAGCCCTAACTCTTTATGTTGTTTGACAAGGCTTTCTTTCTGTGCACCATCTCCTATTAGTAGAAAATGAATATTACTATTGACATAAGGCGCAGACCCTAGGATAAAATCAAGCTTATGTGCTAAGCCATGCGTACCAATATAGCCAACAACAAATTTATCTTTTAATTTAAGTTGCTCTCTTAGTTTTAAATTTTCTGACGGAATACTTTTGGGAAGTATTACACCATTTTTAACTATTTCAATTTTAGAATGGTTGATACCTTTTGATATAATATTTTTTTTAAATGCATCAGTGACGACTACTATTTTATTCGCACTTCTATAAAGAGAAAGTTCTAGTTTCTCAAGAAACCTAAGTATATTTTCATTTGAAATCGCACCGACAGCCCTTATTGATTCTGGCCACAAATCTCTTACTTCAAAAACCCAAGGTTTTTGTTTTAATAGGTGCAAAACACGTGCAGCACAAGCCGTGAAAAATTGTGGAGACGTGCCAACAATGACATCAGTTTTTACAAAGAGCCCAAAGAGAATACTCATTATTCCAAAACTGAGGAAGTCTAAAATTCTTTTTAAAGTTCCAGAATTGGAAGCAACATATGTCCATACTCGAATGACACTGATTCCATCGACTTCTTCTTTCTGATATAATTTATTTTTATATCCAGGAAAGATCTTTCCTTTTGGGAAGTTTGGGAAACAAGTGATCACGGTAACTTCTGCACCTAATTTAACCCACTCTTGACAATGTTGATAGGTTCTAGTTGCAGGAGCGTTTACCTCTGGCGGAAAATTATCTGTTAGAAAAAGAATCTTCAAATGAGATACTTATTTATTATAATATAGATGGCTTGAATTATGGATAGCAATTTTTTCTTTCCTATATAAAGACCCAGATGTTAACCGCCTGTCACTAGTTAAAGATTCTTTGTGATGAAATTTACTTAGAAAATTGATTTATGAGTACCTCAGCGATACGTTCGGATGCCTTACCATCCCAGAGTGGAGGAATAACTCCTTTTTTTGAATTCCCATTCAGTATTTCTAAAAATTGATGATTAACAGTTTTTGGATTAAGGTCTTTCATCAAGAAATTTGTTCCAAGGTCAACAGTAACGGGACGTTCTGTAGTATCTCTAAATGTGATACAAGGTATTTGTAAGTAAGTTGTTTCTTCTTGTATACCCCCAGAGTCTGTTATAATTAACGAGGAATTTTCCATAAGATTTAGAAATTCTAAATACCCCAATGGTCCTTCTAGAGTTAACCCTTCAATTTGATTTAGATTTTGAGTTAGGTTGAATTTGGAAAAATTATTGTTCGTCCTGGGGTGCATAGGAAAAATTACTCTTTTATGTTGAGATACATCTTTAATAATCTGTAATATATCTCGCAGTGAGTTTTCATTATCAACATTATGGGGTCTATGCATAGTCATCAAGACGTATTCTCCTTTTTCAAGCCCTAATCTTTTAGTAATGCCACTACTACGCGATTTCTCTTGTAAATAGATAAGATTGTCAATCATCACATTACCTGTAAAGAACACTTTTTTATCAGGGACTCCCTCAGCCTTAAGATTATCAACTCCTGATTGTTCGGTAATAAAATGTGCGTCTACAATACTGTCTGTAATAATTCTATTTATTTCTTCTGGCATATTCCTGTCTCCACTTCTAAGTCCAGCTTCAACATGAACACACTTGACTCCCATTTTCACAGCTGCAATCGAACATGCTGCTGTAGCGTTAACATCGCCTACGACAAGAACTACATCAGGGTTTTCTCCATTTATGATTTTTTCAAATTCAAGCATGACATTTGCTTTTTGGTAGGTATGCGAACCACCACCTATACCCAAATAATAATCAGGCTTAGGTAATTCTAACTGGGTGAAAAATATGTCGCTCATCTTAGCATCATAGTGCTGACCTGTATGTACAATAAGAGAATTTATTTTGCCGGTTTTTACGAATGCCCTGTGAAGGGGTGCAACTTTCATAAAGTTTGGCCTAGCGCCAACTACAGAAATTATCTTCATGCTGCTATTTTTATCTTAGTGATTAGTTTTTTATTGAATTTTATTACTACTTTTTTACTTAATGTTCTTTTGTTGAATTCAGAGCTATAGTAGTAGTCTTCTATATAGAAATCTTGACTGTTTTCGAATTCTATTTTGATATTTTGAACTTGTAATATCGTGTCATTTATACTGACACTTATATCAGGATGAAAATGTATGCAAGCATTGGATTTATACTGATTACTGCCTTTTAAAATATCTGTAATAACTATTTCATTGTTTTTAAATAGAAAGCTCCTTTCATGAATTATCCCTAATGATTTATACCCGTCGTGTTGTGCTAGTATTTTACTTTCAGTTTCTTCAAGTAAAATAATTTTGGCTCTATTTGCTACTCTAAAGCTTGCCCAAACATTTGATGAGTTTTCATCATTAACACAGACTGTGTTATGCGAAAAGGTAGATCTCTCAATATTTCTAAGTGGTCCTGGGTCATAAGTTGAAGTTCCCGTGTCAGTAATAATGGGCAAACCATTTTGAAATAATAAAAAACTAAAAGTATCTGCATGTGCGTGACCTGGAATATAATCTGGTCCAATGTTTCCAACATCCATTATTAAGAAGTAATTTTTCTTCTCTACTACTCTGTAACCGCTTAATGATAAATTGATAGGGTTAGAATTGATACCTAATGACTCACCATATTTATTTAGTTGCTCCTTTGTAGGAGAATTATTTAATGCAGAATCATTTAGCAAAGGTATATTGGTGTTTGAACCAATAATTTTATTTAACCAACCGAGCATTTTAGATGCAACCCCTTTGAGATAGTCTAGATACTCGTCTTTTTTGAAGGTTGATTGTAATAAATTTATACAATCAAATAATCGAGCTAACAGTATGGCGTGGTACATAGGGCTTAGCTCAAAATGTGCGCCGTCATCCAGTATTTGTTCTTGAAGTTGTTCTTTTAAAAGTTTTTTTGAAAATGACTTCATTTCTGAATTTCCAAGAAAGGATGAAGCCCAAATTAGTCCAAAAGCATTTTCAAGTAAATGATTTCCTTGAAGATCTATTTCTAGAAATGAATTTAAAAAAACAGCTTGATTCAAAATTGATTGTTTCCATTTATGTTCAAAGTCTGAATCCAGAAAAGGAGAGATAATAATATAAGCCTTTATCCAGTTAATGAGTCTTAAAGAAACAACATAAGAATTCCAAGAATCCTTATAGAATCCATTATTTCCCAAGGGGTTTTGTGAAATCCAAGAAGAAATATTTTTTTTAATATACTCTAAATCTAAATTTTCGTTTTGCTCGGCAAATCTTTTTGCGAGAGGGATTATGTATTCTGCAATATGGAGATTAATTTTCCATAATCTAGTGCCGTCATTTAGGTCCGGCCTATTCCAATCTATCTCTGTTGCAAATGATTTTTCTATGTTAAAATATTCAAAGTTATTTTGAAGAATAAATTTTATATCAAATTCTTTAATTGGTGAATTTTGAAAATCAAAGTTTAGATCCGCTTGCTTAAAACAGACGTCTTTATCAAATCTTTTTAGGAGATATCCAGACTCCATTAATCTTCTTTGAATAGTATATATTACCCTCGATCTTATCTGAATAAATTTGAGATGTCTGATAGTTTGTAGAAATCTAACGATATTCATTTAGAAGTTTCTGATTTATTATTTCCTTCAAGTTGTCATGCATCGTGAAGTATTGTTTTCCCTCACTTTTCTTTTGAATGGTTTTATTCTGGTAAAAATCTTCAAATGAGTTAAGCACTTTAATGAGTAACTCAACATTGTGTACAGTAGCTTTTCCTCTTATATCATATAAGTCATCATTTTTCTTAAAAGGTATTATTTCTTTGTATAATATTGAGCCAGTATCTATGCCTACATCGATTAAGTGAATACTTGTCGTTGGAGCTATTCCTAGCATAAGAGACCATTCTATGCAATTCATACCCCTTACTTCTGGAAGAGGACCTGAGTGAGCATTAAGTACACTATATCTAGAAGTATTAATTAATTCTTTTCTTAGAATCCCTCCACCAGAATAAATAATTATATCAGGATTTAACAGTTTAGCTTTTATTATAGCTTTTTCATTATTTAGGTTTGGGACTTGTATTACATTAATATTTTTTCGTTTCGAAAATTTGATAAGGTTCTTTTCTTTTATTTGTAAATGGCTTCTATACTCATTTATATACTTTGTTTCTTTAGAGAGCTTTGAATTTTCTTTGTGAAGAAAATGAGATTTAAACTTTTCAACAACAGTTTTTATTCCGTACTGCCTAAGATAATTCCTCAAACGACTAATTTGAAAGGTATTAACTATTACCACTCCCAAAACTTCATGACCATTAGCTAAAAGTTGATGAATCAAGCAGATTGTATGTATACTTTTAGTATGACCTGCTGTTACTATGACTTTCAAGTTTATTTATTTTTTTGTAACAAGTTTCTTCTAACATAATCGCGTCTGCTAAAAATTTTGTAGCCCAATTAGGCTGTCTAAACATTAAGTACTTTCCATAGTATGGTTGTGAACCTTTTAGGCCTCCCGCTTTTAACAGTAAGCTATCTTGAGTTGGTTGGGTAGCGCAGGTTTGATCGAGTATTTTAGTCGATACATTAAGATATCTAATATCGTTTGTTTTATTAAATAACTTCAACCAAATAATTGCCATCTGAGCCTCTCCTGTAAGGCAGCGATACCAATCAACTCTTTTAAAATCCTCATAATATGCTCCACCAAGACTTCCTTTTAATTCAAAGTATCTGAAAAGTTTTTTTGACAAACCATATGCAACCTTATAGTAATCCTTGCTATCAATCAAGAGTGAGGCTTCTAAAAAACCTCTTATTGTATATGCTATAGTATGAAGGAACGCATAACTATTTGCCTTAAATCCACTATCTGAAATGAATTGATTACTTTGTCTTCTAGCTAAGATTAAATCAAGTGTCTTTACAGCTGCATCAATAAGTACTTGATTTTCACATTTAGTCCCAACCATTAATATTGGCCAAGCTACTCTGGTGTAGTAGCTCGGAAAGAAATCACCATTGTAGTTATGCTTAACCCACACACCATCGTCCTCCTGTACAGAGACTAGCCAATGGGCAGCTTTAATATATGCAGTTTTATATTTTGTATCATTTGTTTTATTGTAAGCAGATATTAAGCCTATGATTATTTGTGCGGTATTAAATATACTTTTATCCAGTTCCTTTCCAGATACATACACCCCTCCAGGGAAAGCACCGTCATCGTACTGAATAGACAGGAGCCATTCAGCCATTCGTATCGCAGAATTATAACTCTCTTTGTTTTTTAAAATGCTTGCGGCTTCGAATAAAGTAGGGATAATATAACCGGTAGTCTCAGGATAGGGGGGAGACCAACCAGACAATGGGTACTTTACTCTAGAATAAGCTGCTGCACTACCATTTGAACTATTGTCTATGCTAGATATTAGGAAGTCAACGGCGAGTGTTAAATTATTTCGTCTAAACATAATTTGAAAAATAAAGGCTATTTTTTATTGTCATTGTACATTTAGTATACTATTAGCTTGTTACCAAGCTTATGATTCGTAGCTATTTTTGTACCAAGCACTCAAGAACATTAAGCAGTAAATTTTGTAGGTATTATTTACTTTTTTACTAAAATGGGCATCTAATATATTTCTTAAAAATAGAGGAGCTACTATTTCATTAAGACCATTTGATAGACAGTATTCCATAATTTTTGTTTTACCCAATTTAATAATAGAATTATCTAAAGGGGGATTGAACCCTGCTTTTTTTCTATAAATCAGCTTTTTAGGAATCTTCTTTTCAAGATGCTTTTTCAATACATATTTGGTGTTTGAAGACTTGATAAGCTGACTATCTTTTAGACCCATACTGTAGTTAAACAGTTCGGGTGTAGCTAGCGGAACTCTAACCTCAATACTCTCTAACATTGAAGATTTATCGGCTACAGTAAAGTTGTGAGATAGAAACCCTTTAAGATCTAATAGCATAGCTTTTTTCAAATCAGATACGTCCTCATACCCTTCTAGAAAAGAATTTAGTTTGTCTTTATATGAATAAAGAGAATCTGAACCAAATGCTTGAGCTATCTCGAAAGTTGAAAAATAACCTACCAGGCTGGTATACTTCATTATAAATTCGTCCTCTCTATAGAATGAATTGAATCGTTCAATCTTTTTGCTATAAGATTTGTGATGTTTTAATATCCTAGAAAAAGGTTTCAGTAGCCCATACATAAAGCTATTAGCAACTAAAGCGTATCTAGGGTATCCTGCGAATATTTCATCTGCACCCATTCCGCTTAACATTACTTTATACCCATTTTCTCGCGCCGCTTTTGATATTCTCTGAGAGGCTATGAAAGTATAATCTGCAATTGGTTCTTCTATGCTATTTGCTATGTGATCTATTTCTTTTAGCAGTCCACCATGACTTTCTTCTATTTCTAATTCGTAAATTTTTACACCTAAATGCCCAGCAATTCTTTTCGCATAGAAATGATCATCGACAAATCCGGAGTTAGAAATATCCTCTAATTTTGACCTGAGCATATATAGTTTAATAGGAGATTTTACTTCCGTTAATATAAGAGTCGAGTCTACACCACCGCTAAAAAAAAGCCCAACTGGAACATCTGAAGCTAAATGTTCTTTTACGCTAGTTTGGAGTAATTCACTTAAACTTGAATGCTTTCCGGCTAAAGGTTTCCAATATTCTTTTTGTTCATAAACTATTTTACCATTTTGATTCTTAATTGTGACTATATGACCAGGTAATAGTTTTTTTATGTTTGAATATCCTGTAGATGGTTCATAAAGAAAACCATTAAGTAAATATTCGGGTAGTATTGACAAGTCAAATTCTTTTTTTATTTCATTGAATTTAAAAATCGGTTTTATTTCAGAGCAAAACATAAAATTTTGCTCGTTTAAAAAGTAGTAGAATGGCTTGATTCCTAAAGGGTCTCTAGAACAAACTAACTGCTCCTTTCTTTTATCTAAAATTACAAATGAGAACATTCCTTTTAGCAAGGAAACAAATGATGATCCATACATTATGTATAAAGCTAAAATCACTTCTGTATCAGATGAGGTTTTTAGCTGGACATTTTTTAAATGTTCATTACTTAGTTCTGCATAATTATAGATTTCACCATTAAAGACTATCGCGTAGTTTTTACAAATGGATTCAAAAGGCTGATTTGCTCTAGTCTGTAAATCAATTATTGATAGCCTAGTATGGCCGAAACCTACAGAGCAAGAGTTAAGGTTATAAAATGTTTCAGAAGCATTATCTGGACCTCTATGCTTTATAAGCTTAAGTTTTTCATCTAGACTTTTCTTTTCTTTTAGAATATTTAAATACCCGACTATTCCACACATAGATACTCGTGATTATCTTGAATTAGGCTCATCATCTATTTAGACATGAATATTTCTTCAAACTGTGATACAGCATATTTGATTGAATTTCTTTTATCTAATTCAAGAAGTGCATTTTGAGATATTTCTTTTCTTCTATCGGGATTGTTTTTGTACCACTCAATTGCTTCAACTATTTCATCGGGCATGCCTGGATTGACTAAATATCCAGTTTTCATATGCTCTACTATATCAGAAATAGCCCTAATGTTTGTAGATATAGTTGGAAGATCACAGGCCATTGCTTCGAGAAGTGCGTTAGGAAATCCTTCTTTGTATGATGGTAAAATAAAGACATCTGCTTGGTCTAAATTTTTCATTTTTGTTTCTCCATGAACCCAACCAATTAATTTCACTCTATCTTCTAAGTTGTATTTTTCAATCAAATATTTAACATCCTCAATTTCATCACCATTTCCACATAAATGAAGTTTGATGGATTGATCAGTAATTTTTTTAAACGCTTCAATCAAGTCAAAGACACCTTTATTTTTTGTGACGGAGCCTAAAAATAGAACAACAAATTCATCTTTTTTAGATTTTCGATTAGACTTATTTGCTATCCAGTTTTTATAATGTTCTATGTTTACCCAGTTATTAATAATTTTATATTGGAGGTTTGGGTTTTGATTAATACTTGAGTAAAAGTCTTTCCAATATTGGCTTTGGCAAATGAGAAAGTCTGTATGCTTTAGAGCCGTTTCAATAATTGAGATAAAGTTTTTATTCTTTTTAATGTGATTTTCAACGAGCCCTGATCTAGGAGCTAATAACACTTTGCTACTAAATATTTTTGCAAGCTGTGCCATTAACGCTTTTTCCTTAAACCCCCACCCTTGAGATACAAACAGTAAGGTGAAATCTGGTCTTCTAACTATAAGAATGAACAAGAGTTTAAATAGTCGCTTGACTCCCGCAATTAACCTTGTAATAAGTGATCTTCTTTTGCTTGTCCTGGGTGTAGTGTCAATTTTGATCCAATTTATTTTATTTGATAAAGAACTGTTAACTAAAGACATAGACGCAAACGTTTGACCACCAGTTGCCCCGTCCTTAGTTTTTTGCTTGAAAGAACCAAGAAATAGTACGGTTGGTCTATTCATTTTTATGTTAAAAACTGATGAAAGGATTAAACATATTTTTTAGCTTAGATAGGTTCTTAGAGATTAAATAGTCGCCTGAACCAACTTACCTGTACTGTCTATTTGTTTCAGTTGATTAAAACAAGGTTAGTCAATGCTGAAACATATAAAATATAATATGTGTTTTAATGTAAATGTAGTTGTAGCTCCACACCTTTAGTTTTTGCGTATTGTACTTTTTAAGTTTACAAAGGACAAAGAGAGATAATTTATTTTTCTTTTGTATTAACTACACCAATAACATTTTGCGTTCTTGTTGTTTGATACTTATCAATGATTTTTTTACCTTTTACTAAAGAGAAATCACTATTTATAATTTGAGTACTTCCCTTAAGTTGGTCGTTTACCACAGCTACTAGCATTTTTAATCCTCCAATAGTTAAATTATCAATTTTTACTTCATTAGTGGTTTCATGGATTTTGAGCCCGTAAGGAGAATTATTGTTTTCAATAGTACCATTTTTCATAACCACTTTTTTGCCAGAAACCCATATTGGATAATTATCTAGACTGTTGTTATTTACAATTTCAAAGTTTTGCAGTAATACTTTAGAATTTCCTAAGCGTATGCAGGCATTATTTTTATGTTGGCCGTCAAGGAATAAACCATCTACTGAAAAATCAGCTTCACCTATTATTATACCCGTTTTGTATCCTGATATGGATATATTTTTTGCTATAATATTTGCCTTTTTACTGAGATTGGGGCCAGCATTTTTAGGATTAATAATTTTGATGTTATCTAGAAATATCGTGTCTTGTGGAGAATCTTTATTAACACAAAAGCCATTATGTCGTGGATTAATAATCTGAGTATTAGATAAATTTAGGGACCAACAACCTGCTGTTTTAATTCCCAAACCACTATTTAATGAAACTACATTTTTGACCCTACCAATGTATTTTTCATTCCAAAGCAAAGTGCTTCTTTGATGTGGAATTTCCTTACCACTAAAATCAATAGAATAAGCCTTGTCATTAGATGATTTATAATTTTCTAAATAGAACTCAGTGATTTGGTTAGGGTTTCTAGTATTAATTATACCAACCCCATGCCCACCACAAATTGATGTTGTAATGTCTTTAAGATCGCTATGTTTTGCTTCTGTGTGAATTCCAGTTTTACCAACATTTTTGATGGTAATATCTCGTAGAGTGATTTTATCAACACGCTTACCTTTGTTAGAGTAAATAAGTAACCCTGAATTATCAAGTTGATGTCCTTCAAAATTTCCATCAATATGTAAACCAGAAATATAAAATGATTTTAAATTTTTATATCTGGCACGAACTTGAAGTGTCGCAGGTTTGTGATAGTTTCTGGGAATCTCTGATGATACTTTAAGAATAGCTGCTGTATCAAAAATTAATGCTCTAACTTGATATCGCTCATCTAT
>Ga0114956_1004341_pt1 | contig 10792 bp, 5 predicted proteins | sample MaitaG_FD_87304 | JGI IMG/M metagenome (GOLD analysis project Ga0114956, IMG submission 87304) | Marine algal microbial communities from Maine, USA - Maine_Asex2 metaG | ecosystem: Host-associated > Algae > Red algae > Unclassified | place: Maine, USA | collected 2015-01-05 | reverse complement strand
CCAAAAGATCACAATACTCGAAATATTGTTCTTTGGTTCTGATAACAGTATATTTTAACTCAGCCATATTTTTTTATTTAATACATTGAAATAGTATATTGTTCCTTTCGATCACAGAGCTTAATGCTTGTTAAACAAACAGGGCAAATGTTTTACATTTTAACATTTGGAAGCTAGGAAGCCTTCCCAATCTGAATGCCTTCTGCTCTCAAATAATTATAGAGTGTAGGTTTAGAGCATCCAACACGTTCACAAATTTCCTTGATGGAAAGTTCTTCATCGCCACGTTTTTGGTAGAGTAGGGCAGCGAACTCAGCTTTACTTTGTGCCTCTTTTGACAAGCCTTTTGGGCGACCACCAACTCGCCCTCTGGCACGAGCTGCTTCTAGTCCAGCTTTGGTACGTTCCCGAATGACCTCTCTTTCAAACTCGGCAAGGGAGGCAAAAATATTAAAGATGAGTTTACCTTGGGCGGTCGTTGTATCGATAGGATCATTAATGCTTTTTAATCCAACGCCCATCTCATTGAATTTTGATACCAAATCAATTAAGTCTTTTAAAGAACGACCCAAGCGATCCAATTTCCAAATGACGACCACATCTCCTTTACGGAGATGGTCTATCATTTTCTGAAGTTGAGGGCGATCTTTTTTTGCACCACTTACTTTTTCAGTAAAAATATCTTTCTTTTTACAGCCTTCCTTTTTGAGCGCATCAATCTGGAGATTGAGATTTTGTTCCTTAGTGGAAACACGAGCGTAGCCAATTTTCTTCATACCCAAAGTTAAGCAAACTCAACAGTATTTGTCAAATTTAACTTTGATTTGTTTAACCAGTTTGTTTAACTTTAAAAATGCCCCAGGAATGGGGATTTGAAATTTCTGAAAATGTTTGGTCAGATTTTAGATTTAACGGAGGTATTTTTTAACAAAAAAAATACCTCCATTTACTGATTCTATAACTTAATTACTTTCCATTGTCCTAAATGTTCTTTATTTCTTATCAAACACATATATGTACCCGAAGGAAGAAACGACAAATCAAGTTGCGCTTCTTGTGTTGTTATCTGACGACTTAATAATACTTCTCCTTCAAGATTTACAATTTGTAAATTACTATTTTGAATATGCTCAGGTAATTGAATTGTTATAAACCCATCAGTAGGGTTAGGGTAAACAGATGTTTCATTCCAATATTGTGTTTCTTGTTCGCTTTGATGTTTCTGTGCTATGTTAAATCCGTGGCGTTTTATTCGGTTCCCTGCCTCATCATATTCGAAAATTATTTGAGAAATTTGACCCTGACCTGTTGTCTGAGCAATAGACCACACTGGATTGAAACAAAATATTAAAAAGATAGTGATGAATGTTTTCATGATATATTAATTTAAATTTTTATAGGATTGAAAAAATATGGACAGTTAAAATATTACTAGATAATTGTTATTCGTAATAAAATTCTATATTTATTTAAATCAAGTTAAGGAGTTTGAGTTTAGTATTTGTACAAAACAAGTTGTAGCATTGTCCTCGCCGCCTGAGTCAGGTAAAAAATACAGACTTGGAGCTAAAACCAAAGTTAAGTTGAATGATCACTACTAGGGCTAATATTCTACTGAACTAATGGTCTGATTACTTTTTGTCGATGTGAAAATAGGATTTTTCTGACGAAGATAACAAAACAAAGAAAATGGAATTCAATGGCTTTAAAACTATTTGTTTTTAAGAATCAAACTTATCTTGCGTTTCATAGTGTATAACTTGATTTATTTAAACCTTAATATTACGATTCTCTATTATTTTAAATATTTACTATTGTATTTTAGAAAAATTTCATACTCTTTTTCAAGAGGTATTTCCTCTTTTATTCTGTAGTAACAATCAAAAAATGCACTAACATCTCCATATCCAAGATAAGGTAAATTCTCTGTATTGCTGATTTTATTCACATAATATTGTACCATCGGTTCGTAATACATACTATCTAAGCGACTAAAGTCTAAATTAAAGCCTCGATATTTTGAATAACCATTCTTAAAAAAAAATGAGCTATCGTACTTTTTTTGAAAGTACTGGCTATGTAACCTTACTGCTAAGTATCTACCAAACATTTGATTACCCATATTATCTAAAAAAAGACTCCTGCCATTCGGATCCCATTTTATATAATCCAAATTTCTTAATTCTAGATATTCATAACAGTGACAAAGATTTAGTAATTCAAATTCATCTAATTCTGCTTGCGATATAGATTGATGAGTTCTATTTCCAATAAATAGAATTAATGATCCAATTGTTAAAAACAATAATGTTAATATTTTAAAAAACTTCATAACCAAACCATATTTATTATTGTACAGCTACACTCATTCATATATAAAACTTCATTTGCAAGAGCTATTGCCTTGCCTACCCTACAAAATGCGAAGCTTGTTATCAGAAACACTATACCTATATTTCTTATTAATTAATAGTAAAAACTTAACTACTCAAGTTACGCACTATTGAGCAGAAGCCTTTAGTGCAGTTAGTTCTTTGAAAGCTGCTTTTTGAGCAGCAAGGTAAATTTTAGATTTCATAGCAAAGTGATTTAGCTTTGAACTAAATTTTAGCTTTTCAAGCTTTACATAGGCAATCATAGATGCGAACATGTGATTAGCTTGGGTTCTGACAGTACTTGCTGGTGACTTGCCAATACCTACATTCTGCTTAACACTTTTGTGGTATTCTTCTACACTCCATCTTTTCTTATAGATTGTAGTAAAATCATCATCAGACAAACTAAAATCATTAGAAACAAGAAATCTTACTCCTGTAGATCCATTTTTGTTTGTAAAAATTTGCTTGTCTAAAAATACTGGAAATTCCAAGTCTTTTAGCCAAACTTTTACAGGAGTATTATCAGGTATGTTTAAATCACTAATTTTTGTCCAACGACCTTCATTTCGGTCTTTTTCACTCAAAGCAGTTTTTCTGTTTTTCTTCAAATCAAAGATGAAAAGCTTTTTCTTTTTGTGAATAAAACGCATATTATCAGCCGAAGCAAACCAAGTATCTGCTAGTATGTATTTGAAAGGCAATTGATTATGAATTGCTTGAGTGATCATCTCACGCATCGATTCATTTTTCGTTACAGTACTTTTACGTTTTTCTTTTTTAGTTTTAATTTCACAGTAACGAATGGTTTTTTCAATAATTTCAAAGCCAACAGGAATCCGTAAAGGCTCTTTCATATCACTCTTTTGAGTATGATAAAAAGCATTTAAAATGTTCACTCCTTTTACAGAGCGCCCCTGCGAGTGATCATAATGCCAGCAAACCATCTCATTTTCTTTTGAGTAAGCTTTTTCAACTATAATATCGTCAAAAATCAAACAAGCATCATCTGATTTTGATTCTTTTATGAGTGGTTTGACTGCTTTCCAAAGCGTCTTTGAATTAAATTCGTTATTGGACAATAAACGAGTGATACTATCGTGAGATAAATCGCCATCAACTAAACTAGATAAACCTGTCGCTGACGTTTTACCGAAGCTTGACAGCAAATAATCTGTATATAAATCTAATTTATCTTGCATACCACAAAGGTAGCCTTTCAATACTTTTTAAAAACAAGTGCGTAACTTGAGTTAATTAATAAAATTTATCAATAATGTCAAGTATAGATTCAAAAATTTGTTCAAAATTTGAATAAATTTATTTGGGTTCTTAATGTATATATGTAATAGTCGAACAACATCATACTATATAATTATAATGCATATATATTGACAATATAAATTGATTATCAATGTTTGATAGATTTATTTACTAAGAGCTGTTATTTCCGTCTTCAGTAAAAATTAAAAGTGTAAATAACGGTCAAAATATTTTGGAGTCATTGGAATACTTCTTATGGGCCAATAATACATTGCTCTCATACTACTCTCATATAAACTTGACTTGAATCCAGATTTAATTATTGTTACATGACCTGAATAATTTTTACCTCTTATTGTAAGACCTATATATATACCATTTTTGGATGTTCTTGGATCATAAAACCTCATTAATGATCCATATTTTTTAGCCATAAATTTTTGCATTTGAACAGCACTGATAATTATTCTATTTTTATTCGTATCTTCTAATCCACCATAGCCACTTGGCAGCTTGATACCTGCTTCTACAAATGCAAGCGATAACCTTGTAGCACAAGCATTGGTATAAGTACCTTCTTTATATTCTTTTAAGGCTGCAGGACTTACTCGACTAAAAGCTTCTTCAGCACTAATTTCATCAATACCTTTACCATCTTTGCTTAGATAAGCATCAAATACTCTTTCGAGCTGATTAGCTAAAATTACATCTTGAACAAGATGATATGCATGATTTAATCCAGCACTAATAGTTCCATTTCTGAATCCATCCCAAAAATCTCCTCCAGCTACTTTAGCGGCAATCCCTCCAGAAAGACCTCCAGCTAAAGTTGTACCAAAAGCTTGTGAAAACTGACTAGTGCCTTGAAGAAGAGTTGCTGTTTCTCCTCCTATCAATGAGCCAGCCATCCCACTTACAGCCCCATGCCAAAAATTACCACCATTTATACTAGTTGTTATGCCACCTAGAAGTGAATGACTTCCAACTTGAAATGAAGTAATAGCTAGTGAATTCCATCCAGACATTGCCAATGAGCTAGCTGCTCCGCCAATTGCAGAGCTAGCCCCTCCACTTATTGCTCCTAATGCAGCAGCTTGAAGTGCCCCTTGAAAAAAAGGTTTATTATTAATTGAATTAATTATTCCATTTGATAGTACTCCTATTCCTGCACCAATCAATAAAGCTATGGGTTCTTCCCCATCAGGATCAGTAAACTTCAACGGATTATTAAGAGCATAACTATAACGATTATATCCCTGAGAACCATATTGATCATGCACATAATTATCAACACTTAACATACGACCTACTAGAGGGTCATACATACGACCATTCATATTTATCAGACCGAAATTAGGTAAATGTTGGTGTCCAGTATAGCCTCTATGAAGCCAGGTAGGGAGTTCTGCCACATAGCCATCATCGTAATCATAGTTGGTTGGAGAGCGATACCTACCCCACGGACCAAAACTTTGTTCGTGGGCTTTTTGTCCTTTATTGTCAGTTAAAACAAGTATAGAACCTAAGTGGTCGGTATGAGTATAGAAAGTCTCGATGGTAGTCGGCGAGAATACTGCACTTTTTTCATTATTACCTCCATTATCACTGTAAACCTTATCAGAAGTTTTGATAACCATTGCACAAAGACCATCTCCACCTCCTATATAATGTACTTGATAAACTTTTCCATTAGCTTCTATTTTTTCATAATCTCCTACAAAGAAGATTTCTTTAATCAATTTATCATTTTCATAATACTCTGTTTTACTTCTTTGTTCATTTGGTCCATAAATAAATTCTAAGCGATGCTTTCCCCCCTCAGTTATGGTTTGTGGCTGATGAAAGTGGGTATAAGTAATATCTTGAGTAGCAGAAGGAACAGCTTCTTTGATATTAGGAATATTTGTTACAGCATTCACTTTTGTATCATCATATTCATAACTTCCCGAAGCAACATCTGATTTATATCTAATATTACCATTTGGTTCGTAATTATAATCTTGAGTTTTATGAGCATATAGCTGTCCCCAAGAATCCATGACTTTGTAATATTGAGTCAGACGTTCTAAATCGTCATAACCAAACTGTTCATGCTTGATAACATCAATATAATTATGTGTACTTCTACGATCAAGATTCCCATTTATAGGATCAAACGTCATATCAATATTAATGATATCTTCTGTATCAAAAACCTTAGGCATACCATACTTTGTATAAGTTTTAGTAGTTGTTAATCCATTCCCTAAATCATACTCGGTAAATTGTCCCAATTCATTTTGTGATTTTCCATCAAAGTAAATGGTAGACTTATCTTTATTGGTCACTCTGTCTAAGTAACCATAGTCGTTATATTCATAAAAAATAACCAATCCACTAGGATATGTTTTTGATTCTATTTCTCCTTCATTATTGTAAGTGTAATGAGTAAAAAAGTCCTCTTTATCTATTGTTTTCTTTTCTGTTAAGAGTCTACCTAGATTATCATATACATACTCCTTTATTCCATCGCTGCTAGTGACCTGCCATAATTTTCTGTAAGCTCCATTCCCATTTCCATTTGTTATATCTACTTGATCGTAATAAGTATAAGTCTTAATAAATGAATCGTCATTAGGTAAATTTACTGTCTCTGTTTCGATCCTATCTAACTGATCGTAAACAAGGGTAGTTTCCTCACCATTTGCACTAGATTGAATAAATAATTTCCCATACGTATCGTAATCATATTCTGTAGTTCCAGCATTCACATCTATTAAATGTGTCTGCCTGCCAAAATCATCAAATACAGATTCCATAATTGGATCACTTGCCCCCAGTGAGAAAACAAATTGTCGATTCCCTAAAATATCATATTCAAAACTCATAGTACCAGCATCATCTGTTGATGAAATAGTCATACCATATCTGTCGACAGTTTGACTTTTTGTAATCCCATTAGAAGTTCCATTAGGAGTAGTGGTAACAGAAGTACTGAATGTTTTATTGTTAAAGTCATAATTGTATCCATAGGTTGTATTGCCTAAGTCTGTAATAATAGAACTTGGTCTATTTAAATAATCGTATGTATAATTTGTAGATATTGGGGTTTGACCATTTTGATATGGACTGGTATAATTTTCGACCTGTCCTTTAGCATTATAGGATTTATCTACCATAATCACTGTCCCATCAAAGCCTTTATGAGAGTTTTTTACTTCTCTACCTAGATTATCATAAAAGGTAATATACTCTTGATCTTGATAATTAGATTGGGTTTCTGTTCTGATAAACTTAAAATCCCCAATGTCTAACCAAGATAAAATGTTATCACTAGTAATACCAGCAGGATTAGTAACCGAATACTCCCTACCAAACTCATCGTATTGATAAGAAGTTTCTAATCCATTTATTTCAGTTATTCTTTCTGGCTTATCCCATAATGGATGCATTACAATACTTTTTTTATCTCCTGTTTCCATATTAGTAATCATAAAGGGAAAACCACGGGAATCATAGTCTGTTCTAACTGTTTTAGTATTGCAATCATTACAAGAAGTTGACTTTTCCTCTAAAAATCCTCTATCAGTGTAAGTAAAAGAATGTAAAATTTGTGCCTCAGGTTCTCCAGAATACTTTATAATATTTTCTATTTTTCCTTCGGAATTGTAGCTATATTCATTAGCATGTATTAGAGATTCTCCATTAAAAATAGTTTCAGTGACATGTGTCTCAAATTTATTAAAGGTCCAAGAACCTTGATTGTCTGCATTAAAATATGTAGTGCGATTTTGTCTATCTCCATTGATCATATTTACCGATATTGGATTTCCCCATTCATCATATTGTTCAAAAATAGTCGTTTTTGAATATCCTTGTAAATGATTTGTAGCAGTAGTTCCCAATTGTTTCACCCAATACTTACCTAAATTTGCGGAATTTAATTCACTGTTGGTCTGTTGTAGATGTGTGTTTATAACTTCTGAGCTAAATGTTTGAGTACTCAATAGTTCATCACCTTGAATGGTATATGTTCGTTTCTCGATAGGTAAAAATTGCTCTACTATAACATTATAAACATATTCATCAATGGAATAAGTGCCCATAGTAGGAGAACGCATTTCTATTTCCCTAAACCCTAAAAACCCTTTTCCATTTCTATGTATTTTAGCTCCTGTATATTTATAATTATTTTCATATAACCCTCCAATTCCATTGGGAGAAAAAACAGATTTGACACAATGTATTGCTCCTTGCCAAGTAAGTGTGTTTTCTGTAGCTGTATTAATCTCATCTATTTCATACTCTGGATTATAGTCTGTGTCTTGACTAAGTGGTAAATAATTAAATTCGACAACATTATCAAAACCATCTTTAATTTTAGAAAGAAGGTTATGAGAATTATCATTAATGTAAAATATTTTATTAAGTGATTCAATATGTAAATCTGATGTGCCATCACCATTAAAATCTCCTAAGCTAACGAAAGGCGGATAAGTAGTTTCATAATTAGAAGGTTGTACAGGGAGAACTTCTGTTCCCGACTCAGAAAAAATATTTGTAAATTCCTTAATTTGAAAGCCTTTTCCAGTTGAATAATGAACAACTATATCATATTCTGTGTAGTAATCACACTGATATGCACCTCCAACACCAAGGGATTGACAATTGGTATATGTATCATTTTTTTCAACATAAGCAATATCCGATTTACCATCTCGGTTAAAGTCACCAATTTTAACAGCAATATTAGGTAAAATATCAGTAGAAATACTGTGTTGGTCAGACCAATGAAAAGTATCATTTCCTTTAGATATTAATGTTTTCCAAACATTGTCTTTATATATTAAATCTTGTAACCCATCACCATTAAAATCTGCTATTTTTAGTGTATTAGCCATACCAGTTGGATAGAGCAAATCATTTTTCAACACAGCTTCAGCGTAATCTATTTCACCATTTATATAATGAAAAACAATATCAAATATTTTAAAGTTTCCTTGATTATCGCTGTAAGCAACAATTTCTGTTTCAACATCGCCATCTATATTCATTGGTATCAAGTGATAATCATAAAATTCTCTGTTAGCAAGTGTGGCTATATCAAGCTCTTGAACTAAATTAGTCACAGGAAATCGTTCTAAATTAGATGTGCTTTGTGTATATGTTTCAAAACCAAGTGCCATTTCTATAACGGGTGTTTCTAGAAAAACACCCTGGTTAGCTATATCATCAAACAAAAGAGGACTTAGACTCTCTGAAGATAATTCAGAAGAAGCAGGTTTTACAAATTCATATAAAAGAGTCATAAAATCACTTTTACCATCTCCATTATAATCACCAAGAGTTAATGTATTATGCATATCTGAAACGGGTGCTCCATAATAATCACAACTCCAATACCCATTCAGTGGAACCTCGCATTCAGCAGTCCCATCAGAATAAATATAATGATAATCATCCAAAATCACAGTCTCATTATCAAGCGTTCGTTCGTTTGAAATTAAGCTTATTGCATGAACGAAATCATACAAACTTGTAGCATCATTATTAACTATTTGTAGATTATTACTAACTGTGTGACGGTAATTTCTTAGAGGTGCAAAATCTGTAAATATGAAGTCCAAGCTACTACTTCCATCAAAGTCAACAAACCCACTTAATTTTTTATATTTTGAAATATATGGATAATTGTTTGCAATGATTTGATCATAAAGTAGTTGAGAGTTAGTACTAGAAAGTCCATAAAAATTTCCATTGAGATCATTTCCATAAATTTGATATTCGGAAGCATCTTGGGGAGAATCATAATCATCTAATCCATTATCATTATAATCTGTATATACATCTTGGTGAAAAATTTCTTTAGTAATAAAATCAGATTTTCCATCTGAATTTAAATCTGCAATTCCATAAAAATCTCCTTGAATTTGTATAGTATTGCCATTATTATCTACTTCATTAATATCCAAGCTACTAATAGACTGTTCATGATTATATTTAAAAATAGTACTATTCAATTGTGTTTGATTACTTCCTTTCAATATTACCTCATTTAAAAAAGTATTTACTCCATTAAATCCATAGACGAACTCATATTTTCTTACCAAGTCTCCATTTTGCGTAATTTCAATACTGGACAATAATTTTTCAGAATTAAAACTCTCTCCATTTACATAAAAAGTATTTTGATCTACCCTATCTATATAATTAAACTTAATTCTAGAACCACTTGATGAACTACCCTTTTTTGTATACTCTATCCAATTTGGTCTCATTTGTCTCACTCCATCATTATGATATCTGTACTGTACATAGTTATTGTATCTATCTTGAGATTTAAACAAATACCAAGATAATGTTTTAGTACCTGAAGCATTTTTAAATTTTGCATTATGATTTGAGCCATAAAAGTATCTCATACCATCTTTAGCCTCTACTCTAAACCTACCAGGATTTCCTAAACTCCCACTGATGGAATGAATCTTCGAAAAACTTTCTACTTCTGTTCCATATTCAGCACCAACTGAACCATATGTTCCATCTTTTTTAACCAATCTTTGTCCATCAAGCACAAAACGGTCTTCATTAGTAAAACTTATATCCCCTTTTTCTCCATCAGAAAATTCAGTTTTAGGAGTTCTTGTTATTACAGACAACCCACTCAAACTCCATCCCATGCCTAAAATTCCATCTCCGCCTTGACTATTGTAATTAATAGAAATATTAGGATTCATGCCATTTATACCTTGTGGCACTTCTATAGGGATTGTATAAACAGCCCCACCTGTCATAGAAACATTATGAGCACCTTGTACATTACCTACAGGTAAATTTTCATCAATCATATGTAACTCAAATTCACTTTGGGTGAATGGTGTTTGAGAGTAAGAAATAGTAAAGAGGAAAGAGAGAAAAAGAAGAATAATTACTTTTTTCATTGTAATTTGTTGTTTGATTAGAGAATTTTGGATTAAATTTATAAAACTTTTTTTTAAAATCCTAATAATGAAAAAAATTCTAATTTTATTTTATTTAATAACCACTTCATCTTCATTATTATCTCAAAATTTTTTCTTAAAACTGGGAAGTAATTTTTCTACCCAAGAATACTTTGGATTTGGAGAAGATTTAAAACAAGAGTTGCTACTAGGGCTCCAATTTGGAAGTGGAGT
>Ga0114956_1004336_pt1 | contig 10795 bp, 10 predicted proteins | sample MaitaG_FD_87304 | JGI IMG/M metagenome (GOLD analysis project Ga0114956, IMG submission 87304) | Marine algal microbial communities from Maine, USA - Maine_Asex2 metaG | ecosystem: Host-associated > Algae > Red algae > Unclassified | place: Maine, USA | collected 2015-01-05 | reverse complement strand
TACCTCATTGACCTGACGCCATAATCACACTACACTTCGTGCCGATTCCCTGGTAGCTCAGTTGGTAGAGCAAATGACTGTTAATCATTGGGTCGGCGGTTCGAGCCCGTCCCAGGGAGCCAACGAATTCATAGACTTAGGCGAAAATCTGTTCGCCTTCGAATTTTGTAAATAGCTTCTGGTACAACTACAGTACAATTTCACCCGTAATTGCCGATATTTACGCGCGCGCGTGGCTTACAACTCTGTCGGGTTACCCGATCCCTATCAATTCCTCGCTGCCAGCCGCACACGCTTTGCTGTGGTTCGAGTTTCCTCAATGGCGGCTGTTAGTGTCGCTGTGTCGTTGACAACATTTGTTGGCTCGCCAACAGGTCCGGATTTGGCGCTTGTCTGTCCTAAATCTTAAAGGTGAGCGGCTGGTATAGAAACACTAGCGATCGTTATCAGTCTGATTGCACTAGCTGTTGCTAATAGGCGACGCCAATTCCTGTGCTTGTGTAGTAAACGATTTAAAAGGTTTATCGAGTGTTCTATTTGCAGTCGTGGCCCTTCAAAGGAATCCACAAAAAGTAAGCGATTCGCTGAATACAGCATTCCAGTTGTAACCGCTCCATTCGTGAGGGCACACGGCCGTATTTCTTAGTGAAGCGCCAAATCCATTCTGTGAATCAAACACTATTTGCAGGAACGCTAGGCTAGTGTCTTGTGTTGACCTTGTAAAGGTTGGCTCGCCAACCAGTACAAATGAAGCGGGTGAGGTCAGTTGACGTTTAATGTCGACATCAATTAGAAATTCAGCGCTTGAATTCACTTCACCCACGAGCCAGTCCCTTGGCGGCTGCTGCCCTGCATCTACTATGTCGAACACTTGAACTATTGGCGCACTAATCGCGTCGCCGTCTGTGACTATTAACTGAATTGCGTAAGTCCCCGCTTGACTTGAGGCTACAATAGCTTGGTCGATGGTTGACTCAAGAACAGGCAATGAGCCTTCTGATTCCTCTATCAAAGTCCATTCGAAATCCGCACTTATACTGGCATTAGTATCTGCCGTGAAAGTCGCAAGCTGGCCTCTATCGACGCTCATAGGTCCTTCGATGGCGGCTGTTATACTCGCTGGATCGGCTGTTATACTCGCTGGATCGTTAACAACATCTGTTGACGAATCGCTACTACCACCACAAGCAGTAAGCGCTAGAATGGATGCGAAAATGAACATATCGACTAATGTTTTCATTAATTTTCCATAGCAGTAGTGATACAACTTCAATTTACACTGCATTGGAGGGTAGCAGCATCGAACATGGCGAAACCTACTTTTTCTTGAACTATCACGTGAATATGTTTCCCGTTAATTTCTTGACACTACGGTTAACACGTGACTAGCGCGTACATTTAAACAAGCGGGTGTTTCTTGTCACAAGTATCCAATGACTGGTAACGAGATAAAATTTGCAACTGCGCTGGCAAGAGTGCCGATGACTGTCAAGGTATTTAGCTGATTGGTAGCTAGGCCTCTAATTGCCTTGCTCCGTGGCGTCCCTGCTAGTCGTAATTAAGTGTGCTAAACATAGCTAATAAATCAGGCTTGCTCTGCCAGAAAGCTATCAGTCGCTAGCATTTGGTGCTTATTTTTTGGTTGTTGTCATTGCCATCATGCATCCAGAAAATCGGGTCTTCTATCAACTGCGCGGCAACGGTGACCGTGCCTTGTCGCTTATCATCTCGTGAAAGGACAGATGAGTTGCTGCTTTGATTTCTGCGTTAAAGTAGTGGCGCATTACACTCGGCACTTTCAGCCCTTCAGCTTCAAGCATCAGGCTGGCGGTAATAGCGCTGATCTTGCCGTCTACAAACTGGTTGATGATGTCCAGCGATATAGGCGCTTCTTTAGGAGCCCCGTGTCCGCGCTGTAATACGAGCTCTGCTGCCTTTAAGCGTTGCGGGTGTTCTGTGTTTTGCATTACCTCAATAAGCACATTTAGAGCGTCCCGAGTGTGCTCTTGCGCGGCCTGTCGAAGCTCCGTGCCTGTTCTACTGCCTGAGCCTTTCGGACGTCCTGAGCCTTTGCGCTTGCCGCCATGCTGAAGCATAGGTGTTCCTGTCGCTTGATTTAATTTGATAGATATTCAAGTATATGAGTCTGGCCATCAGCCTACTACACCATCAGTCCCGAGCCGACTTCTTAAGATTATGCTGTGACTTTGCAGCCGCTTCTGCCCAGTCATCTGGCGACAGGACTGGAACAAGCATTACGTTATGCACGGCACTTTCCTCGCTTGTCTCCCTGTCACTCAATCCTATCTCTCTAGCGATAATGCTGGCATTCAACATATCTGCTGCAGCGCCTTCGAATTTCTGCTGGTGGATAACTCCTTCTACCCACCCACAGATGTCGGAAAAATCGGGCTTTGCACAATAGCCTTTCCATGTCGAGCGATCTATATCGAGAAAGTTACACAGGCCCACAATCGTCGTGGCTCGCATCCTTGGTACCTGAACTAGCTTGGCATCGCCTTGATACTTCACAAGCTCAACAGTCATCAGCGGATTGTCTTCTACCCACTTGAAATATTGGAGGCAGGCAGCTTCAAGTGTTTCTGCGTTGTCGAATTTCGGTTTTCTGCCGTGGGTGCTTCTGGCTTGCCACGCATCATTACCGACTTTGAATTGTGTCTGTTTGCTTGCTTCGCTCATCTTCTCATCTTACTTGAGTTGACTGTTTGCAGAACCTTTCTCGGCATCGTCTACGCTCTCCACAATGCCATCCATGGCGCAAGGCCAAACGCCATTTGCTGCGGTTAATCAGCTCACATTATGCTTATAAGCCTAGCAGTTCCGCAAACGCAAACACTCAGCATGAGGCGACCCGCTGAACTTTATTGCTGCATGTAGTATTTCCAGAAGGCAGGTGTCTCCATCACGATTAGGTAGTCACTGGCTTCCATCATCTAATTTCAGGCAATCTGGTGATGGATCGAAGAGTAGACCGCGCGTTGTTTTGGCTATATCGTTGTAATAACTTCGGATCCCGCTAAGACACCTATCTTCGTCTGCCACAGCGTGCTCACTCAGCAAAATTTTCAGGGTCTTATAGCTTATAACCGGGCTGAAGGCAGCCCTAACCTCTTGTGCATTGTACTCTGTGACCAGTATCAAGAGAACGGCTTCCAAGCAGACTATACGCCCTTGGAGCTTTTCAACGCAGTCTCCTGCAAACTCTGAACCAGCGAGATCGATGATCGCACGCTTATCACCGCTCGCAAGTAGCGTGCATTTGTCTTCCACCGCCAGGGCCATGAGCATCGCTTCGCCAACATCTACCACATCATTAAGGTTATCAAGCAGCTTTCGGTCGCGTGGGGCAGGAGCTTCAGGCACACCTTCAATCAATGGAGCGATTCTCTGCAGAACCGCTTCGCCATAGGTGTTTCGGAACGAAGTGCTTTTTCTAATTTGATGTATTGCCGCGGGGAGCCTACGAACGGCACTCTGAGTGTACCCTAGACGCCGCACTACAATTTCCAACGTCTTAGATGCAACTAAAAGCACCAACATGTCAGTGTCAAGCAATAGCACTTAGCTTCACTAATTCAACGTCTGCGGGTGACCAAATACGTTAGTCATTGCAGAAAGGCTTCTACGATAAGTATCTGGCAGCTCATCGAAATCTAAGTATTTTCTGTAGGCGCTTGAAAGAATTTCATGAGCTCCTGTGTCTTCACCCAACGCTTGTAACGCTTTTTGTGAAACTCCCAAGCGTTGCTGACTATACCCATATATTAGAGCCACGGTACCAGGATGGATCCGATGCTCTTGTCCATATTCAACAGCAGCTTCAGCCAAATCAATACCTCTAAAAGGATACGGCGCAGTCAGATTCAGCGTAGGACTACCTGTCAGAATCTGAAAAGCATAACGATCCGCCTCATTCTCCTGCAATTCATCGTGAGCGGAATCGATCTTGATATCGACCAATGGGCCATCTCCAGGCTTCACATGTCCGCACATGATGTGTCCAATTTCGTGAGCAAGATGAAAGGCAAGCCATGCGGGACTCTTCCTTTTAGAAGTTAAAACTATAACTGGGCGCTCATCTACAAAGGTTGCAAGTCCGTCAATCGACTTGCTTTTCGGAGTCTTCGGTAGTTCGGTCACATGCACAACTGCGATACCGTGCTCCCAACAAAAGTTCACCAGATTTTTAAGGTCAGGCCACATGCATTCCGGCCGGGAAAGCAACTGATCGCGAATTTCTAGGGCTGGCTTCCGGCCAGTGAACGGTAGTCGATCTTGCAACTGCTTCGCGGTGATTCGCGCAGCGTGACTTGCAGCCACTATGCACCCAGTAACTGAATTAACGCTAATATCCCGATTTCGCTTTAAACGCACGTCTTGAACTAGTGAAAGCTCTTCTCTTTCAGGATCTAAAAGTTGCTCCAGCGGAATTCCAAGAAAACGAGCTATGCTCGTTTCTGCAATCAAACGGTTTGAATCATTGATGGAAAGCTCGTCTTCCCACCAATCTGGCAAGACAGCTGCATGAATGTACCTGCGATCTAAGCCAAATGCCTTGAGCCGTTCGTACAGAGGCTTGATTGCTGGTGGGGGAGCTTGCATGTATGCGGCGCACACCTCTCGTTAATGTAAGTCGATGGATTTCTATCACTACCGCGCTACGGGTAGGTTACCACCTCTGATAGTCAAGCATGAGGTAGAAACTTCCGTCCTAACCAATCGAGCATTTCCTATGCAACGACCTGGTCGACCGCGGTGTCACAGCCCGATAGGATGACAGACAATAGACCATGTCGTTCCAGTTATGTTTGCGATTGCTTCGGCTCTGTGACACGTACCTCAACAATAGCGTCAATTAGTTGTCATTCCAACGACTACATGTGAAATATCTACTCCGCGTCTTGGTGCAAAAAATTGCTCGCTATCCTTCAGGCGCTGCGCATTAGTCTCGGCACGATCCGCCTCTTTTGGATGTGCGGGCCGCACTAGCGCACTAGGCGACCCGCTGCTGAACTAAACGCTAATAGCGGCCTGGCCGTCTGAATGGCGCTCTAAACGGGTGAAGTTCACAAATGCGCTCACTGGCGCTCTTTGCTTCTGCAAGTAGTTCGGCTCCCAGGCGACGAATGCAGTCAATTGTCTGCTGTAGGAATCGCAAAAATCGCAGGAATCACAGTAGCAATGACCTTGTAGCTACTTGTGAAAAGAAAGAAAGAAAGAAAGGTTTTAAAATATCGCTAATAGGGGTTGCGATTATGGCTACTCGAACCCTTTTGACCTGCTACTGCGATTCTTGCGATTCCTGCGACTAAATGCCTATCCTTCATATTCTGCAATGACTGCCGGGTTGAGCAATACCATGCCCGTTCTGCCCTCAGTGGCGAATACAACCCGGGCGTGATCACGCAACAGTTCAAGCGGTGGGTTAAGTTTCTCTTTGCCCCGAAACGGTGACCGCTTCTGAATGTAGGTGCGTTTCACGCGGTCGCTGCCGGTAGATCTATACTGACCAATCAGCCACTGCTCCAGCTTCATCGCTGCCGCGATAGCTGGATCGGTTGAGTACTTGCCAATGAATCGCACCGCCTCTGTTAGATGCCATTCAGACACGGCCATCCCCATACGCATATCGTCTGCACTGATTCCTCCAGATGTAGTCCCGGCCCTGACAATGCTGCAAACTGTCGCCAAACGCACAGCATTGTCAGAGCACCTCGCAGCGTACTTGCGAACGTCAGCATATTTGCCCGGCTCACCGGTGCGTGCCTTGGCCTTGAATGTCTCGCCGTTAATTCGCGTGTGAAACTCTTGCCACATCACTTGCGCCTCTGGTCCGAGTGTCATCATGCTCGGTGCAGGCTTGCCGTGTACGTCCACCGGTAGACCCATGTCCAACACACGCTCAATGTGCGAGTGCAATCGATCCAGCTTGGCCGTGCCACAAGACTTGCGGTATGGTCGATGCTCTATCATCGGCGACTCTTGTATCAGGCAACGTGGTAGAAACCCGATGCCCTCCCATAAGGCTCCAGTCTTCTCGAGTGACTTTTGCAGTACCTCCGGCTGAACCATCAAGTGCAGAGACAACCGGGCAAACTTACTGACCGTGTGTTCCTCTACTTGCTTGCGGCTGCTTTGCTGTTTCTTGCCGTCATATCCTTTATTGAGTACCGCTAGAAACTTCATCAGGTTGTCAGCGTTCATCGCCTGCCCGCCCAACAATATCCCGGCTTCATCCGAGTTCAACAGTACCGATGGCCACTTGACCGCCATGTGTTTCTGTAGCCCTTCGGCGTTGACGTCCTCCACTGTCATTTTCGGCAACCGCCGCATTACTGGTTTCGCCTTGTCCAGTTCGTGATACTCGGCCTTGAGTTTTGCCAGCTTCTCAGGGTCGCCAGACGCCGCCCCCTTTACCTTGCTATCGAGTCCCGCCATTTGAGACTGCCATAGTTTGAGCTCTGCCCGTTCCTCTGCAATCTCACTGCCCAGTCGGTGCGCTTCGGCATCCTCGTAATTTTCTATCACCCTGGCCGACATGCTATCAACGGTACTCTTGCCTTCACCACTGTCGAATATCTGCAGGAAGAACAGAGAACACGGCCCGGTTAGATTCGTATCACGTTGAACGTCAGCTTGTGACTGTGCCGCCGCTGCGCATGTACTGAGCACTGACCCTGCCGCCACTGGTAGCGGTGCCTGCACGTTGTAGGCTACCTCCTGCACGGCATCCCGTATGATCGGCGGTAACGCTTCTATCGGGTACGGTGCCTGTGCAGGCGCATTGCCCAAGCTATCCGGCTCCGGCCACTGGTAAGTATTGTCCTCAACGGCCTCAACACTTACCGGCTCCAGTTGATGCCGCTCTGGATGGTTGCGCTTGTCAGCATCCCAGATGGATTCGACCGTGCGCAGTATCTCGGCCTGATCCATCGGCGGCTGACACTTACTGCCCCAGTCCATTGCCAGCGTTGTCGCTTCACCTATGGGCAGGCGTTTTTCAAATAGGTGCCCGACGTATCCTGCAAGGTCATGGTTGCGGCATCCGTCCGGTGCCGGTGCTGGTAGTGGCTTGACTTCATTGGATGCCGTGAAGTCTCGCAGGTTCAGAATAGAACCCGGTTTGCTGGTTGTTACCGCTTCCTTGCCCCATTGCTGTATCGCGTCATAGTGTGCCCGCGATAGCTCTGGCAACTGGCCAATGTGGTCAGCCTTGAGACCTTGAGGGATCCACTTGTAATAGACGCCGCTCGGGTGCCGGGAACCAGGTGCAACCACATACCCGTTCTGCCCTCTTATATCGACACGCCCTTCAGCATTGACCTTGTTTCTGTATAGCTCGCCTTCAGGGATTCGGTAATACCAGTGCTCGCCTTTGGCGGTCTCTACCTTCCACGGTGTTGGCGGGAGTTCTTTTGTTGCCCTGACTACTGCCTCAGTACAATCAAGGTCAACCACGACCAGCCCATTGCCGCAAACAATAGCAATATTAGCGTCAGGGTACATGCGCCCCCACCACCGTTCTATTTCTTCCTGTGTTGCTGCTTTGCTCTGGTACTGCTCCCACTTTTGCCGAGGAGTTTTTGGCCAAGCAAGCATCGCCTTATCAATGCAACCGTCGTGATACCGGTCTACGTACCAATCTGGCGGCACCTCCTGATAGCCGCCCAATGGGATGATTGAAAACTTCCTGTCAAGTAAAGGCGTCGCATAGTCCAGCTTCGAGGGAACGCCTGTCTGTTCCCCGTACTGGCCCATATTGAGCATCAGTACAGTATTCATCGACGGATCTCCAGTAAAAGGCCTTCACGTCCATCGGATCGAGGATTAAGGAATAGCGTTGAACAACCATGCCGTGGGTATCGCTGGTAATCCATCAATACAAATTCGCACATGTCGATAATATCGTTCATGGTGCACCGCTCAGGGTAGAACTGCGCTGTGCGCAAGATCGTCCGCACTTCGCCCTCGATGAGAATTCTGGTTCCCGCGATCGCATATCCCGCCAACCCTTCGAAGGCCTCAGGATCGTCAACACAAGCAAGTCCGAATCGGGCTAGCAAATCGTGATTGCTTTTGCTGATCTGCTTTGATCTATTGGTAATAGTGTTAAAATCGACCTCGCTGGTTGAGGTCGTGGCGTTCTGCCCGGGACGCTGCGGCTGCTTTGTCTGCATCAGTTCAGCCCTCAACCTTTTGAAGTGCTGGCCATCCCTGCTGGACCTTCCACAAATCAATTACGCTTCGTGGCCAGCCTACTGTTGTGCCTAGATGCACGGGTTGCGGTAGATAACCATCACGGGTCCAGCGCCATAGGGTGGTAAGCGATTGCCCAAGCTCTGCAGCAAGTGCCTTGCGCTTGACAAGTGGGTCAGTGAGTGGTGTAACTACGTTGGCGTTAGTAGCCATATGTAAGCCTCGTTTGCTATCGATATCCAGCCAGTGCGCTGAATTGCATACAAGGTTATTTGAAGAATATTGGTCAGGTCGAATACTGACCAGCGATTATTGGGGATATTTTTTCAACCATTCAAAAATCGTACTTTTGCTCTTGCCGAATTCTTCAGCCACTTGTAACACCGCTTCGGTCTTCTTCATTGGATCTGCACACCCTATGAGCTCGTAGACGCGATTCACACCTTTTAGCTGGACATTAGTAGTCGCGCCTTTGCCGTCATAACTTTCGTCGTCACCTCTGACAATTTCTTTCGCATACCTCTTGAGCGTGAGAATTTCTAGGTCGCCAGCCAGTTCAAGGCTAATACTTAACGTTTCGTAAAATCGGCTAAGATCGCCTGAATCATCAGTGTATTTCTCAAAATGGGCAATGCTACGCTCCAGTTGTTTTATGCGATCAGCATAGTCAAGCGCTAGACGTAAGGTTGTCCTTTCTGTACCACTAGCATACTTACTACGTTGGTCCTCAATGATTGCACTGGTGTCCTTCTCATGTATCTCGATTAGTTCGCACACCCTTTCCCTTGCCGTAAGTCCACTGCATAACGCAATTAACGACTCTATATCGCCATTTGAAGATTCAGTGACGTGTGAGACTATGCCGGGCTTGTCATTACCATTAACCCTAACGGTGGGAGTTGTTATTCCTCTGTTGAACTTCGGCTTATCACTCATAGCGCTTTTACTCGCTCAAGTGTGACGACGTTGTTAGCTACCGTCTTACCGGCCTCCAATTCGTCAAGCCGTAAATTCCAAGCTTTCAAAGCCGCTTGCTTCTCCGTCATGTAGTTGTACTTGTCATAGTGGCGGGCTTGCACACCGCCCAGTCCATGTGATTGCAGCTGGCCGCGAGTGTCTTTGCTGATACCCATACCTGCCAGCATGGTTTCACACGTGCGCCGAACGTCTCGCCATGTATAAGGCTCTGTTCCCTGCTCTGCTTCTGCTTTAGATATGGCACTGACGGCCTTCGAAACTGAATGGACAGACGTACCCTGAAACGCGCCCACCCTACGTGGGTGAGTCAATCGGAGCGCATGGAGTAGTTCAAATTCAACGGCATCTATGGGTAACGCATGAATCCGTGGCTGTGAGCGCTTTCCCTTGGGATCGCGCAGAATGACGATAGCGGCATCGTCATCAATATCTGACGCCGCAACCGCCAGCAGTTGCGTGAGTCTTTGGCCCCCTAGCCGTATGGCTAGCTCTGCACATCGCGCCGCCAGACTATCCGAAGCTCTTAGGGTTTTCATTAGGTGTGTCAGTTCATCAGCCGATAGAACCCGCTCCCCTGCCCGCTCGTATTCTTTCACCGGTACTGTTGCCTTCGCTGGATTGCTTATCAATCTGAATCCGCCTGCCCTGCTTGCGGCCAGCGGATTGGTGCTGGATCCAATACCGAAGCTATATGCCGCGCTTAGGTAGCTCCGAACCCGGTTGGTCGTCGTCTCGTGCCCAGCGTCGATGATGGTAGTAAGGATTTGCAGGATATTGGCAGCGGTAACATCTGCCGCTTTGGTTGCTGCCAGTGTGGGATGAGCATCAATCACCCACCGGTTGAGCGAATTGGATACGGTCCTTGCGCTCGGCTTGCCCTGATTTTTCAGGTGGTCGGTGTAAGCGATACACAGCTTTTCCAGTGAATACTTGCTTGCGTTCATCGCGTCAAACTCTCTCTGGCTCTTTGCCCTTGCGATCGCTGCCGCATTCTCTGCTTTTCGCTGGCCCAGATACCCCACAAGGTCGCCGTGCTCTCTGGCTAGTGCTGACAACGCCTGAGCGCGCTTCGTTGCACCGTCGATGGTGTAGCCCTGAGACTCGTCCGATCCGGTCCTGTCGCCTCGCTCATCAAACGAACCGAACGGCACGCGCGACAACTTGCCGTCATATTTATATTGGTAGTACAACCGAACGCCTGTAGATACCTTGCGCGCCACCAGACTGCCGGAGCCCTTCGGCTTCAGCGCAATTGATATCGGCTTTGTGGTTTCTGCTCTGGCTAGCGCTCTGAGCGCCTTCGTGCTGCTCATCGTAATAGCGCTCTGCAAGTTGTACTAGAGCAACCCGTACAACTCTGGTACAACTTCGTTGGATACTTCATGCAATCACCTGCAAATGATAGAAATCGTAAGTGATTGTATTGACCGGCTTTTAGGATTGCAACAGCGTTCCAACGGTTTCAGTGAATTGCGCTAGCAAATGACTGTTAATCATTGGGTCGGCGGTTCGAGCCCGTCCCAGGGAGCCATCGTAGCTTAGGCTAGGTAGTTGTTTTACTTAGCAGTTTTCTCCTGCTCAGTAGTTTGGTAGTTGGTTA